>ERZ1674093.166-NODE-167-length-14313-cov-11.986113_pt1 | contig 14313 bp, 10 predicted proteins | sample MGYA00581116_ERZ1674093 | MGnify/ENA primary metagenome ERZ1674093 (study PRJEB41354, sample SAMEA4873337) | human saliva metagenome | biome: human-associated habitat [ENVO:00009003]; feature: mouth environment [ENVO:08000002]; material: saliva material... | reverse complement strand
TGATGTGGAAGGCCAGGCGGTGGTAGAAGCCCGGGTACTCGCGGCTCTCCAGCTCAGCCTGGGCGACCGCCGTCTGGAAGGTGACGTCCCACAGGCCCGGGGCCTCGGCCTGGTAGGCCTCGCCGCGCGCCAGGTTGCGCAGGAACGCGGCCTGGGCGACCTTGCGCGCACGCGCGCCGATCGTCTGGTAGTTCTGCTTCCAGTCCACGCTCAGGCCCAGGTAGCGCCACAGCGCCTCGAACTGAGCCTCATCTTCCTGGGTGAGGCGCTCGCACAGCTCCACGAAGTTCTTACGGGAAATCGGCTTCTGGTCGCGAGCCTTGATCGACTTGCCGTCGCCGCCCACGTGCGGGGGCTCGAAGTCGGGGTTGTAGGGCAGCGTGGCATCCACGCGCACGCCGAAGTAGTTCTGCACGCGGCGCTCGGTGGGCAGGCCGTTGTCGTCCCACCCCATCGGGTAGAACACGGACTTGCCGGTCATGCGCTGGTAGCGGGCCACGACGTCGGTGTGAGTGTAGGAGAAAACATGGCCGATGTGCAGGGAGCCGGATACCGTCGGCGGGGGAGTGTCGATCGAGTACACCTGCTCGCGCGTGGCGCTGCGGTCAAAAGCGTAGGTGCCCTGGCTTTCCCAGGCCTCACCCCACTTGGCTTCGAGGCCTTCGGGGGCGGCGCGGTCGGGCACGCGAGGCGCCTGCGCACGGGTGTTCATGGCCATAATTGAGTTGTCTCCATCCGAGTCGTGGACTGTTGCCCCACTAGCCTACGTTTCCTCAGGCATTTCGGTCCAATGCTGGGCCTGTGAGCTCCCGGCGCGTCGCTCACATGTGCCGTTACAAAAGTTCCTCTCGTGGCGCGGTCGGGTGAACGTGAGCGCGTGGGGATACCGTGGTGTCAGGCTGGGGAGCCGGGACGAGGCACCCGCTGGGAAGGGGATCATCGTGACTACGCAATCGCTGGGTGAGCAGACCGTCGACCTGTTGGCGCGCCTCGTGCGCTTGGGCTGCGTCAACGACTTGACCGCCGACTCGGGCGGAGAAGAGCGCGCCGCCGACCTCCTCGAGGAGTTGTTCGAGGGCCTGCCCGTGTCAATCGTTCGGATCACCCCGCACCCGGGGCGCACCTCGCTCGTGGTCACGGTCGAGGGCGCGGATCCGCGCAGCCCTGGCACGCCGCTGACCCTCCTCGGGCACACGGACGTCGTGCCCGTGGATACGGCCAAGTGGACGCGCGATCCTTTCGGCGCGCAGATCGAGGATGACGTCATGTGGGGGCGCGGCACCGTCGACATGCTCCACCTGACCGCCGCGATGGCCGTCGTGACCCGCGAGGTCGCTCGCCGCGCCCAGAACGGCAATCCTCTCGCGCGTTCCCTGGCGTTCGTGGCCGCCGCAGACGAGGAGGCACGAGGCGGACTCGGCATCCCGTGGATCGGCGAAAAGCGGCCGGAAGCCCTGCCGTGGGACGCTGCCCTCTCCGAAATGGGAGGGGCGCACATCTTCGGGCGCAGGGGCGGGGACAGCGTCGTCGTGGTCGTCGGCGAAAAGGGCGCCGCCCAGCGCCGCCTGCACATCCGGGGCGACGCCGGCCACGGCTCGGTCCCGCTGGGGCGCACGAGCGCCGTCGAGCGACTCGCCCAGGTGAGCGCGGCGCTGTCCGCCGCCCGATGGCCCACCGCCACGGACGAGGTCTGGGCGGGCTTCGTGCGCGCCTTCGAGTTCGATGAAACGACCGAAAATAGCCTCATCAATGGCACCTACGAGGGCGACTACTCCGAGTTCGAGGACCTGGCGGCGTTCGCCCACGCGATCTCCCACGTGACCGTCGCCCAGACGGTCGCCCACTCGGGCGGGCCCATCAACGTCCTACCCTCCCACGCCACACTCGAGCTCGACATCCGCACGGTGCCCGGCGTCGACGACGATGACGTGGACGCCGCCATCGCGGCGGCCCTCGGCGACCTCGCCGAGCACGTGACCATCGAGCGGCTCCTGAGCGAGGCCGCCACGGCCTCGTCGATCGACACCGACCTGTACCTGGCGATCGAAGCGGCGCTGAAGCGGCGCTACCCGGGCGCGAGCGTCGTGCCTGTTCTCTTTCCCGGCGGATCCGACCTGCGCGTCGCCCGTCGGCTTGGCGGTATCGGGTATGGCTTCGGGGCAGTGGATAGCGGTGCGAGCCTCGGGCAGGTGTACTCACAGCTGCACGCGCACGACGAACACATCGCACTGGCGGACGTGCGCGCGACCGCCGAGGTCCTACACGAGGTCGTGACCTCGTACCTGACAGATGTGTGACACATAATCAACCGGTGTTACAAATGACCGCCTGACGAGGATCCTTCTCCCGCCGTTTCTCCTGTGCATACCGTAGATGTCGGCACTACCGCCACCACCGAACACAAGGAGACACCGATGCACATCGCACGCATCCCACGAACAGCAGCCACCCTCGCCTCCGTCGCTGCCATGATGTGTGCGACCCTCGCGGCCTGCGCTCCATCCGGTTCCGGCGCGGCCCAGTCGGCATCCCGTGAGGGGACCATCGCGGTGGGCCTGCCCGGCTCCCTGTCCACGCTGGACACCGCCCACGAAACCGGCATCATCAACTACTACGTCGCGCAGGTCGTCTCCGAAGGCCTCCTCGCCGTGGGCAAGGACGGTCAGCTGATCCCCGCGATTGCCTCCGCCCATCACACTGACGACGCCCAGACGTGGGTCTTTGACATCCGCCCCGACGCCCTCTTCCAGGACGGGAACCCGGTCACCATCGACGACGTCCTCTTCTCGATCGACATCGCCAAGGACCCCGACAAGTCCCCGTCCTCCGCGGTCTACTGGCCCGCCGGCGTCCAGGCCGAGCAGAGCGGCGACAACCAGATCACGATCACCCTGCCCGCACCCGCCGTCAACTTCGGGTGGACGGTCACCGCGAACGGCGGACTGTGGATCACCGAAAAGTCCTTCTACGAGGCGGCCGCCTCCTACGGCTCCTCGGCCGACCTCATCATGGGAACAGGCCCCTACAAGGCCGTGTCCTTCCAGCCCGACTCCAAGGCCGTCTTCGAAAAGAGCGGTACCTGGTGGGGTGGGGACACGCCCGCTCAGACCATCGAGTTCGACTTCTTCTCCGACGAGAACGCGCGCTTCCTCGCGCAGAAGAACGGAACGATCGACATCGCCACCCAGCTACCCATCGACCAGGTGTTGCAGTTCCAGGGTATTGGCAGCGTGAGCGTACTGACCGAGTCGGATCGCTCCTACGTGGGCCTCACCTTCGATCAGAACGTCGAGCCCTTCGACGATATCCACGTGCGCAAGGCCATTGCCCACGCGGTCGACCGCTCCACGATCGTCTCCTCGATCCTCAAGGGCCAGGCGACGGTCGCGACGGGCATCGAGCCGCCGGACCAGCTGGGTAGTGAGATCGGCGAGCAGGCCGCAGCGGATGCCCAGGCGGGCCTGCCCATCGACTCCTTTGATCTCGACGCCGCGCGCGCAGAACTCGCCCAGTCCAAGGTCCCCGGCGGCTTCGATGCCGAACTGACCTACCCCTCGTCGATCCCGGACCTGGGTTCCGCGGCCCTCGCGATCGCCGACAACCTCAAACAGATCGGCATCAACCTCACCGTCACCTCCAAGCCCATCGAAGAATGGATCTCCGAGGTCGGCAGCGGCACCTACGGCCTGTCCTACATGAGCTACACCTCCACGACTGGCGACCCGGGTGAGGTGGCCGGGTGGCTGCTCGGTCCCGACAATCCCGCGCGCTACGAGAACGCGCAGGTCCAGGGGCTGATCGCCTCCCAGGCCACCCAGACCGACCCCAGCAAGCGCGTCACCGACATCGTCGAAGCCGAGCGCATCGCTCAGGAGAACACGATTTACTCGCCGCTGTGGTGGGGCAAGACATCAACGGCCTTCTCCTCGCGCGTCACCCCAACGGAGTACACGCCCTTCTTCTTCATGACTCCGTGGGCCTCCTCCCTGGAGCTGGCCAAGTAAATGCTGCGCTACATCCTCCGCCGCCTCGTAGGCGCGGCAGTGGTGCTCACCCTCTTGTCCTTCCTCGTCTTCTCGCTCCTGTACCTGGTACCCGGAGACCCCGTGAAGATCCTGGTGGGTACGAGGCGACTGACCCCCGAGGTCCGCCAGGCCGTGACCGCGCGTTACGGCCTGGACGAGCCCCTCGTCGTGCGCTACTGGCACTGGCTGACCCGCGCCCTCACCGGCGACTTTGGGGACTCGGTGCGCTCCGCAACGCCCGTCACCGACGTGCTCGCCTCGCGCGTGTCACTGACCGCCTGGCTTACCGTCGGCGCATTTATCCTCGCCGTCGCCGTCGGCGTCCCCCTGGGGATCGCAGCGGCACGGCGCCGCGGATCCTGGGTCGACCGCACAATCGTCGGCTGGTCGGTCGTCGGCGTATCCGCACCCGGATTCGCCTTCGGCCTCGTCCTACTGTACGTCTTCGGCCTCATGCTCGGCTGGTTCCCCGTCTTCGGCGAAGGCGCCGGCCTCGCCGACACCCTGTGGCACCTCACCCTGCCCGCGATCGCCCTCGCGACCGGAATCGGCGCGATGCTCGTGCGCATCACCCGCGCGGCCGTCGGCGCCGAGCTCAGCCAGGACTACGTGACCTTCGCGCGCTCGCGGGGAGTGCCACACAGGCGTATCACGGCCATGTACGTGCGGGGAGCGGCGCTGCCGATCATCACCTCGGCGGGCCTGATTCTGGGGACTCTCTTCGGGTCCACGGTGCTCGTCGAGGAGGCGTTCTCCCTGCCCGGCCTCGGACAGCTCCTCGCCGACTCCATCACCTACAAGGACGTGCCCGTCGTGCAGGCGATCGCTCTACTGGTCGCGTTCGTTATCATCGTCGTCACGCTGATCGTTGACGTGGCCGCGTTTGCGGTCGATCCACGTCAGACGATCGGCGATGGGAGGGGAGCGTGATGACGCTGTTGCTTTCTCCGCGCACTCTGGGACGAGGCATTGGCTCCTCCGCACGCAAGATCCCCGGCTCGGTAGTCCTGTCCGTGGTGGTTCTCGTCGCTGTTGCGATCTGCGTGATTGTCCCGTCCGTGCTGGTTCCCGGCGCGCTGGACCAGAACCTGGCACTGGGGGTGAGTCCTGCGGGCACCCCCGGTCACCTGCTGGGTACCGATAAGGTGGGGCGTGATGTCCTCGCCCTGACGGTTGCCGGTGCGCGCTCCGCGATCGTGGGCCCGATCGTCATCGCCGTGGGCTCGATGGTTGCCGGACTCATTTTCGGAATGAGCGCGGCGTGGCGCGGTGGGCTGTGGGACGCCTGCGTGTCTCGCTCGTGTGAGGTGCTCCTGTCGCTTCCCGTCACGCTCCTCGCGATCGTCGTCGCCGGTGTGATTGGTGGCAGCTATTGGGTGACGGTCGGCGTGCTCATCGTGCTGTTCGCGCCCTCGGATATTCGCATGATCCGCTCGGCCACGCTCGCGCAAAAGCCTCAGCCCTACATTGAGGCCACGCGCGTCCTGGGCCTATCGGGCCCGCGCATCCTCGCCGTCCATATCCTGCCGAACATCACGCCGATCGTGTGGGCGAACCTTTTCGTCAACATCGCGTTCGCGCTCGTGTCCCTGTCTGGACTGTCCTACCTGGGCCTCGGCGTCGGGGCGCAGGACGCCGACTGGGGGCGCCAACTCGCGGACGGACGAGCCCTCCTCGCCCAAAACCCCGCCGCGTCAGTAGCCGCTGGCCTCGCGATCATCGTGACGGCCACAGCGATCAACATTGCCGGTGACTGGTTTGCTGAGCGCAAGGAGCGTGACCTATGAGCACCGCGACGACACGTGAAACCCGAAACGGCCTCGTGGCCTCGCACGTGAGCGTCACCGACCGCTCCGGAGCCGTGATCCTCGACGACGTCAGCGTGAGCGCACGATCCGGTCGCACCCTCGTCATCGTCGGCGAGTCCGGCGCGGGAAAGTCGATGCTCGCGCGGACGCTGTGCGCACTGACCCCCTCGGCGCTTGTTGCCAGCGGAACGGTGACGCTGGGAGGAGAGATCTTCGACCTGGCGGGGGATCAGGGGCGTTTGAAGAAGCAGCGTGGGGGAGGCATCGTCTGGTTGCCGCAGGATCCATTCACGTCGCTCGCGCCGACGCTCCCGTGCGGAGAGCAAATCACGGCGGCGCGCACCGGCAGGCGCTCCGAGCGCGCCCAGCGTTCGCGTGAGCTCCTGGCCGATGTTGGCCTCGACGCACGTGTCGCTCGCTCGTACCCGCACGAACTCTCGGGCGGTATGCGTCAGCGCGTCGCCATCGCGGCGGCGCTCGACTCCGAGCCGCGAGTCCTCATCGCCGACGAACCGACGACAGCCCTGGACGTCACGACGCAGCGCGACATCCTCACTCTGCTGACGCGCCTGCGTGACGAGCGCGCCATGACGCTGGTGCTGGTCACCCACGACCTGGCGCTCGCGCGTCAATTCGGCGACGACGTCATCGTCATGAAGGACGGCCAGATCGTCGAAGAAGGACCGGTCAATGAGGTTCTGGCCTCGCCGCGTCACGAGTACACGAAGCGTCTGTCGGACGCCGAACCACGCATCGATGGACCCAACCCCCGCGAAGGGAAGTCCACGCCCGCTGGTGCGGAGACCATCGTCGAGGTGCGCGACCTGACTAAGGTGTTTCGATCACGCAAGGACTCGCGAGTCGCCCTCATGGATGTGACCCTGGAGATCGCGCAGGGAGAATCCATCGGCATCGTCGGTGAGTCCGGCTCGGGCAAGACAACGCTCGCGCGCATCATCGTCGGGCTGGAACACGCCGACTCGGGAACCGTCCACGTGAACGCGCAGGCCGATCGAGGACCGGCTGTCGGCATCGTCTTCCAGAATCCCTATTCGGCTCTCAATCCGGCGCGAACCATCGGGCAGACGCTCGCCGAGTCGGCTTCCGTCGCGGGTCGTCCGGCCAGCGATGTGGCCGAGCTGCTCGCCGCAGTAGAACTCCCGGCCGAGTACGCGAAGCGTCGACCCTCCCGCCTCTCGGGCGGTGAACGCCAGCGTGTGGCGATCGCGCGTGCGCTGGCGACGCGTCCGCGCGTCCTCATCGCCGACGAGGCCGTGTCCGCCCTCGACGTGTCCGTCCAGGCCTCCATCCTGGACCTGCTGACGCGCCTGCAGGCGGAGCAGGGATTTGCTCTCGTGTTCATCACCCACGACCTCGCGGTGGCGCGCGCGATGTGCGACCGCCTCGTCATCATGAAAGGCGGCGTCGTTGTGGAAGAAGGATCGACTGAAGAGATCCTGCACAATCCTTCCGAGGAGTACACGGCCGAGCTCCTGAGGGCCGTGCCCGGGCGAGAAACGGAGTCCGCATGAGTACCACCCTGGCGACAACCCCTATCCGTCCCGGCGACAACGCGCGCGAGCAGCTGAGGGCTCTCGGCATCCCCGCTGCGCACGCCGCGCGGTGGGCAGCAATGGGGCCGGCGGTGTCCGCGACCCTGTGGACATACTCCGGGCACGCGCTCCTGGAGGCCCACCGGACGACCTCTGCTCACCGGACGATCGTCGATGCGTGTCTGCTGGACGGTGGCGACTCCGGGGCAGCCGCCGTCGAGTCCTCTCGAGCGTGGGAGGTTCTCATCCAGGCCGTACGCGATGCTGTTCCACACGCCCCGCTCGTGAAGGCCGTGACGCGCGATGAGGGTCCCCTCTTTGAGGAGGTGCTTCGATGCCGAGGTTTTCTTGCAGCGGGGTCGGTCGGCTCGCCTCTGTCCATCGAAGACGACACTGACCACGGGCACGCCAGCGTGCGCGGATGGGTGCGGTGGAACGTTCGCCCCCAGGCGATTCCCGCGTATGTTCGGCAGAAAACCGACTTTACGTGCGGCCCGGCGAGCGCGCTCATGGCCCTTGCGCACGCGAGCGGATGCGCCCCTGACGAGGTGAGCCACGGGCTGCGAGACGAGATGGAGCTGTGGCGTGAATCGACGTACTCCCTTGGGGTGGGGCCCTACGGGTTGGCGGCCGCGCTCGTAAGGCGCGGACAAAGCGTCGAGGTGATCGTCAGCCACGAGGGGCCGGTCGTCGGGCTGACGCGCGTGCACGCGGCATCTCCCTCAGCCCGGCGCGCCATCCACCGCCAGCACGTGGACGAGGCCCGAGCGCTGGGGGTTCGGGACCGTATCGGAACCTGGGACCTCTCGGATCTACGAGCCGCTGTGCAGCAGGGAAACGGTGTCATCGTGCTCGTCGACCTGGAGGACCTCAACGGCGAACAAACACCCCACTGGATCTATGTGTGGGGGATCGTGGGTGGGTACGCGCTGATTCACGACCCCTGGAACGACGAGCAATTCGGCGAAACCTGGGTCGAAACCTGGCTGGAGGCAATTACGCTCGAACAGCTCTGGGAGTCGGCCCAATGGGAGGAAGAAGAATGCGCCAGGGCGTTCATCATTGTTCACCGCTGAGTCGCGCGTTCGCGGGCGCATAACGAGGCCGGGGCCAGGTTGCGCGAACGTGCAACCCAGCCCCGGCCTCGTTGGTGAGAGGCGAGCTCTCAGAGGACCATCGCCGCGATCCAGCCACCGACCAACAGCGGAATGTTGTAGTGGATGAACTCGGGGATGACCGTGTCTCGCATGTGGTCGTGCTGACCGTCGATGTTGAGACCGGCTGTCGGGCCAAGCGTCGAGTCGGACGCGGGAGAACCGGCGTCGCCCAGCGCGCCAGCGGTGCCGATGATCGACACGGTCGCGATGGGGGAGAAGCCGAGCGCCACGCACAGGGGCACGTAGATCGCCGAAATGATCGGCAGGGTCGAGAAGGACGAGCCGATGCCCATCGTGATGATCAGGCCGACCACGAGCATGATCATGGCAGCCAGTGCCTTCGAGCCGTTGAACATCGCGGAGGTCTGCTGGACGAGGGGCTCAATCTGGCCGGACGCCTTCAGGACGGACGCGTAGCCCTGTGCGGTGATCATGATGAGGCCGATGAGGCTCATCATCTTCATGCCGCCGCTGAACACGTCGTCGGCCTGCTGCCACGGCACGACGCGCATCGCGAGCATGAGACACAGACCCACGAGAGCACCCACGAGCAGCGGGTCGGCCTCGGAATCCATCTTGGTCAGGACCGCCTGGATCACGAAGCAGGCGATGAGAGCGACGACGGCCGCCCACACCTTCACCATGTTAACCGGCTTATCGTCGCCCGTGCTGAACTCGGTCTCGCGCTGCTCGTACTCGCGCGGCTTACGATAGGAGACGAACAGGGCGATGAAGCAGCCCACCGCCATCGACAGGGCGGGGATCGCCATGGCGGCCATCGGATTGACGACGCCCTCGACGGGCAGACCCGCATCCTCAATGTTCTTGTAGAGAATGTCGTGCAGGAAGATACGGCCGAAGCCGATCGGCACGAACATGTAGGTCGTGACGATGCCGAAAGTGATCGCACAGGCAACCATGCGTCGGTCCATCTTTAGCTCGTTCATGACGCCGATGAGCGGGGGAACCAGCAGCGGGATGAAGGCGATGTGAATCGGAATGAGGTTCTGGCTCATCACGCCCATGACGAGGACGCCGCCGAGGATGCCCCACTTGGCGGAACGGGCGACGCGCGCCGAATTCGAATCATCGGCGTTGCGTAGCTTGTTGATGATCCAGTTCGCCAGCAAACGCGGCAGACCCGAGTGGGCGACCGACATGGCGAACGCGCCGAGCAAGGCGTAGGACAGTGCGATCTTCGCGCCTCCGGCCAGGCCGTCCTGGAAGGCAACCATCGTGCCGGACATGCCCATGCCGGCGACCAGGCCGCCCACGAGGGAGGCCACGAAGAGTGAGATGACGACGTGCACGCGTGCGATGCTGAGGACCAGCATGACGATCACGGAAAGCACGACTGCGTTGAAAAGCAACATGAGTGTTCCTGTGTTGAGGGTGCGCGACAGCGCAAAAATAGGAAGGTAAGCCGCGTCGCGGCAGGTGGAATCAGCCGAGATGGGAGTCGGCGTGGATGGAGGCGTCGACGGCACTAACCAGTGCGGTCGACAAACCGCCTTCCTCGGCGGCCAGCAATCCTGCGATTGTGGTGCCGCCGGGGCTTGTCACGCGATCAATGAGTTGCGCGGGGATGGTTCCATTCTCGCGCTCGGCAAGGAGCAGCGTGGCGGCCCCCGCCATCGCCTGCGCTGCGATCTCGACGGCGCTGTCCTTGGACAGGCCGTGCTTGAGACCAGCGCGGGCGAAAGAATCAACAATCTGGAAATACCAGGCCGGAGAGCACGAGGCCAGGGCCTGGAACACGGGGAAATAGTCCTCGTCGATGAGGATGGTGCGGCCGACCGAATCCATGAGGGATCGGACGGCTGTGACCTGTGCGTCGGTGGCGCGCGCGGCCGTCAGGGCGGTCATTGACTGCCCGACGGTGGCCGCGACGTTCGGCATGACGCGCACGAGCGGGATGCCCGCGCCGAAGTCTGTGGTGATCTGGTCGAGGGTGCGTCCCGCCGCCAGAGAGACGACGCAGACGTCGGGGTGGCCGACCACGATGGGGGAGATCTCCTTGATGACCGCTCGTTGGTCCTTGGGCTTGACGGCCAGGATGACGATGTCGGCCTGGTGAGCCAGGGACGCGTTCGAGGACGCGGCGGTCGCTCCGAGTTCGTCGGCGAGATCGCAGGCCTTGGTGGCCGTGCGGTTGGAGAAGACCAAGGTTGCGGGATCGACGCCGGACGCGACGGCACCGCGAGCGATGGCCTGGGCCATGGCTCCCGTTCCGATGAATCCGATACGCATCAGAGTCTCCCGCTGGTAATGGTCGATTGCGTTGCAGCTTACTCCACTTTGCCGTTTCTTGGCACAATGGCCGCACTGTGAGACGAGGCCGGGGCCGAGCACCAGAAAGGAGTCCCGATCCCCGGCCTCGTACCGAAAAATTGGAAGTCTTAGCGCTTGCGCGTGCCGAAGATGGAGCGCGTGATCTCGCGGCCGGCGGTGCGCAGGACGGACCCGAGGACGTTTTCGACCTGGCGGGTGCGGCGTTCGGCGGCGCGCTGGCGGGCGGCCTCCTCCTTCTCCTGCTGCTTCTCGACCTGGCGGCGCAGCTTCTCCATTTCCTTCTGGCGGGCTGCCTCTTCCTTGGCGGCGGCCTTCTCGGCCTCCTTCTGCGCGCGCTCGGCTTCCTTGGCTGCCTCCTCCTGCGCGAGGGCTTCCTCGTGGGCGGCCTGGGCCTCGGCCGCGCGGCGCTCGAGCTTCTCCTCGGCCGAGTCCGGGTTCACGGCGTCGCGGTAGCGGCCCATGATGACGCTGGACTGGTTGATGCGTGCCACGGTGTCGGACGAGGCGGGGCCCATGACGGAGGCGGGCGCCCAGATGCCGACGGGCGTCACCGGAGTGGGGTTGCCCTTGGGATCGAGGACCGTCACCACGGCCTCGCCCGTGCCCAGCGTGGTGAGGACCTCGTCAAGCTCGAGGCTCGTCTTGGGAAACGTCTGAACCGTGGCCTTGAGCTTCTTGAAGTCCTCCGGAGTGGAGGCGCGAAGCCCGTGCTGAATACGCGACCCCAGCTGGGCGAGCACGTCGGAGGGGATGTCCTTGGGAGTCTGCGTCACGAAGACCACGCCCACGCCCTTGGATCGAATGAGCCGCACCGTCTGGACGACCTGACGCTCGAACTCCTTCGTTGCATCGGCGAACAACAGGTGGGCCTCGTCGAAGAAGAAGACGAGCTTGGGACGTGGGACGTCACCGACCTCTGGGAGCGTCGAAAACAGGTTCGCCAACAGGAACATGATGACCGCGCTGACCAGGGCGGGACGGGACGAAATGTCGCCCACGCCCAGCAGCGAAATGATGCCCCTGCCGCTCGAATCCGAACGGATCAGGTCCGCCGTGTCGAAGCCCGGCGCGCCGAAGAACTGGCCGCCGCCCTGGGACTCAAGAGCCGTCAGGGCGCGCAGGATCACCCCGGCCGTTGCCTTGGAGACGCCGCCGATTTCCGCCAGCTCATCCTTTCCATCCTCGCTGGTGAGGAAGGAGATCACCGAACGCAGGTCGGGCAGGTCCACCAGCTCCAATCCCTGGGAATCGGCCCACGCAAAGATCAACTGGAGGGCCTGCTCCTGCGTCGTATTGAGGGAGAGCGCACGTGCCAGCAGGATCGGCCCGAAATCGCTCACCTCGGCGCGCACGGGCACGCCCGGGAACTGCGCGTCCGCCCCGCCCAGGCTCAGTAGCTCAACGGGGAAGGCGCTGGCCGCCCACTGCTGCCCGTTGGCCGCAGTGCGAGAGAGGAGCTTCTCCGAGCTCGTACCCGGCTCGGCCAGGCCCGTCAGGTCGCCTTTGACGTCGCACAGGAGCACCGAGGAACCGCCGGCCGACAGCCCTTCGGTGAGGAGCTGGAGGGTGCGTGTCTTGCCCGTGCCGGTTGCCCCGGCGACCAGGAGGTGACGGTTGAACATCGGCAGAGGCATCGCTGCGCTCACGCCGGGCACGCGCACGCCCTCGTCAATGAGGGTTCCGACGGTGACGGCGGGAACATCCCAGGAGTAGGCGGCCTGAATGTGGGCGGCGAAGGGAGAGAGGCCGGATGCGGGCGCGGGGGACGAGGCAGGGCCGGGCTGAGTGGCGTCGCCTTGCGCGGCGGCCTCTTGCGTGGCGGGGGCGGGGGAGGCCGCCTCCTGCGGCTCAGGGCTCGGGGCAGCGCTGGTTCTTTCCGCTTCGAGCTGGGCGCGCAACGCTTCGGCCTTTGCGCGAGCGGCTTCCGCCTCGGCCGCCTTCGCGGCGGCCTCGGCCCGCGCAAGCCGTGCCTTGAGGTCCTCAGTGTTCTCGCTCATGGTGATGTCTTTCGGACTGAGGGCGCGCAAGCGCCGCGTGGCTGTGTCTTCCCGCACCAGTATCCCTTGGCGCCCGACCTCCGTGCGACTTATGGGCGGGGACAGCCACGTGGGATGCATCCACAAGCCTGCCGGCACCGACGGCGCCATGCACAGGGAAAGAAAAAGCCCCTGACACGCGCCGCCGGCGGGCGTAGCGTCCCAACTATGAACCTGTCGCAACTGCTGGCTCGCAGGCGCATGAGGGCCCTGACCAAGGCCGTGTACGATTCCGCTGTCTCGCAGGAGGACGAGGCCGCAGACAAGCGGGTGGCCCGGCTCCTCCCGGGAGGTGCGACCGTCGCGGCTCTCATCCTCGTCCTCGTCCTCATCACCGCCGTCAGCATCTGGAAACACGCGGGCAACGCCCAGGCGCCGCAGACGGAACAGACCGCGAGCGAAACAGGCGAGAACGGACAATCAACCGACGCCCAGACGGGCCCCACCGACAGCCCACCCACGGCGGGAGGACAGGTCACCGTCTACGTGTCCGGGGCGGTGGCTTCCCCCGGAGTTCTCACCCTCCCCGCCTCCTCCCGCATCATCGATGCCATCGACGCAGCTGGAGGAGCCCTGCCCGACGCCGACCTCGACTCCCTCAACCTCGCCCGCGTCCTCGTTGATGGAGAACACATACGCCTCACCCATGCGGGGCAAAGCCCCGACACGGACGCCGCCAACGAGGCGACCGCCTCCTGCGTCCGACTGGACACCGCCAGCGACAAGGATCTGCAAACCCTCCCGGGGATAGGCCCGGCCCTCGCCTCGCGGATCATCCAGTACCGCACGACCCACCCCCGCATCACCAGCGTCGACGCGCTGGACGAGGTGCCCGGAATAGGTCCCGCACTGATCGAGAAGATACGCCCGGGAGTGTGCCCATGAACGAGCGACAAGCCCCCGTCATGATCGACCTGCGTCTGCTTCCCGCCGCCGCCTCAACCTGGGCCGCCACCTGGTGGGCGACCAGCCGCCCACCTCCCTGGCCCCTCGCCGCGGCACTCCTGGTCCTGTGCTGCGCGGCCTCGGCATCGTACGCGTACTCGCGCCGACACACCCACCCACCCCGGCATGCCAGGACTCCTCCGCGATCGGCGCGCATGGGCGTCGCCCTCCTGTGCGCCTGCCTTGCCTGCGCGCTCGCGGTTGCCGGCATGGCGCGACAACGCTACGACGCAGATCCGGCTCGCGGTGAGGCCGGGCCGATCCGCGCGCGCGTCGTGCTCGAAGACGACCCGGCTCCGCTCTCCTCCGGTCACGTCGCGCGGCGGCGGGCCCGCGTGCGCATCGCCGAGGTCTTCGACGGCATCCGATGGGCGCCTTCCCAGGCTCGCGCCCTCGTGAGCGCGCCCGGCTGGGAGGACGCTGCTCGCGGCGACGTCTTCGAGGTGACGGGCACCCTCGACCCCTCCTTCGCCTCCGTGCCTCCCTCGGTGGGGGCC
>ERZ1674093.165-NODE-166-length-14323-cov-5.300042_pt1 | contig 14323 bp, 5 predicted proteins | sample MGYA00581116_ERZ1674093 | MGnify/ENA primary metagenome ERZ1674093 (study PRJEB41354, sample SAMEA4873337) | human saliva metagenome | biome: human-associated habitat [ENVO:00009003]; feature: mouth environment [ENVO:08000002]; material: saliva material... | reverse complement strand
TATGGAGGCGGCACAGCTACCGTATCCAAGCATGATGTTCGTCCAGTTCAAAGGCGACGATGACGTTCACGCACGCACCGAGCTACAGAAAAAGCTAGCTACCGGTGATCAGAATACCGAACCCGTGGTGAAGTCAGGTGGGGAGTACCTGCAGGATCTCAAAGAAGAAACCTCACAATTCTTTGCCTTTATCGGCGTGATTCTAGGGGCCTTCGCGGCGCTCGCCCTGCTGGTCTCATCTTTCGTTATCTCAAATACGTTCGCGGTGCTGGTCGGTCAACGCATCCGCGAGTTGGCGCTACTGCGCACCCTGGGGGCACACGGGAAATCCCTGGTGCGCATGCTCCTGGTTGAGGCGCTTGTGGTGGGGATCACTTTCTCTGCTATCGGCGCTGCGCTCGTCTACCCGGTCGCGGCGCTCGTCGGCGTGCTGTTTAAAGATTTCATGGTCTCGTATAATCCGATGGCGCTCATTGTGGGTGTGGTGGTCTGCACACTCGTGACGGTTATTGCATCGCTCGCCCCGGCACGTAGCGCCCTAAATATTTCACCCATCAGCGCCTTGGGGGAGGGTACCGCCCAAGCCGTGAAGAAGCCGGGCATTGCGGGTCTGATCCTGGGTCTTATCGCCGCCGCCGCAGGGGCAGCAGCAGTGTGGCAGTCGCTGAGTCTGACCGGCACACCGGATGCAGGTATGCAACAAAGCAGCGTTGGGGTACTGTTAGTCATGGTTGCGGCGCTGCTTTTGGGTGTTGCCGTGTTCTTACTCCTGCCATGGTTGTTGCCGCCGCTAATTCGCGTGTTTGGTTCGGTGATCCGCTCCCAGACCGGGAATCTGGCGGTTGCTAACGCGCTGCGCTCGCCCAAGCGCACGGTTTCGACTGGGCGTGCCGTGTTGGTGGGTGTGCTCGTGGTGTCTGCAGTACTGAGTGGGTACTCCATTATGACCGCATCTACGGCGAAATCCATGGAACGTACCTATCCCGTATCGGCGACGGCAACCTACGGAACCGGTGGCGGCACGGGAGCTGAGAGCCTTGCCAAGGCGCACTCGGTTGCCGATAAAGTGCAGGGGATTAAGAATGTCGAAAGCGTTGCGGTGGCTTCAGCCGCCGGTGCCCTAGAGTACACCCTCACGCCGAAAGACGGCAGCCAGTCAATGAGTAGCACCGCGAGTATGGTGGCGCTCAGCCAGGAAGACTTCGCCAAGGTTATTCCGGCTGAGGGCAAGTACCCGACTGAAGATAACATGGTACTTGTGCCCGAATCCCTGTATAACGATGCAGGCTTTGACGACTCCACCCGCCTGAAGGCACGCGGACCCTTAGGAGAGATCGAACTCAAGCCTATTAAGTCGACCAGTAAGATCGCGAATCTGTATGTGGTGAACCCAGCCACCGGTGCTAAACTGCAGAACCCGGATAACCCGCAACCCTTAACCCCGCAGCAGCCCGGAGAAGCTGGGGAACAGTCCCAAGGTTCAGCCGCACAGGGGCAGCGGGGCGCATCCGCTGTTCCAGGGGGTGTGAATCCCTCAGCCGGGGCGGAGACTATGGTGCTGGTACACGCTAAATCCCCGCTGACCGCTACTGAGAATTCCACGCTACAGGATCAGCTTAATAAGGCTAATGACGGCAACGAATTCACCGGCGGTCTACAACAGCGCGGTCAGCTCGATCAGGTTCTGACGATCATGCTGGGGATCACCCTGGGTCTTCTCGCCCTCGCCGTGGTGATCTCGGTGATCGGCGTGGCAAATACGATGACTCTCTCGGTCAATGAACGTCGCCGCGAGAATGCGATGCTGCGTGCGTTAGGGCTCTCCCGCAAGCAGCTGCGCCGCATGATTTCGGCGGAGGCAGTACTAATCACCCTCGGTGCGGTGGCGTTGGGTATCCTTGGGGGCGTCTTTATCGGTAGCGTGAGCGCAAAGGTGGTGCTTGCTGCGACCGACCAAAAGGTGGAGTTCGTGCCGGATCTGCCGTATCTGGGTCTGGCGCTGATACTGCTGGTGGGTCTTGCATCAGCATTGGTTGCATCCGCTCTGCCGGCGGCACGCTCGGCTCGGATGTCGCCGGTGGAAGGACTCGGCAGCTAGCTAGTCTACGCTGAGCCCAGACTTTTGTCATGGTTGTGTTTTGAAAAGGACCACAACCATGACAAAAGTCTGGGAAGACAGTAAGGGGGGCAGGGAGTCGACAGATATAATCCCGCCGCCCCGACTGCCTGCACTACTTATCCGTCACCTTAATCTTGCCCATCGCGCCGCGTTCCATCTCGGCGAACCGGTGGTTCACGAACGTGTACGTGCCGGGTTCGCGGAACTGCATCTCAACAAAACCACCCTGCGCTGGATCCAAATCGAGTGCCTGCGAGTGACCGCCGGTTTCCCCATACGGATCTCTGCCGTCCCGAAGCAGGTAGCCGCCTTCCTTATACACGGTGTCAAATTGCGAGCCGACCACGTGGAAACTCATGCCCTTCGACGGTCCCGCAGCCAGCAGCCAGATGCGCACGCGCTCGCCGGTTTTCACCTCCAAAGGCTGATTCACATACTGGGTGGCGTGCCCATTGAACATGGTGAGCGAGGGGGTGCCCGCCGCAATGCCGTCAGAGGAAACTTCGGCAAGTTTATTACCGTCAGCCGCGGTCTGCCCCGTATCGGTCAGGTATGTTTCATTCTGAACCATCACATACTCATGATCCACCGGTTCCAGATTCGGCGGGTCGATAATGACGGCACCGTACATGCCCGCCGCCATATGCAGACTCATGGGCGCGGTCGAGCAGTGGTACAGCCAAATACCAGAGCCGGTAGCCTCAAAACGGTAGGTCAGCTTCTCGCCCGGGGCAATGGTTTTCATCGTGTTATCGGGCGAAACCATGCCCGCGTGGAAGTCGAGCGAATGCCCCATCGAACCGTTGTTCTCCAGGGTAATCTCGAAGACATCGCCCAGCTTACCGTGCAGCACCGGACCCATATACGAACCGTTGAATGTCCACGCCTTCACATCAAGCCCGGGCGCAATTTCACGGTCGAGCTCCTGCACATCCATGGTCATCTTGTGCACGGTCTTACCGTCACGTTTCTCACCCGCAGGCACAGGACGCAGCACCGGATCACGGCGCTCATGATCCTTGCCTGGGGATGCGTGCATATCAATATTCGCGTTCTGCGCGGTCAGCAGGTTCGTATTTGTGCCCGAGCCATTTGACCCGTTATTACCGCCGGAACCACCCCCGTGATGCCCGTTCGCCTGCAGGTTATTGCCGGTGGTTTTCACATGAAATACCATGCCCTGCTGGCGGTGCCCGGCCACCGAGCACCAGCCCTCAAGGTCGGAGGTCACCACGCCAACATCCACACTCTTCGTCTCGCCGGGATTCAGCGTTCCAGTCTTCGCGCCGTTGGCGAAGGTGAGGTCGTGGGTCATGCCCTGATCGTCGTTCGTCACCTCAATCACCAGGCGGTTACCCACCGGAACCTGCGCGGTATCGGGCGTAAACCGGTAATTCGAGGTTGCCTTGACCTTCAGCGTTGTGGTCTGCCCCGTGCCGGTCGCCGTAGAACCGCCTATAAAGTTGAAGCCTACCGAGCTGGGATCGGCCGCAATACCCAAGGTCAGCGCCAGAATCACAGCAAGCGCGCCGAAAAGGGTCTGCCGGGTATGATTCACAGGTTCCTGCTTGACCTCCGTAACAGGGGCAGGCTTCTCACCGCGCGCCCGCGCCGCCATCATCTCTTTACGGGTATTGACCGAGGCCTTAACGCCGCGCACCATAAACGGCAGGAACGAAGCCAAACCGAGCGCACCCACGGCAGAGACCGCGACCTTCACCCAAGAGCCCGTAAGCGCATTCGGCAGCATGAAAATAATGAGGCTCAAATTCACAACCGTCACGCGCCCGGCGGCAAGCCTACTAAACTCCTTATTGGATGCGCGCACCACGGCGGGTCCGCCGCCCATACGCTGGGGAAGCAGGTAACTCATAGCACCCAGAAGCACCTGAAGCAGGAAACCCGCCACGAAAATGGGGGTCACCTCGCTCATGCGAAGCTCCTCAAACGGGGTGGTAAACACCAAGCCAGCAGTCCACACCACGCCGATAATAAGCCAGATAAAACCTGCACCCACCGACATTGGCGGGAACTCTGTGGGACGCTTCGTACGAAGGGTTCGCACCATCACCCACGCCACGATCAGCAGCCCCAGCAGATACACGAGCAGGCCCGCGCCAGCGAGGGGGCGCATCCCGACAAGCGAAGCGAACGTGGTAACCCCAACGCCCACACACATCAGAATGAGAGCGCGCACGCTGGTTCCCAAAGCGTTTTCGACCATCTTGGTGCGCAGCATCGTAGGCCAGAACGTAATAAGGGTACCAACCACCGTAATACCCACGAACCCGAGAACATTCACGGCCTCATGCGCAAGCATAAACTGCGAATGCAGCGTGCCCCGCAAACCAGGCAGGGCCGTCATCGCACCCAGCACGGCACCGACGGGAAGCAGGAACGCCGCGGCGATATAGAAACGAATCGTAGCGCCAAACCGCGAGGGAAGCGCCTGTTTGACCTGGCGAAGAAGAGCATAGCCATGCCAGGCGACCATAGCGCCTACCGCCAGCGCCCCGACAACCGTCAGGGGATAGAACTGCGGCATGAGATCCTGCAGAATCATGCCCGCCATCAGCAGCACAATGCCGCCGTTAAGCGCAAAAATACGTGTGACCTGAATACCGCGAGCCGAATCAGGAATCTTAATCTTCATGAGCGCTTCGGTGAAGTGCTGACTCCAGATCAGAATCGAATTCGTAATCAGCCCCAAAGTCACCATATGCACAATCAGCCAGCCGCCCTTGGGGATAAAGCGATGCACCAGAATCGCGATAATAACGCCAAACATCCAGTACGATACCGGCTTCGATGCGCGGCGGTGCCAACTGCCCCGACCGGACGCGCGCTTAGCAATCTCCTCGGGCGTTAGCGAGGCGCCGGGAAGCTCGGTGGGGCGCATCCCAATCGTGAGTCCATCGTTGCCGGAACCCGAAACATCGGCCCCGGACCGTGCAGAACTTTGCGCCGCGCTCGGCTTTGAGGATGCGCCGCCACGACCGGTATCGCGGCCGGTTGATCCTTCTGCGTCAGAACCCGAGGGAGTGGGGTTATGGGGATTCTCGCTCACGGTGTTGTCTTTCGATCGCTTTTAGTCACAGTGCATATAGTTCCATTATATTGCCCGAATCATGCGAATTTTGGCTTTGCGTGAGCCGTCATACAGTACGGTACCGGCGAGTGGTAAACGCTAGAATAGCCCTATGAAGTATCTGACTCTCGCCCCCCTCGCCGCCGTTTCCGCCGTAATGCAAGCGCTCGCTATTTACGCTTATGACCAAGACGGAATGGCGGTGGCGGGGCAGATCTTCTTTCCCGTTCTCTTTACGCTGATGGCGTTGTACCTGATGATGAGGAATCCGGGCGGGTCTGCCAAACAGCTTGTGGTGGTGGTCCTTGAGCTGGCAGTTTTCGCCGTCACGATGGTGGGGGTAAATCAGAAAAATCCTTATCTGTACCCCTCGATTATCGTCTACTATGCGGCGTTTGCGGTACTTGCCTTAGAGGTTGCGGTGCGCATCGCCGAGATGCCCAAGAAGGCGAAGGTTCAGGACGATAGCGAAGCCTCCGAGTCTTCCGATCAAAATGCGCCCGCCGAGGGCAGCGACGATGCCGCCTCCGTAAAAACCGATGAAAAACCCGCAGCGAAATCTTCGGCGGCAGCAAAATCGGCAGGTCATGGACTGCGGCGTGCCCGAGCTCAACGCGGTACGCACTTGGTGGCGAAGGTGAAGCCGCGTGAAGGCGCCGGGTCTTCTGGGCAGAGTTCTCAGGGTAAGACTCACGACAGCACGAAACCTGAGCCCGAAAAATCTTCGGAAAATACTTCTGACTAGTATATATTTTGTATTTGGAATATATCGTGGGTAGCTTGTTCGCATAGGAGGAGGAACCGCATTCGCTGCACATCAGCGATTGGTGTGTGCCTCTTGCGACCCAATCAATATATTTAACGTAAGCATCTGTCGCCCCAGAAAGGCAGGCTCTCATCTGGGTATATGCCCGAAGAGGAATATAATCTTTCGGCGAACAGAATATCCACGCTACACTAAAGGGCGAGAACTTCAGCTCAGTAAGACAGGTACTAATACGCCATGACTGAATCCCGCGCCCAGACTCCGGTTCTGGGCAAACTTGCAGTAGTGGCGCTCATCCTCATGGTGGTGGGCGGCTATATTTTTGAAGCCTTCGTGAACACCTACGGCGGTCTGGATTTTTCGATCTACCGCATGGGTGCCATGACCATTTTCGATAATGAAGGTTTCGACAAAGAACTTTATGGGCGCGCTATGGTGAGCATCGGCGTGCTGGATTTGCCGTTCACCTACCCACCCTTTGCGGCGCTAGTCTTCCTGCCGTTCGCCTTCATACCGCTCAAGGTGGGTATGGCGATTATGGTGCTTATTACGACCGCCGCCGCCTGGTGGCTCTCCAGCATCATGTACTCCTATGCCAATGCACATGGCCGACCCTTACCGCTTCAGGATAAGCTCGGGCGTTATGGCACGATCGCCGCACTCACCATTGTGGTGATGCTCTGCGGACCCTGGCGGCGTACCTTCGACCTTATGCAGATTAACCCCATCATTATGGTGCTGATTCTTGCCGATTTTCTACGCCCGGCAACCCGTGTGCCGCGCGGAGTACTCATCGGTATCGCTGGCGGTTTGAAACTGACCCCGCTCGTGTTCGGGCTTATTCTGCTGGTGCGCCGCGACTGGAAGGGCATTATCACCCTCGGCGCAACCTTCCTCGCCACCATTGCCCTCGGCTTTGTGCTACTGCCGCAAGAAGCCCCGCAGTACTGGTTCCACGCGGTTTCAGATCCTTCGCGTGTGGGCGATATTAACTTCGTCGATAATATTTCGATTCAGGGCTGGCTCATGCACTATGGGCTGAACGGAACCTCCGCCAAGCTCGGTTTCTACCTGCTGGCGGCGCTATCCGTCGTGCTCACCGCCGCGATTCTCTATCAGCTCGAACGCCGCAACAAGGTTCTCGCCCAGGTTGCGGTGACCGGGTTCCTCATGGTCAGCCTCTCGCCGATCAGCTGGTCGCATCATAACGTGCTTCTGCCGCTTCTGGTTCTCGTGCTTATTGTGGATGCATTCGGCGAGTTCTTCACATACCTGCCGCCTGCCGCGGTGACTGTGGCGCGCATCCTGACCTGGGTGGGCGTTGTGGGGCTCTATATTTCCCCGCGCGTGCTCGGCGGCATGACCCAGTGGAATATGAACGGGCTCGAATTCTTGGCTGCGCCGGGTGTTGCGCTGGGCGGCACGCCGATCGTGTGCCTCTTTATCGTGACCGTTCTGCTGTGGGGGTGGGCGGCCCTCACCCCGAAAGCACGCAGCGCTTCGGTCAAACCTGCAGCAGAGTCGGCAAACGCCCCGAACTCGGCATAGCCTTGCGAACCGCGCAGAAGACCCCCGCATCGTCGATCACGATGCGGGGGTCTTCTCTATCCGGTTTAGACCAAGAAGTTATCGGCTACTTAGCGAATACCGACGTTCCAGGTGCCCTGGAAGGAGTTAATTGCCAAGTAAACATCTTCGGAAGCGTCAAACTTCGCGGTGCCCTGGAACTCCGAGGTACTGGATTCCAAGATGACATCGTTCGAGCGGGCCGCATCCATCACGCGCAGGTTCATTACCGGCCTGCGCTCGTAGCCAGCCTCCAAAGTGCCCGAGCCGCCCGAGTAGATCACGGCGTAGGAGTTGAACGCGGCGCTGATCTTCTCACCCTTAGAAATCTTCGGTGCGGAGGAAGCATCGTAGACGCGAATGAGCCATTCGCCCTCACTATCGACATTCACCTTGCGGGTGGGGCTGGAAGTCTTCAAGTCCATCCACAGGGTGCCCGAGATTTTATCTTTGGTCAGTGCGGAGGTGTACAGAGCGAAGCTGGAAGTTTTATCGTCCCCCGTGCGCCCCTCCAGGGAGTGGCGCGAGTTGGATTCTTTGGAGGGGGTGAACTCGTAGTAGACGATAGCCTTCGAATCGTTGCCCTTGGGCTTCTCGATATCGATGGTCTGCTTATCCTTGCCCTTGTACTCCTTGAAGTCGCCGCTGGGCAGTTTCGCCTCAACATTCTTCAGCTCGGCGGGTGAAGAATTTGCTGAGCTCTCTGACGATGCCGAGGCTGCCGACGATGACTCGGCGGGGCTTTCCGAAGCTGCTGCATTGGAAGATCCGCGCGGCAGGGTGAAAATCAGCACCAGAATGATAATAATCAACAGCGCCACAGCACCGGCAATTACGCTCCACCCGGCGGGAGTCGCAAAGAACGGGCGCTTCGGCTTCTCGGGCTGGTTGAAGGGAGTCTGACCGTTTGCATACGGCGAATCGCTGAACCCGGATGCTGCCGCCGCAGTGAACCCGTTGAGGGCATCCGAGGTGTTTGACTCGGAGTATTGCTGATTCTGGTTCGACTGGTTCTGATTGTACGAGCCCTGAGCAAAACCGCTGTTCTGAACGTTATTATTCTGAGCACCGTTCTGCTGCTGGAACTGCTGCGATTGACCGGCCTGGTACTGACCCTGCTGAGACTGGTTCTGCTGCAACTGCGAGCCCTGGAATTGGCTGGGCTGATACTGCCCCTGGAACTGGTTACCCTGCTGGTTCGAAGCGTTCTGCACCGAGTGCTGCTGATTCTGTCCCGACTGAGAGCTCTGATCCTGTTGGGTATTCTGACTCTGCGCGCTCTGACCCTGCACGCCCTGGCTCTGAGAACCCTGCTGCTGAGTCGAAGCGCCGGATGCGCCCGCCCCGGAGGAGGCCGCTGCACCCGCGCCCGCTGCGGCGCCTGCGACAGCACCAGCGGCGGCACCCGCACCAAAGCCCGAGCGTGACCGATCCTGCCCCTGCTGAGGCTGACCGGACTGAGAATATCCTGACTGGGATTGGCCGGATTGCTGCTGCTGAGACTGCGGCTGAGCGAATCCCTGCTGGCTCTGCTGCTCTCGACTCTGGGACTGCTGCGCCTGCGAACTCTGGTTCGGGGCACTCTGACCCTGGGTGTCTCGGTTCTGAGCGCCCTGGCTTTGGGTACTCTGGGTTCGCGGATCCTGCGCCTGAGCGCTTCGCTCCTGAGCGTTCTGCCCGGCAAATCCCTGCTGCTGCTGAGGCTGGGCGCTTAAGCCCTGCTGCTCGGAGCCCTGGTTCTGCTGCGCAAAACCTTGACGCTGCTCAGAGCCCTGCTGTTGCTGGTTGAAGCTCTGCTGGCGCTGTGTAGACTCCTGTTGCTGACGCTGGGCAAATTCTTGCTGGCGCTGGGCCTCAAAAGACCGCGGCTGCTGAGATTGTCCGGGCTGTTGAGCCTGAGTAACGTGTTGAGACTGAGCGGGCTGCTGCGGCTGAGACTGCTGACCCCGGTTCTGAGCGTTCTGCTCCTGAGAACTCTGCGCGGCAAAGCCCGACTGCTGCTGATTCACGGGAGCCTGAGGCTGCCCCTCAAAACGCTGTTGTGTGGGAGGAACCTGGGAAGTGCCGCGCGGGGGAGTAGCCGGTCGGGAAGATGCCTGAGCCTCGGTGCCACGCGAATCAGCCGAATCGCGCGCATCAGACAGGGTGCGTGCATCCGTAGGCTCACCCTGAGACTGACCCGAAGACTGCTCGGGGCGCGACTCGCGTGAAGGAACCTGCTGCTGTGTGGATTCTGAAGATACAGACTCCTGTCGTGCAGCCTCGGGTCGTTCGGCACCTGCTGCAGTGGCAGAACCTGCGGACCCCTGAGAATCCTGTGCGTCGCTGAGGGGCTCTCGCGCATCGTAAGAAACACCCGAACCCTGTGCGACTCCCGGCTGCTGTGCGCTCGTCTCTGGCGCGGATGGGGCATTGTGGGCATCACGAGCGGGCTCGCGGGTAGGCTCCGAAACCTGAGGCTTTGAAGCCTCGGCGGCGGCGCTCTGACGGTTCACAGGGGTCTCAGAAACGCTCTGCTCAGAACGCACCTGCGACTCGGCCAAAGAGCCTGCCGCTGCACCCGAACCGGATGCGCCCGCACGTTCACCCGCGGCTTCGCGCGGCTCGGAACTCCTGGACGCTGCATCCTGAGCGTGGGCAGACTCCGCCTGAGTCTTCTGCTCAGGGGTCTGCTGATGGGAAGTTTTCTGCTCGGCAAACTGTTCGGAAATAGTCGGCGCGGTACGCTGCTTCGGGGCAGAATCCTGCGCAGACTCACCGCTCTGCTCAGAGCTTGACGATGGCGAGGGCTTCGCGCTGGAAGAACCCTCAGAAGAGCCCGATGCGGCAGATGAAGATTCCGCCGTCGAGGGTGCCTGCTCATTCTCAGGCTCGGGCTCCTCAATCCACAGCTGCCAACCTTCGGGAACAGGACCCCATGCGGGATCGGGCCGCCACGTCGGGGTAGGAGACCACCCGGCAGGCGGTTTGGGCCAATTTGGGGGTGGATTGAAGACGAGAGCCATCTGAACCTTCCTTCACTACTGGCGCCAAAAACACCCGGAAGCGTAGGCACGAGTAGCCTCAAATTTTAAACTACGGTAACCCTCAAATTATGGCATATTTCCCATAAAATATAAGCCCGAAAAGTTCATAGGCAGGTAAATTATTACACCGTAAGGCAACCCGCACAGATGGCCCCGGTGTGACATTCGGGGGAGGGTCCCCTCTATTATGGATACTATGAGCACTAATCACCAGCAGGAACCCGGACATCACGGTTCTGAGTTCATTCCAACAAACCAACCACCTGGCGCAGTCACTAATACCCAAAATATGCCCACGATGCTGAGCCCGCATCAGGCAGAAAGTTACGGGTACGGCGCTGAGTCTACCTTCGCCTCCGCTGAGTATTACAGGAGTAACCGTCTTACCCGTAAGGAACTTCTGGAACGCGCCAGCGAGCTGCCCTATCACCGGTTGTCGTATGTGAACCCGCGTGCGCGTTGGTTCACCCCGGTTCTTGAGGGCTTGCTGATTGCCGGCATCTATTTTGTGCTCCTGCTGATGGTGAGCTTTGCGCTGCTGGCATTCGCCGTGATGCTGCGCGTCCCTTACGATTACCTGACCGATCTGCAGCGTATTTACGCGAACGTTTTTAAGACCCCGCTTGTTTTTATTGCGCTTCTTATTACCATCATTCCGGTGATTCCGGCGATTTTCATTGCGCGCCTGATTACTAACTTCAAACCCTTAGGTCTAATTCACTCCATTGCGGGCCGCATGCGGTGGTCCTATTTGAGTGTTTTCCTAGGCTTTGGGTTCCTCATTTTCGGTCTTTACAATGTGGGGAACTTGGTTCTGGATGGTTCTTTGACCACGCAGAACAGCGTGCATCCGCTGAATTCCGGCATGTTCTGGCTGTACATTGTGCTTATTCTGTTGATAGTTCCGTTCCAGTGCTACGCCGAGGAACTGCTCTTCCGCGGTTATCTCATGCAGACCGTGGGCCGGTGGCTGAAGAACCCCGCTTGGGCAATTATTATTCCAGCGCCTATCTTTATGGTGCTGCATGGTTACGGACTGTGGGGTCTGCTTTCGGTGCTTACAATGGCTCTGATCGCCGGGTTCTTGTGCTGGTACACTGGCGGTCTTGAAGCCGGTATCGGCCTGCATATTGCGAATAATGTTTCGATTTTTATCTTTGGGCTGCTGGGTCTGGCTGACCCCTTTGACGCGAATCGTGAGGCTCAGGCGCTTGACTTTGTGCAGGCCCTTATTCTGCAGCTTGCCTTCGCCGGGCTCGTGTACATGTACACCTACCGGCAAAAGAGGAAAGCCGCTCTGAACCAGGGGCAGGATGCGCCAGCCGCAGCACCGGCTTCGGGTGCTGCGCACGCGGCCACACAGCCCGGTATGTCCGTGAAAAATGCTGCTGCTTCACCTGCTGCTGATACCTCTGCTTCTGCAACGCAAGGATCGCAGGCGCCGGTACAATCACAACCTGTACAACCTGCTGCCTCTGCGGCGGGGAACGCCAAGCCCGCACAGGATAATGCTTCGGTAAAATCGGTGTCTTCGTCTGCCCCCGCTAGCCCGCAAACGGCTGAAGAGCATCGTGCGTCCGAGCGGAATATCGCGGAGAAACCGGCTGCACAGGCACCCGCCGCGAAGCCTGTGGAAGGCGTTCGTAAGAGCGAGCAGAATGGTACGTCGGCCGAGGCTTCTGCCCCCGCACAGCCCGAGCGTCTGGCACCGGCTCACGGATCGGCGTCGGCTAATAAGCCTGCACCGATCGGTAAGCCTGCGCCAGCCAAGAAATCTGTGCCGACTCATGAGTCAGCCCAGTCCCAGAAACCGGCGCAAACTGCTCAACCGGCACAGGCTCATAAATCGGCTCAGCCCCAAAAGCCGGTACACACTAACGAATCAGCCCAGGCTGAGCGTCCGACGGCCGCGAATACCGCCGCCCGCGCGACCGGGAAAGAAGCGCCTGCTGCCGATAAACCCGCGCAGTCTGCACAGGCGAGGACTATCGCCGATGAACTCAAGCCTGCCGTGGTTGCCCCCGCAGCAGCGGAAAAGGCTCCGTCAGGCATAGATCTGGATGCGGCGCAGAAAGCGGCACGCGCCTCCGTGCAAAAGGCTCAGCAGGGCTCGAATCGGGCCGATTCTTCGGTGCGTGCCTCCGGGGCACAGGGGTCTGTATCGAATGCAGCCGCGCCGCAGAAGGAAGCCGCTAGCGCATCCACTGCGCAGGCAGACGATACGAAGAACCCTTCCTCGAAGAACTACGCGCCGGATACCTCCACAATGAGCATTCCCGTGCAAAATGCCTTGTCAGCCTATGAGCGTGCCAAGGCTCAGGCCCTTGCTCAGCAGAAAGAAGCTGCCCGGCAGAAGGAAAGCGGGCAGGGCACATCTGTCGCGAAGAATGCGGCTGCGGACGGCTCGGCTGTAGCCTCGCAAACCTCGCGGGCTCAGCAGGAGGCATCCCAGAACACCTCAGAGGTTCCCTGGGCTACCGCTCCGATTCCGAAAATCTCGCCGGAAGCCGCACAATCGCATAAGCAGGGATCAACCGACGCTTCACCGTGGACCTCAGCGTTCCCCGTCATTCCCAAACCCAAGAAGTAGGCGCATAGTATGACCGTTGATGCCGTCAAAAATATCGAAGACCTCGCCCAGTTCGTCTGCGATTCGCCCGTCTCATATCTGGCGGCGCGAACCGTGGCGCGGCGCCTGCAGGCGGCGGGGTTTACCGAGCTGAACGAAACCGATCCGTGGCAGAATGAGGCTGCCGTCGGCAGGCATTTCGTGATGCGTGACGGCGCGATCATCGCTTGGGCTGGCGGTCGGCGGGCACAGAAGGCAAGCGGTTACCGGGTGCTGGGCGCGCATACGGATTCGCCGTCGCTTAAGCTCAAGCCGAGTTCGTCGGTGACGGCGGCAGGATGGCATCAGATGGGCGTCGAAAATTACGGTGGCGCACTGCTTAATTCCTTTTTGGATCGTGAGCTGCGCGCCGCCGGGCGCCTGACGGTACTTCGTGAGGACGGCACCCTTCAGGATCGCTATGTGGTGACTGGACCGTTGGCGCGTGTGCCGCAGCTGGCCCCTCATCTGGACCATAAACGTAATGAGCTGACCCTCGATAAACAGTTCAATATGTACCCCATTTGGGGTGTGGATGATACCGAGAACGATGTGCTCGCCTATTTGGCGCAGCAGACCATCGACGAGGGCGGTTCGGTCGATCCGGAGCAGATCGTTGGTTACGATGTGCTCTTTGCGGATGCGCAGGAACCCCGCCGTTTCGGGCGAGACGGAGAGTTTTTCGCCTCGGGCAGGTTGGATAATCTCTCGTCGGTTCATGCCGGATTGTGCGCCTTGGAACGCTATGTGGCCGAGAATGCTGACGAAGACTCGGCGCACACCGTGATGCTTGCGGGATTCGACCACGAAGAGATCGGGTCTGAAACCCGCAGCGGTGCCGCCGGTCCGTTCCTGGAGGATGTGCTGGTGCGGCTCTCGCAGGCTCGCGGGGAAAGCCAGGACGAATACCGCCGCTCGCTTGCCGATTCTGTGTGCCTTTCGGCGGATGCCGGGCATCTGGTGAACCCGAACTACCAGGGGCATCACGACCCGACGGTGCGCCCACTTCCCGGTGCTGGACCGCTGCTGAAGATCAACGCGAATCAGCGGTATGCAACCGATGCGGTAGGTGCCGGTATTTTTGCGGCGGCGTGCAAGGCGGCGGGCGTTCCCTATCAAGAGTTCGTGTCGAATAACAATATGCCCTGCG
>ERZ1674093.164-NODE-165-length-14374-cov-12.876248_pt1 | contig 14374 bp, 12 predicted proteins | sample MGYA00581116_ERZ1674093 | MGnify/ENA primary metagenome ERZ1674093 (study PRJEB41354, sample SAMEA4873337) | human saliva metagenome | biome: human-associated habitat [ENVO:00009003]; feature: mouth environment [ENVO:08000002]; material: saliva material... | reverse complement strand
CCGCCAGCGCCACGACGATGCACATCATGTCCGCGTTCGCGACGATCGCCTTCTCGCCACGCTGATCCGGGGCGTCCTCGAGGGAGCGGCGCAGCACCGAGGAGCGTTCCTCGACGGCGACGGTGCGCGCGAGCGTGTCGGGGCGCCCCGACAGGTCGCCGGTGAGGCGCACGCGGTCGCCCATGATGATGGAGCCGCGCCCCAACTCGCGGGCGCGCACGGCGACCACACGGGTGCCGTCCGCCTCCAGGCTCACCTGGTAGCGGCCGCGGTCGATGCCGATGACGCGGCCCAGCGGCTTGGAGGACCAGTCGGGCCGGTCTTTCGTGCGGGGGCGTGAGCCCTTGCCGGCGCGTACGCGCACGCGCGGGTCGTCGGTTCCCGTGTCGCGGCGGGCCATCACTCCTCCTCCTCGATCGACGAGGCCGGGGCAGCCTGGGTGCTTTCCTCACCGTTTTCGCTCACGAGCGAGGCCCACATGGCCTCGAAGGTCGGTAGCGTCTTGGACGTGCAGGTGATGTCGTCGACCGTGATGCCGGGCGTCGCCAGGCCCAGGATCGCGCCGAAGGTCGCCATGCGGTGATCCGCATAGGAGCGGATCTGTGCGGCGTGGAGCGGGCGCGGCGTGATGATCAGTCCGTCCTCGGTCTCTTCGGCCTGCCCGCCGGCGCGGTTGATCTCGGTGACCAGGGCCGCCAGGCGGTCCGTCTCGTGTCCGCGCAGGTGCGCGATGCCGCTCAGGTGCGAGGGGGTCGAGGCGTAGGCGCAGATCGTGGCCATGGTGGGGGTGAGTTCCCCGACCTCGGCCATCGTGGCCTTGATGCCCGGGTAGTTGCCGGCGCCGGGACCCGTCAGGGTCAGGCCCTCCTCGTCCAGGGTGATGGTCGCGCCCATGTGACCGAGCAGTGCGCGCCAGGCGTCGCCCGCCTGCGTTGTCGCCCCCGGCCACGCCGGGATGCGCACGCGCCCACCCGTCACCATCGCTGCTGCCAGGAAGGGGCCGGCGTTGGATAGGTCCGGCTCGACGGTGATGTCGCCGCCGATGGGGCGCGATGGGAAGATGTGCCAGGTGGACAGGTTCGCGCGGCCCTCGTCCACGACCTCCAGGTCGATGCCCGCGCCCGCGAGGGAGGCCAGCGTCATCTCCACGTGCGGCATTGATGGGATGACGCCCGGAGCCGAGACGAAGAGGGGATCGCCGACCAGGGGAGAGACGAGCAACAGGGCGGAGAGGAACTGCGAAGAGGACGAAGAGTCCACCCATGCCTGCGCGCCCAGCGGCGTGTGGATCGGGCCTTGAACCGTGAAGGGCAGGTGCCCGCGCTCACCGTGATACGTGACGGTCGCGCCCATGCGCACCAGGGCGTCCAGGAGTGGGCCAAGCGGGCGTGCGTAGGCCTGCTCGTCCCCGTCGAAGAGCGTCTCCTCGGGGGACAGGGCCGCTAGGGGAGGCAGGAAACGCATGACGGTGCCGGCCAAGCCGCACTCGATGCGACCGCCGCGCGGCGGCAGCGACATCGGTGTGACGCGCAGGATGCCTGCACCCTCGTCCTCGACGCGTGCGCCCATCACCTCCAGGGCAGCCGCGAACAGGCGCGTGTCGCGCGCGTCCAGGGCACCCCGAATGACGGAGGGAGAATCGGCGACGGCCGCCAGGTACAGGGCGCGCGCCGTGATTGACTTCGAACCCGGCACCTCGACCGTGGCATCCACGGGGGAGGTGGCCAGGGGAGCGGGCCAGGGCGCGCTCACGAAGCGGTGCCGCTCAGACGCTCCACGACGGCGGCCTCCGCCGCGGCAATTGCGCGGCGCTGGTCGCGGCGCATCGCGTGGGCGACGAGAGCCGAGGGCTGACCGACGCGGTCCGTCGACGCGAGGAGGACACCCGCAGTCAGGCCCGCCTTATTCAGCGTGCGGTAGCGACGGCGCTTGATCTGCTCCTTGGGCAGGCCTCGCGTCGTGCCCGGCAGCGGAGCGTTCACGATGGCCATGGGCGCGCCGATCGCAGCCAGGGTCAGGGCGGCCACGCGGGGCTTGCGGCCCAGCGCGAAACGCAGGCCGGCGACAACCATCACCGCGCCTGTCACGCGGGTGGCAACGGCCAGCTGCTGATCCGTCAGCGGATCCAGGCCGACCGCGTCGGTCGCCTTATCGATGAGAGGGCGAACGCCCGCGGCGCGCTCCACGTGGAAATGCGGATGCATGAGGGCATCAACCCCGTCGGCGATGAACGGGGCGGCGAGCAAAGGACGGGCAACAACGCGCAGCAGATTCATACCCCTATTGTTCGACACCTTTGCCCCTTGGGGAAGCCGAACGGCCTGCCCACTCCCAAACAACGGGATGAAAGTGGTGCAACGCACACTTGGTGAGGGTTATGGAATAAAGAGGGGGGTGAGGCGTTGCCCTCAGTATGACCGCCCATCAACCACTCCCATTCGCGCCGCACGCTTGCGCGACTACGCTGAGAGGCGATGGATACGACAACCCCCTCACCGACGCCGCAGGCACCCGAGCTTACCCCGGCCTCGTCCGCTCTGGATGGTGCCGAGCTCGAGGCGCGCTTCATGGACGAAGCGATGCCCCTCATGAACCAACTCTTCGGCGCGGCACTGGGCATGACCCGCAACCGCGCCGACGCGGAGGATCTGGTTCAGGAGACCTACCTCAAGGCCTACCAGAAGTTCCACCAGTATCAGCCTGGCACCAATATCAAGGCCTGGCTCTACCGGATCCTTACCAATACCTACATCACCAGCTACCGCAAGGCGCAGCGCTCGCCCAAGCGCGCCTCCAGCGACACCGTCGAGGATTGGCAGCTGGCCGACGCCGCCTCCCACTCAGAGGTTGGCCTCAAATCCGCGGAAGTCGAGGCGCTCGAGGCGCTGCCCTCCGCTCAGCTGCGTGACGCCCTCGATTCGCTCTCAGAGGAACACCGGATGGTTGTCCTCATGGCTGACGTTGAAGGTATGAGCTACAAGGAAATCGCCGAAGAACTAGGAGTTCCCATGGGGACCGTCATGAGCCGACTGAACCGGGCGCGCAAGAACCTGCGCTCCGCGCTGGCCGACGTCGCCGCGGAATACGGGATCGGAGGAGCCAAGTGAACACTCATGTGACCTGCCAGGATGTCCTAGACGCCCTATACGAACTGATCGACTGCGAGGAATGCGACCGCCGCAGCGGCCTCATCGACGCCGGATCCGTGCCCGGCCCCGATGCGCGCGCCCGTGCCCTCATGATCAAGCACGTCGCCACCTGCGCGCACTGCACCGACGCCCTGGATGCGGAGCGCCACGTGCGCGCCCTCCTGCGCGGCTGCTACGAGTCCGAGCAGGCGTCCGATGCGCTGCGCGCCCGCGTCGTCGCATCGATCACCAGCATGTCCGTCACCTGGCGCTAGGGGCGCTGCGACAGTGCGTGATCGCGTCGCGGCGCGCGGGCAGACGAGGCCGGGGTTGCCGCCCGTTTTTCGGTGACCTTCGTCGCCGCGAACGGCCTGTGCCTTGGTGGTTTGGGTCAATGTGTGCAAAAATGCTTCAGTCTAGACAACAAACCCAAGGAGAATGACATGTCGAAGCGGGGTCGTAAGCGTCGCGATCGTCGTAAGAACGGCGCGAACCACGGCAAGCGTCCTAACGCCTGAGCCGAATACGTTGCGCGCCCGGACCGGTTGGTCCGGGCGCGTTTTGTATGCGCGTTGTGTACGCGCGGCTGGTGAGGGCCAGATGCGGCCGTGCGAGGCGCACGTGACGCAAGGGCGCGCGGGAGCGGGACCAGGCCTGCGCCGTGTCTGGGGCGTGCGGCGCTTGGTGGCGTGTCGTGTGCTGGGTGCGAATGATGAGTGGGGTGTGCCGTGTCTGGTGTGTGCGCTACTCCGTTTGCGGCCCTGCATCTCAGTAAAACGGTGTGTGGGGCTTCCGTTCGCTGTAGATTGTGATCGCGCTGTGCACATGGGGATAGGTTGTTCGTGTGCTGGGCTGGTGTTGAGGACGCTCGTGGTGGCGTGAGGAGCCCGTCTATGGGGGCGCCAATCCACTGGCCTTCCTTCTGGATAGGAAACGCCGTTCTGGATAGGAACCACGCATCTGGATAGGTTATTAAGCTATCCAGAACGCGATAACCTATCCAGTTCACTGTTTCCTATCCAGAACATGAACTCGTTGTGGGGCACGTCCGATCCGGAAACGTCGATTTCGCCCATCGCAGCGCTCGGTGGGAGGGCTCCATAGAAGGCGATGATCGAGTGATGAGCTTGTACGCCCTAGCGCTCTCATGAGCCTCAACCGTAGACCCTCCCAGTCGTTGTAGTCCGGCCAGCTGACACGAATAACGTTCCATCCTGCATCGCGAAGATCCTGATCCCTGCGGATCCACTCCCGTTTTGCGCGCGCAAGATCGGATTGGTTGTCGCCTAGTTTCCCGATGCCGTCAAATTCAATGATGATTCGTAGATCTGCGATGACAATATCTGCGTAATAGTGACGACCCCGGACCTCAATGTGCACTTGAGTCAGTGACGGGAAAGGGCTGATCGAGCGTACAAGCCAAAGCAAGGCTGCTTCAGCAGGATTCTCGCATCCAGGATCAATCGCGCGAAGAATGGCGCATGCTCGGCGGAGTCCTCGTTTTGTGGGGGAGCGTTCGAGGCGCTTGAGGAGCTCTACGCGGATTTCCTCTGCCCGTTCACGTGATTCCATCTGCTCAAACATTGAAAAGTTGCTCCACTGATGCAGTGCCATGCATCCGAGGGTGAAAGCCTCCAACGGCTCCTCTTGCTGAACGCAACGGATGAGTGCATCGTACGGGTGTTCCGTTTCCAATCCGTTAGTGCGTCTGCGTTCCTCAGAGAGTGGAGGGATGCTGGAACAGGTGACACCTGTTTCGGGTACTGTCGTTGAGCCGACCGAACACGCTGGAAGTCGGGAAGTGGATCGTCTTGTTGGCCTGTAGATGGTTATCTGTGGATTAGCGGACCATCCCTGAATTCCGTTGAGTAGAAGGCAACTACGTCCTACGTACAGTGCTTGGTGTTGTAGGGATGCATTCACTGCATGGATTCGGGCGAGGGCAACCGCGTTCCATATTTCCCAAGGAGTTGACTCGTCTGGATGCAGTGGGAGAGCAGCTGCAATGCCGCGCATGATGCGAACGGTGACGGGCGAATGCGCTTGGCTCTTTGGTGTCTGTAAGACATTGGTGACGACAACAGGTACCTGGTTCATGTATCCAGCTTTGAACAGAGCTTCGAGTTGGGGGTAGTCGAAAAGGACGGCCTGTGGATAACCGGGTCTCTCTTTATGCCCCTGTGCATAACGGCGAGGAGTGAGGTGTCGGGAGTCGCCTGTCAGGATGGGGGCGGAAGCGCGCGCGGAGAGCTGTTAGCGATGGGGTGTGTGAGGGGGACTGATATCTGAATGTACGCTGTTCGGGTGAGGAGCGTCCCGTAGAGATCAACGAGGAGAAGCCTCACGCACCATCTGGATAGGAAATGGAAATCTGGATAGGTTATTGCGTTCTGGATAGCTTAATAACCTATCCAGATAACTAGTTCCTATCCAGAACAACGTTTCCTATCCACAAGCCAACTCTACTATTTCCAGTGAACCGAATACGCGCGTGCGACACTTGAACGAGCATCCAGATATCGGCCGATGTGCTCGTGTCAGATCCTGATGCAACCGGGCGCCTCGATCTTCCGCGAGAGTTGCAGAAGCCTTCGACTTCGGCGTGGGCGACGCCGAGCTTATCCACCTGCGGTGGTGTTGCACTCGCGTCGCAGCGTGGAGCGAACCACTCTCGCAGCGTATCCTGGTACCTGTTGGCGCTCGGGCGCGTCCCGGTGTGCGCAGACTGATTCATCGATATGAAAGAGGCCCCATGTCCCTCCAGATGCGTCTTATTCACGCTCGCAAGGGGCTTACGCCTCCCGCACTGCACACTGAGGAAGCCGCGCGCGACATGGCGGCGGGTGCCCCACTGCAGCACCCCATGCCCGAACGTATGCGAGCGCGTTTCACGGCGACGTGCGATAAAGGCGTGACCCGCGTGTTCCCGAAGCAGGGCCTGCGCTCGGGTGGCGCTCTCATCTTCCTGCACGGCGGTGCTTACCTCTTCCCGCTGGTTGACGGCCAGTGGGGCATCGTTGAGGGCCTTATCGACCGCACAGGCCTGCCCGTCATCATTCCGGACTATCCGCTCGCCCCCGAGCACACCGCGGCCGAAGCGTTCGACTTCGTCCAGCCCATTATCGACGAGGTCCAGGCTGAGTTCGGCCGCGTCGTCATCTTTGGTGATTCGGCGGGCGGCGGTCTGGCGTTGTCCCTCGCCATGCAGCGTCGCGACGCGGGTAAACGTCAGGTGGATGGCCTCGTCCTGTATGCCCCGTGGGTCGACGTGACGATGACGAACCCGGCGATTGAGGACGTGCAGCACCGCGATAAGATCCTGCGCGCGCCCGGACTGGAGTGGGCGGGCCGCGCGTGGGCGGGCGACCTGGACCCCGCAGACTGGCGGGTCAGCCCCCTGTACGGTGACCCGGCGGGCCTGCCGCCGATGCGGATTTTTCAGGGCGACGCGGATATCTTGGGCCCCGACACGATCGAGTTCGCCCGCAAGGCGGCTCGCGCTGGCGTCGACGTGCGCCTGCGTGTGGAGCCGGATGGCTTCCACGTCTACGTGCTCTCAGTCCCCGTCATTCCCGAGGCCGAGGCCGCCCTCGACCACAGCGCGCGCTTTATCTCGGGGATTCTCACCCAGCCGTGAGCCGACCCGTTTCACGCCCCGTTTCACGGCCTCGCTGATCGAGGGCAAGATGCCGCCGATGTGTACGTGCGTCGGAGTGACGGCGTGCCTCGTCAATCCAGCCTTGCTTGATCGATGATCCACGAGTAGTAGTAGACGTCAAGTGTCATCGAAGTTGTCCCTGGATTCTTGATGCAAGCACTGTACAGGACTTCGTCGACGCGTCGGTCATCGAGAAATACACGGCTATCGATGACTGTCTGACGGGTGGTTCCGTCGGCCAGGGTCATGATGAAGTGATAGTCAGCTACGGACATGGTTCGGTAGCGTCCATGTGGTTCTCGGCGCGAAACAATTTCGCGTGTGCACGATGAGACGGTCACAGTCTGCGGACCGGTGAAGAGATCGAAGACGACACGCGTCCCGTAACCTAGAGCGTTGTAGGCGCTTGGAATCAGAATAAGCACCGGTATCACGAGGGCTGTGGCTCGTTTGTGCAAGCCCATGACAGTGCCAGCTCTCTCGCGCTTGTCGAACCATTGAAACAAGTAGGTAATGGCGGTGATGCATGCGAGCATGATGAGAAACGCTGTGCCGTAGGAGAAAGTCAGCCAGCGGAACCGAGAGGGGCCATGAGGGGAAATTGTGTCTGCCAAATGGGCCAAACCATACAAGATGAGAGTGAGGACGATCCAGAACGCTGTCCCATAGCGCTTCTGCTCTTTCGTCAGCGAACTTGTTGGGGATTGGGGTGTGGTAGACGTGTTCTTACGCTTGCTCATGGGGGTGCTTCAATGGGTACGGCGGGTAGCGGTGCTCAGTCGCGTTCTTTGCGGTGCCGACGTGGCCTATGCGAGTCTCGTATAGCGAAACCGATTGAATAATAGATGGCACATCCAATGATCCCGCTCAGGATGATAGCCGCGCAGATGGGGATGATGACGGGAACGGCGATGGGTGACATGCGTGCGAATTGGATGATCATCCAGCACACAATTGCGGTGAGGCTCCCCGCCGCTACCGCGATGGCAGTGCGCGAGATCTGGGGTTCATCAACGGAGGGTTGATCGGGGGAGAGAGGTGCTTCGTTGCTCATAAGAACCGTTTCAGCTGGGACGGAGACGGACGAGGTTGTTTATTCCGTGTCACTGCCCACTTGCATAGTGAGCGTCGTGTGGATTGAAGGCGGTGAGTTTTTCGGTCATGGTGTCTCACTGGTGTCGTGTGGCCTCGTGACGACGAGGCTCGGGCTGGGCGGGTGCACCCACCTCGTCGGTGAAAACACGCAGCATCCTACTCAACCCGCGCGTCGACGATGATCCAGCTGTGGCGATAGACCTCAAGTGTCAGAGGTGAGGCCCCCTTCTTGTCAGCGCACGCTTCGTAGAGGGTGCTGTAGATGCCGGTCGCGTCGTAGGCGGTGCTCAAGTGAGTCGTGTGCTTCGAGCCGTCGGTGAGGGTGAGATCGAACCTGTAGGACGTAGAGGTGCCTCCCCGTCGTGAGCGCATTCTGAGCTCACTGTAGCTGCACGACTTGACGGTGACGGTCTGTGTTCCTTCGATCGTGTCCGCAACCGACTGCACGGAACCAATGACCGCCATCGTTCCGACGATGAGGACGGGGATGGAGAGAACCACGAGCCAGACGATTGGCTTACGCATGTTCGTCCTGTCGCCAGCGCGCTTCGCTCGGTTCATACGGAGAGCCGTCATGACAATGATGACCGCACAGATGAGCATACTGATGGTGCCCACGGCGCTTGCGATGCATTGCCAGGTGAGTTTGATGTCGCCCACGTCGTAGAAATTGCTCAGCACAAAATAGGCAACGACACCGCTGAACGTGAGGAACTTCAGGACGTTGAGTACCGTCGCGTAGTTCGTGTTCATGACCGGACGGCCCACGTTGCCCAGTCCATGCGGCTGCATTGGGGCCTGGCCCGGGAAGGGCTGCTGGGGGTACATGGCGCCCTGGTACTGGCCGGGTTGCGGCTGCATCGGGACCTGGCCCGGGAAGGGCTGCTGAGGAGGATAACCGTGGGGGTATTGGTTGCTCATGGTGTCTCGCTGGTCAGTGGGGTGGTGTCCTCGTGCGGAGGCTAGGTCAATGTTGGGCGTGCACCGACAATACTACGGGTGCGTGCGAGCGCGAGGACGCCTGACTGATAGGTGTTGATGGGTCGGCAGGGGCATTCGTTCATGGACAGGTACTCGCTAGACGAGGCGCGCGTCAGCGATGATCTGCGTGCGCGGATACAGGTCGAGGACCAGCTTCTTCGATGAGGGGCGCAACTCGCATCCTTTGTAGAGGGTGCCGGAGATGCCCGATGCTGACTGCAACTCATCCCGTTTATCTGTTTCGATGACAAGGACAAGCGTGCTCTTGTCGTTGACTGTTATGTTGAATTCGTTCCTATAGCTGCTCGGGCTGGTGTTTGTTGGTGAGCTCTTCACCGGACGTTGGTACAACCAGCACGAGGAGACTGTTGTGGCGTGGGGTCCTTCGATGAGGTCGCGTGCTGCCGGCACTGCGTTGCTGATTGCGATGACTGCAGCGGCAAGTCCGACGAGGCAGATGAGGGCATACCCGGACGCCCGAGTTTCGGCCGACTCATTCTCGCCTTCTGTGAACAAGATGCGCGTGTAGCGCACCGTGGCGGGAATGAAGGGAATGCACAAACCCGCGGCTGCGAGCCCGAACAGGCATGCGGCGAACTGCCATTGAAGTGTGGCAGTACCAAAATCGTTGGCTTGGGCCATTCCGATGCTGGTGAAAAACAGTGCTGCGATTACGCTCGCTAGACCCGCGAACACGTGGGTGGGTATCGGGAGAGTGAAGGCCTTCGTGGACTTATCCTCTGGTGTGGAACTGTCCTGTGGGTCTGTGCCTGTTGACGTCGCGTGAGGCCGTGCAGCGGTCGGCGACGATGAACGATCGCGCTGCGCAGCGGCTGAGGGGGAGGCGGCGCGGGGTGCAGGCGCCGTCGGCTCGCTGTCCGCATGCGCCTCGGAGATGTGCGGGGGCAGAGTCTCGACGGGTTTTTCATCCCCGGTGCGAGGGGTGGGAACTCCGTATGGGAACGCAGGGTCCGACCCTTCTGCGGAGGGCTCAACGGGCACCGGCCCGTTTCGTGGCACCCGGTGCGCAGCCTTCACGTTCTCCTCGGGCAGCGCGGGTTCCGACCCGGTGGGCGGTGCGTACGGATTGTTACTGCGCATGCCGGGATACTACACGTCCGCCGGGGTCGCTCCCGTCCACTCGTACCAGCCCTGGTGTTGGACGATCCACGCCATGAGGGCGTACCCAGCCTGGCCGGGCAGGGTTTGCCCGTCCGCGCCTCGCGCCAGGGAGGCAGCCATGTCTTCGAACCACTGGTCATGCGCGACCAGCGGCGTGTAGCAGTCGACGAAGGGGATGCCTCGGCGCGCGCACACTTCGGAGCACGAGGAGGACAGAGCCTTCAGCGACCCGGAGTCCACGCCAGCCAGCGGCGGGGGACCCACGACGAAGCTGGGGATGCCCAGCGCGGTCGCCCGGTCGGTGATGTTAGCCAGGTTCAGGCGGGAGCGGGCCGTCGAAATGCCGGCTGCGACGTCGCCAGGGCCCACACCGATGACGAGGCCGTGGGGCTCCCCCTCGGCTAGGCGCGGCAGCACCTCGGCCTCCCAGCGCGCGGCCATCTGCTTCGTCGTCTCTGAGGGTACGGCTAGGGTCAGGAACGTGGCAGGCAGATCGAAGGTGGAGTGCGCGTTGACGCGACCGACCCAGCCCAGGCCTCGGGGGTCGCCGACGCCCGCGACGAGCTCGTCTCCGATGAAGCAGATCCGCATGGTGTTCCTTTCCGGTGCCTCCCGCGCCCCCGGTGGGAGCGCCGGCCCTCGTTAGCCTTCGAAGGCCTGCGCAATAAGGGTAGCTGCTTGCTCCTTGTGAAGCGAGGCACGTCCCGCTGCGGTCGTTGCCGACTCGGGGCGAGAGACCACGCGAACCGGGCGTCCCAGCGACGGGAACAGGTTGAGCGCCAGGTGCGGCCACGCGCCCTGGTTGCGCGGCTCGTCCTGCACCCAGGTCACCGACGCATTCGGGTACTGGGCCAGGGTCTCGGCAACCTCGGCCTCGGGCAGCGGGTAGAGCTGCTCCAAGCGGATGATTGCCGTCGACGTGTCGCTGCGGTGCTCGCGCTCCTTCATGAGGTCGTAGTACAGGCGGCCCGAGCACAGCAGGACGCGCGTCACCGACGACGGATTGGTGATCGAGGAGTCGCCGATGACGGGCTGGAAGGCGCCCGAGGTGAATTCGTCGATGTGCGAGGATGCGGCCGACAGACGCAGCAGCTGCTTGGGAGTGAAGGCGATGAGCGGCTTACGCGGACGCTTGTAGGCCTGCGTGCGCAGCATGTGGAAGTAGTTCGCCGGCGTGGAGGGCTGGACGATCCACATGTTGTCCTGGGCGGCGAGCTGCAGGTAACGCTCGATGCGCGCGCTCGAGTGGTCGGGTCCCTGACCCTCATAGCCGTGGGGGAGGAGCATGACGAGAGAGCAGCGCTGGCCCCACTTCTGCTCGGCCGAGCAGACAAACTCGTCGATGACCGTTTGGGCGCCGTTGGCGAAGTCTCCGAACTGGGCCTCCCAGATCGTGAGTGTCTCGGGGCTCTCGAGCGAGTAGCCGTAGTCGAAGGCCAGGACGCCGTACTCGCTCAGCGGGGAGTTCCACACGTCGAATCGCGCCTGACTCTCGGTGAGGAAACGCAGCGGTGTGAACTCGCGCCCGTCGTTCGCGTCGTGCAGGATCGCGTGACGCTGGACGAAGGTCGCGCGGCCCACGTCCTCGCCGGACAGGCGCACGCCGGTGCCCTCCATGAGGAGCGTGCCGAAGGCGAGGAGCTCCGCGAAGCCCCAGTCGATGGGCTTGTTTCCGAGCGCCATCTCCAGGCGGCGCTCGCACAGCTGACGCAGCTTCGGGTGGGGTTCGAAGCCCTCCGGGAAGCGCGTGTGAGCGCGGCCGATGCGGCGTAGCTGTTTGGCGGGGGCAGCCGACGTCCAGCCGATCATCATGCCGATGCCGGGCATCTGAGACTCCGGCATGGTCCATTCCTCGTCGCGGGACTCCCCGGCCTCGCCCACCCCGGCGGTGAGGGCAGGGTCGTGCGTACGGCTGCCCGGGTTGATTTCGGACACCGACGAAGCGCCGCCCGCGCGGGTCTCCTCGAGGATGCGTCCGAGTTCCGCCTCGTACTGGGCGATCGACTGGCGGGCCTCGTCCTCGGTGAGCTGGCCGCGACCCACGAGGCCGCGGATGTACACGGCGCGAGTGGAGGGGATGCGGTCGATGAGGGAGTACATGACGGGCTGGGTCATCGACGGGTCGTCACCCTCGTTGTGACCGCGACGGCGGTAGCACACCATGTCGATGATGACGTCCTTGTGGAAGGCGTTGCGGTACTCGAAGGCCAGGTGCGCGCAGCGGATGACGGCCTCGGGGTCGTCCGCGTTCACGTGCAGGATCGGGACCTGCAGGCCCTTGGCCAGGTCCGTCGCGTAGCCGGTGGAACGGCCCTGCGTCGGGCCCGTCGTGAAGCCGATCTGGTTGTTGACGATGATGTGGATCGTGCCGCCGGTCTTGTATCCCTCGAGCTGGGAGAGGTTGAAGGTCTCCTGGACGACTCCCTGGCCGATAAAGGCCGCGTCGCCGTGGATGAGGATCGGGATGATCGGCAGGTCCGGGTCGCCCAGGTGCTCCTGCTTGGCGCGCACGATGCCCTCCAGGACGCCGTCGGCGGCCTCCAGGTGCGAGGGGTTGGCGGCCATGTAGACCTTGGTGGCCAGGCCGTCGTCAAGGGAGTACACGCCCCACGTGCCCAGGTGGTACTTGACGTCGCCCGATCCCTGGACGGAGTTGGGCATGTAGTTGCCCTCGAACTCGTCGAAGATCTGCGCATACGACTTGCCCGCGATGTTGGCCAGGACGTTGAGGCGTCCGCGGTGCGCCATACCGATGGCGACCTCGTGGATGCCGGTGCGCGCCGAGTCGGCGAGGATGTGGTCGAGCAGCGGGATCAGTGACTCGCCGCCCTCGAGGGAGAAACGCTTCTGGCCCATGAACTTCGTCTGGAGGAACTCCTCAAAGGCCTCGGCGCGGATGAGGGTGCCCAGGATGTGGCGCTGCGCGTCGGGGGAGGGGGCCTCGTACGGGCGCTCGATGCGCTTCTGGACCCATGCACGCTGCTCAGGATCCTGAATATGCATGTACTCGATGCCAACCGTGCGCGTGTAGGTGTCGTGCAGGCGCGTGAGGATGTCGCGCAGCAGCATCTGGTCCGAGTCGCCGAATCCGCCGGTGGGGAAGGGGCGATCCAGGTCCCACACGCTCAGGCCGTAGGATGACAGATCGAGGTCGGGGTGGCGACGCACGCGGTAGGCCAGCGGGTCGGTGTCGGCGGCGAGGTGGCCGCGCGAACGGTAGGCGTGGATGAGTTCCGTGATGCGCGCGGGCTTGCCCTTTTCGTGGTTCGGATCGTAGTCGTAGTCCGCTTCCCACGCGTAGGGGCGCGCGGGGACGTGCATCGAGGTGAAGACGCGCTCGTAGAAGCCGTCGCGGCCCGAGAGCTTGGCGTCCACGAGGGCCAGGAGGCGACCTGATGCCGCGCCCTGGATGATGCGGTGGTCGTAGGTGGAGGAGAAGAACATCGTCTTGCCGATGCCGAGGGCGGCCAGGCGCTTGGGGGAGACGCCGCGGAATTCCGCCGGGTAGTCGGTGGCGCCCACGCCGATGATGAGGCCCTGGCCGACCATGAGGCGCGGCACGGAGGTGGTGGTGCCCAGCGTGCCCGGGTTCGTCAGCGTGACGGAGGCACCCTGGAAGTCGGTGGTCGTCAACGTCGCCGTGCGGGCACGCGCAACGAGGTCCTGGTAGGCGTCGACGAACTCGGCGAAAGTCAGGGTGTCGGCGTCGTGGATGACGGGGACCTTCAGGGAGTGGTTGCCCTGCGCGTCGGCCACGTCGATGGCCAGGCCGAAGCCGATGTGCGCGAGCTGCTCGACGGCGGGCTTGCCGCCCTCGATCGTGTAGCGCACGTTCAGGTCGGGCATCTCGCACAGAGCCTCCACCAGGGCGTAGCCGATGAGGTGCGTGAAGGAGACCTTGCCGCCGACGGTGCGCGCCAGGTGCGCGTTGATGAGGGCTCGGTTTTCGATGAGGAGCTTGGCCGGGATCTGGCGCTGGGAGGTGGCCGTCGGGATGGAGAGCGAGGCCTCCATGTGCTTGGCGGTCGCGCGCGCCGCGGACTTGAGGATGTGGAGCTCGTCGTGCGAGGGGGCGTCCTGGAAGAGCGTGAAGGCTGCGCGTCCGTGCTGCTGGCGCGTGTAGGGGCTGGTGGCCTCGGCGACGGCGGCGGGCGGGGCGGGCGGCAGGTCGGAACGCGTCACGGAGACGACGTGTGCGTGCTCGGTGGCGGCCGCCTCGGGCGCATCGTCTTCGATGTCGAGGGTCGGCGGGGTCACCGAGACGGGGGCAACGGGGTCAACGGGGACTGCGGCATTGACCGACGAGGCCGGGGCTGGCTCCGGGGTTGAGGGAGCGCCCTCGGGGATGTCGGGACGCTTGGCGCGCAGCTGCGGGGGAGCGGACTCGGTG
>ERZ1674093.160-NODE-161-length-14452-cov-5.638119_pt1 | contig 14452 bp, 13 predicted proteins | sample MGYA00581116_ERZ1674093 | MGnify/ENA primary metagenome ERZ1674093 (study PRJEB41354, sample SAMEA4873337) | human saliva metagenome | biome: human-associated habitat [ENVO:00009003]; feature: mouth environment [ENVO:08000002]; material: saliva material... | reverse complement strand
CGAAGCCCGGCCAGGCCCCGCCACCGCCCACGGGCACCGCAGCCAGGCCCTCTTGTGCCCTCCGGTCCCTCCACACCAGTGGGGCCGGGTCGCTGTTTGGAGCCTTACTCCTGGCCCCGCCCACGGGCACCGCAGCCAGGCCCTCTTGGCCTTCCGGCGCCCTCCGTACCTGTGGGGCCTGATGTGCTGATGGGTGGTTGCAGTGATGACGGGATGTTCGGCTGTGCGTTGTTACAAACGTCGTCAGTCCAAGGCGTTTTTTGTGTGGATTCCTGTGTGGTTGTTACAAACGTCGTCAATCCAACGGCTTATTCGCTGAAAGTACAGGTTTTTTGGCGCAGATTGACGACGTTTGTAACAGGAGTCCGCACAAGGCGATTGAAATCGCGCTGGTTTGACGACGTTTGTCACGCATAGCTGCCGATCGGGGCAGCAATGGGGGTATTGCACTACATGAAGCCCTCTGGGGGTGTGTCACCGGCGTGTCGGACGCTCATGTAGTGCCATTCCCCCCGAGCGGCGGCAGTGCGGCCACGACGTGAGGCGATGTGCTCGCCAGAGTGCAGACCACCTCGGCAAAAACCGGTGAAAACGGGGTGTTGTTGGCGAGGTGGTCTGCGTTTTGGGCACATTGGTGTCTGGCACGGTGTGCATGCTTTTAGGTGGGCCCATTATTCCGAGTGCTCACCCGATAGATCGCACGTTAACCCGCTGACCTGCACATAAACCCTTTGATACGCACGTAAACCCCTCAACATGCACCTGGGCGCCGCTGCCCACGCGCATGTCGTCGGGTTAACGTGCGGGTGAGAGGGCCCACGTGCATGTCATCGGGCCCACGTGCGCATCAAAGGGCCCAGGCCGCCACCTATCGGGCCAACGTGCGCAGTGACGGGCACGCGGACAGCCACAGCGACAGCCACCAACCGAAGCAATTTCGTATGCAATTCCCCTGTCAACCTTTCACACATTGAAGTCACATCGTTGCAATTCCAACGTTTTCGGACACCATAGAGAACTAGCTCGTGGGAATTGCATGCGACTTTCGGGGGCGGGACACCACACCCACGCACCTCATCGACCGACTGACTGCGGAATTGCATGCGACTTTCGGGGGCGGGACACCCCACACGCACCCCTGACATTTGTCACCCACCCCCCTGCCTCAAAGGGCACTTCTGCGCGCGCGAGGCGGGGGGCACACTGGTGTCATGAACACGACAACACCCGCCGTACAGGCCCACTCGCTCCACCAGTCATTCGGCACGGTCGACGCCCTCCGCGACGTCAGCCTCACCCTCGCCCCCGGCGAGATCGTCGCCCTCCTGGGCGTCAACGGCGCGGGCAAGAGCACGCTCCTGGATATCATCCTCGGCCTGGCCAAGCCCGTCTCCGGACACGTCAGCGTCTACGGCATGAGCCCGCGAGAGGCCGTGCGTCGCTCCCTCGTGGGTGCGATGCTCCAGTCGGGCTCCCTACCGCGCAGAGGAAGCGTTCGATCCACCATCGACCTGGTCGCCTCGATGCACGCACGCCCCGTTACGACCGACGAGCTCCTGGAGCGGACCGGCCTCGCCCCGCTGGCCGCGCGCAGCCTCTCCAAGCTCTCCGGCGGCGAAGTGCAACGGGTGCGCCTCGCCCTCGCTTTGGCCGGCAACCCGGACTTCATCATCCTCGACGAGCCCACCGCCGGCATGGACGCCCTCGCCCGCCGCAAGTTCTGGGACACGATGCGCGAAGAAACCGCCTCCGGGCGCACGCTCCTCTTCGCTACCCACTACCTGACCGAGGCACGCAAGGAAGCCGACCGCATCATCATCATCGACGAGGGCCGCATCGTCCTGGACGCCCCCACCGAGGAGGTCGTCGCCCACGGCGAGGACCTTGAGGACGTCTTCGAGCGCATCGCATCGCACTCCGACACCGAGTGACGCCGCGACTGCCCCCACCCCGCTAACCTCAACGCGTCCCACCGCGCGAGGCACCCCCGGGCGAGGCCAACTCCTCGCCCCCCCTACGACCGCAGACTCACAGGAGGAATCATGACCACCCAAGCCACACCCTCACGCACCTTCGACCGCGCCATCCCCGGTCCCTTCACGGGAGCCGGACGACTGTGGTTCACCACCTTCCGATCCCACATCCTCAACCCGTGGAACATGGCCTTCTCGCTGGTCATTCCCCTCTTCATGTACGCGATATTCGGGATGACCGACATCGCGCGCACGACGCAGACCGGGCGCGGTAACCTCGCCGCCGCGATGATCGTCATGATGACCACCTACGGAGTCGTCCTGGTGGGAGGATCGCTGGGAGCGACCGTGTCCGTCGAGCGCACGACCGGGATCTCACGCCTGTACGCCCTCACCCCGATCCAACCGTGGGTCATCCTCCTGGTCCGGCTCGGTGCCCTCATGGTGCTGAGCGTGTTCATCACGGCCATCGCCTTCACCTTCGGGATCGCGACAGGGTCACGCATGGGGGCGGCCGCCTGGGCCGAAAGCGCCGCCGTCGTCATCGCGCTGTCCGCGCTCGGAGCCCTAATCGGCCTGGCGTGCGGCTACACCATCAAGGGCGAGAACGCCTACAGCGCCTCGGCGTTCATCATGATGTCCAGTGCCTTCGCGTCGGGCATGTTCATGCCTCTGGACCAGATGCCGTCCTTCGTCGCCCTGGTCGCTCCCTTCACACCCTTCTACGGGGTAGTGCAGGCAGTCTATGCGGTCACTGGGGGCAACCCGATGAGCGCCTCGGCATGGCTCAACATCGCGGCATGGACCCTCATCCCCGCGCTCATCGCCTGGTGGGGTGCCTCGCACGACACCAACCGCTAGGGTGTGACCATGAAAGAGCGACTGATCTCCCTGGCGTGGGCGGCCCCATGGATGCTGTTCCTCGGGTTCCCCCTGGCCCAGGCACTGGACGTGACGGACCGGGGACAGCGCGCGGCCATCATCGGGTTGTGCGCCCTCCTCGCGGTCGCTAACTCGGCGGTATGGCTGACCAATCCCCTGCCCGCGCGCAACTCATTCACGAGGCCGTTCATCCTCTCGCACACGGCGCTGGCGGCGGCGACAGCCGTCTATCTCGCATACGCAACCTCCGTCGGCCTCCCCTACTCGTTCATGTTGACGTCGTATCTCCTGGTCGCGTGGATCTTCCAGGCGCCGAGCCGCTTCCTCATCGCGGGCGTCGTGCCGATCGCGGTGATCGCGGGCGTGGCCGCCTACGCGCAGGGGGAGTCGATGTGGACGATCTGGTACTTGGCGATGCTCGGCGGTTTCGTGGGTTTTGCCCGATGGGGCATGGAGCGCTCGGCCCGTGAGCGCCTGCACCGCCAGGACGCGATTCAGCGGGCGAAGGCCGCCGAGCGGGCGCGCCTGAGCACAGACCTGCACGATATTCTCGGGCACTCGCTCACGGGGATCTCGATGCTCTCGGAGCTGGCGGGCCGCCTCCTGGACGCGGGACGCACTGCGGAGGCGCGCGAGCAGATCCGCGCCATCACCGCTCAGTCGAACGAGGCCTTGGCTGACGTCCGTCGGATCGTCGCGGCCACGCGGGCCCTGTCCCCCATCGAGGAGCTTGACGAGGCCCGCTCGCTGCTGGAGGTCGCGCGCATCGACGCTGACATCACGAACGAGGGCGAGCCGGCCTCGGGGCCTCGCTCGGCCGCGGCCGCCCACGTGATCCGCGAGGGCGTGACCAACGCGATCTTGCACGCTCGCCCCTCGCGGGTTCAAATCTGCCTCTCTTCTGACGGCGTGACTGTCACGAACGACGGCTACACGGCCTCCTACGCTGCGTCGACGGCCGGGGCGGGCTCGGGACTGTCAGGCCTGTCCGAGCTGGTCGGCGACGAGGGCACCCTGACGTGGGGAGCGTCGGGTTCCACATGGACGCTCGCCCTGTCCTTCCCCGAGGCCGACGCGGCCGCCACGCCCGACGAGATTCCCGAGGCGAACAAGCCCCAGTGAGGGCAAGCGGTGGCGGCGTCGCCCGTCCGCCGCTGCCGGTCGTGCGCGACACCTGCGCTACCCTTATGTCCGAGATGCGTACGGACGGGAGGACGATGTGACGATCCGCGTCATGGTGATCGACGACCAGGCCATGATTCGAGGCGCCCTGGCGGGCCTGCTGGATCTCGAGACTGACATCGAGGTCGTCGCGCAGGCCGCCAACGGCGTCGAGGCCCTCGACGAGCTGGCGCGCCTGTCCGGCGAGGAGACCGACCCCCGCACCCACCCGCCCGTGGACGTTGCCATCATCGATGTCGAGATGCCGCGCATGGATGGGATCACGGCGGCGGAGGCGATCCGCACGCGCTTCCCGAGCGTGCGTGTCCTCGTGGTCACGACCTTCGGGCGCCCGGGCTACCTCCAGCGGGCGCTGGCGGCGGGAGCCTCTGGCTTCATGGTGAAGGATGCGCCGGTTGAAGATCTCGTGGACGGCGTGCGAACGGTGGCCGCAGGCGGCCGCACGATCGACCAGAGCCTGGCGATCGACGCGCTGTCCGCGGGGGCCTCCCCGCTCACCGCGCGCGAAACCGACGTGCTCCGCGAGGTCGAGGGCGGCGGCACGATCGCCGACATCGCCCACGCGCTGACCCTGAGCCAGGGGACGGTCCGTAATCACGTGTCCTCGGCGATGCTGAAGATGGATGCGCGCACGCGCGCCGAGGCGGCATCCCTGGCGCGGGCGGCCGGCTGGCTGTAGGACGATCACGAGCCGCGAGAGCGGCATCGCGGTGACGCGGGCGATGTCGCGCCGACTCGGCCGCGTGGAGGGCTACGCGTGCATGAACCACGACCTGCGCGCCACGCGCGGCAGGAGCCGCACGCCCAGGTAGGCGCCGAGCGTGTTCATGATGACGTCGTCAATGTCGACGACGCGGTACGTGCAGGGCACCAGCCCGAAGAGACCGGTGTACTGGGTCGCCTCGATCAGGCACGACAGGGCGCACCCGAGGACCACCCACACGAGGACGCGGCGAAGGGGGGTCACGCGAGCGTCACGACCCGAGGGAGGGGGGACGGGCGCCGACGCGCGTCGGATGCGCCACGTGGCCTCGGCGAGGGCACCCAGGGGAACGAAGAGCGCGACGTTGAGGAGGATCGACAGCGCGTAGAGGGACGCCCTGGCCGCCTCGCCCTCGCGCGCCTGCTCGACCACCGCGGCCAGCGAACCGAAGGGGACGTAGTTGTCCCAGTGGACGATGGCGGCGCACGCGGCGGCGGGGTCCGAGGGCAGGGGCAGGAGGGTGACGATGACCAGCCCCGACAGGTAGAGGAACCAGGCGAGGGGAAGGGCGCGCGGCAGGCGCCACATCGAGGCCGGGGCGCCGACCAGCGGAATCTCCGAGGTTGCGGGGGTGTCGGGGTGTTCGGGGCGAGACAGGAGGGCTCCCGCGTGCTCGGAGCGCCGGTAGATGAGGGGCAGGGATTCGGACACGGTGAGGCGCGAGGGCCGGGAGGAGTCAGCGGCGCCGCTGCGGCGGGAGGAGGACCGAGCGCGCGCTCCTCGGGCGCGGAGCCGCTGGGCGCGGCGGTGGGCCCGGCGCGCGCACCTGCACGGCCCCGAGGCGCAGTCCTTCGAGCACCTGCCGACGTATCCTCGGTCCTGACACAAGCCGACCAGCCACCACAGGCCGCATGTCAGCGTGCTGAGCCCCGCGTAGAGCCCCAGGTCCCACGCCCAGTTGATTGCCGTGTACATGTCATCCCCCTCGCTGAGGGGAACAATACCGCCAATTCCGGGTCGAGTCACGCCCGTGCGGAAAGTCCCACAGCCGATGGACACACTGCGAGAGTGTGCCAGAAAATCACCCGGTTGCGGTTGGTCACTTTTCCACATCCGGCGCCGCAGGGGCACGTGGAAAAACCGGGCGGGCTCAGCCTGGACAGGTTGATAGTTGCTGCGCCATCGCGTCTTGCTCGGAGCGGGTCACGCTCAGCCCGTATCTGCTCTTGACCGAGATCTGGCGCTTGACGTAGTCGCACCGGAAAGCGGCGTTGGGCGGCAGCCACCGGTCGGCCGCGGAGGCCGACTTATCCTCGTTGGCGTCCCCATCGACGGCCAGGAGATTGTCCGGGTCATTCGCAAACTCCTGGCGTCGCCCCGCCTCCCACCGCCACGCACCCGAGCGCCAGGCGTCCGCCAGGGCGACCACGTGGTCGATCTGGACCAGGGACGAGGTCTTCTCTCCCCTGCGGAACTCGATCGTCTTGCCGGTGTAGGGTTCGGCCAGCGTGCCGCTGAGAACCACGCATCCTCGGGTGCCGTCCTTGAACGTGGGGCGCGCGAGATCGCGGGCAAGAATGTCGTTGCGCGTGTCGCACCCGTTGTGGTCCGTGTCGGCCCACCGCTGGCCGAACTCGCCGCGATCGTAGTCGGGGGTCTCGCTCTCCTCGTCGTGGTCGCGCACCGTCAGAGCGCGCAGCTGGCGGGCCGCCTCGCCGTCGGGGAGCGAGGACAGGGCCTCGCCGCTGCGCTGCGGCGGCCACCCCAGGCGCGAACGCAGTCCCAGCAGATCCCATCCGATACCGGGCGCGAACGCCCACACCAGGGCGGCAACGATGATGACCACACCCATCGCGTCTCCCACGCTCCAGCGACGTCGACGACTCACGCGGCTTCCTCCTCCCGACACGTCGGGCCGCGACGCGGCCCGACGCCTCGTTCCCGACCTCTCCCATGATGCGCCGGGGCGCCCACATCTGGCGTCCGCCGACGGGTGGACTGTGGACGGCGGCTAGGAGCGCGAGCGCGCGCGTACGAGCTGACGGACGAAGTACGCGCACACGATGATGAGCGTCAGCGCCCCCATCGACACCAGCTGAGCGCGCCCCTCGTCGCTCATGAGCATGAGGATCCCGATGCCTCCGAGCCCCGAGAGGACGACCCACGGCAGCCACGGCCAGCCGGGCATGCGGATCGCCAGGTTCCCGGATCGCTCCAGCGACGGGTGCAGGCGCATGAGCGAAATCATGATGAACGTCCACACGATGAGCAGCACCATGCCGATCGCGTTGATGAGAATCGTGAGGATCGCCCCGGGAAGGAACCAGTTGCCCAGGACCGCGAGCAGCGCGAGGACCACAACCAGCCCAACCGCGCGTCTCGGCGTGCGTCCAGCCTCCATGTCGCCAGCCATCTCCGCGCCCAGGCCCTCTTCGTCTCCCCGCAGGACGGCCTGGGCGGAGGGACCCAGGCGGCCGGACTGCGAGGCCTCGGCCCCCAGGAGCCAGCGCCACCCCATGTCGCGCGCGGACAGGGAGTAGGCCATGCGGGAGGAGGCGTAGATGTTCGCGGAGAACGCCGAGATGAGGGCCATGAAGATGATGACGTTCATGATGGTTCCCACGGCCGGCACGCCCGCCATCGACAGGACGGCCGCGAAGGCGTTTGTCTTCATCTCGTCGCTGTCCCAGGGAAGCAGCGCGATCAACAGGAGCACGGAGCCGACGTAGAACACGAGGATGCGGGTGATGACCGAACGAATCGCGCTGGCCATCGCCTCCCTGGGGTCCGCGGCCTCGGCCGCCGCGATCGTCACGATCTCGAGGCCACCGAAAGAGGTGATGACCGCGAGCAAGCCGACCGCGATGCCGGGGATGCCGTTGGGAGCAAAACCACCGTTGCCGACGATGTTATGCCAGATGCCGTCGTGACCGGGCGACGGGCCGACGACGGCGCTTCGGGCGACGAGCCACACACCCACGCACAGGAAGGCGATGATCGCCGCGATCTTCACCATCGACAGCCACGCCTCAATCTCACCGTATTGCCCGGCCGACAGCAGGTTAATGCCGCCGATGACGACGACGATCACCAGGGCAACGACCCACTGGGGCACGGCGGGAAACCAGTCGACAAAGATCGTCGCGGCGCCCGTGACCTCGATGCCGGTCACCATGATGAGCATGACCCAGTACAGCCACCCGATCGTGAATCCCGCCCACCGGCCGATCCCGGCCTCGGCGTAGGAGGAGAAAGAACCGGTCGTCGGCAGCGAGGACGCGAGCTCGGCCAGGGCCAGCATCACGGACACGACGATGGCGGCAGCCAGGAGGTAGGACACGATGACCGCGGGTCCCGCCTGGTGGATCGCCGATCCCGTCCCCAGGAAGAAACCCGCCCCGATCGCGAGGCCGAGGGCCATCATGGACAGATGCCACGTTTTGAAGGGCTTGCGTTCGCCGACCGCCACGGGTGCGACGCCGACCGACGAGGCTGGTGTTGACTCAGGATTCACGCGGCCATTTTATCGTCTGCCCCGACGCAGGGCCTTGAGCTGTGAGTACGTGAGAGTGATCGTCCACTCGCGGGTCTGCGGGAGCCTCCAGCGTCGCCAGTGCGCCATGGCGGTGAACACGAGTCCCACGATGATGGAGGCGCCCATGCCGAGCACCGGCTGGCCGAGGAACCAGAATCCGACGGTCACGACCGAGCACGCGAAGGCCGGGGTGGCGTACAGGTTATTGCCTCCGAAGACGCGGGGGACCAGCCCGGCGGAGATGTCACGCACCATGCCCCCGCCGATGGCGGTCATCATGCCCAGGAGGATCGCGGGCATGACCGCGAAGCCCGCGTCGAGGGTCTTGATCGCGCCGGTCGCGCTCCAGCAGCCGAGCACCATGCCGTCAGCGATGACCAGGAGCACCGACCAGGCGCGCGAATCCATGCGGAAGGCCATCGCAACGAGGGCGCCGACGATCGCAAATCCCAGGTAGTACGGGTCGGTGATGGCCACGGGGGCGCCGGAGCGCGTGGCGAGGAGGAGGTCGCGAATCATGCCACCGGCGAGCGCCGTCATGATCGCGAGGATGCAGAAGCCGACGGCGTCAAAGTTGCGTTCGCGCGCGACCTTGCCCCCGAGGATGCCGTTGAGGAGGACGCCCATCAGGTCAATAGCTCGAAATATCTCGGGCAGAGAGTCGTTCAAGGCGTCTAGCGGGTGCATGGCGGTCCGAAGAGGTCGATGGGTGTCGTTCTTCACCATGGTACAGCGTTGATCCTGGGATGAGACGCCAATCTCTTGCCCGCCCTCAGGGAGTGCGTGCGGGTGCGACAATGGGCCCATGACCGCTCTCTTCGCCGGACTCACGACCCTGGACGTCCTGCATCGACTCGACCACGCTCCCGACCCGACCGTCAAGGTGACGTCCACCGGATTCACGATGGCTGCGGGCGGGCCGGCGACCAACGCTGCGGTCACCTACGCCGCGCTGTGTGCGGCATCCCGCCGCGCCGCCGCCTCTGCCGAGCGCCCCTCCTCAAGCGTCGCGCCCGGCTCGCGCGCCAGCGAACCGAGTGTCGAACGAGGCGCGGAATCGGGCGACGCGCCGCTTCTCCTCACGGCGCTCGGGGAGGGACCCGTGGCTGCCTTTCTCGCCGCCGATCTTGCCTGCGCCGGGGTGCGCGTCGCGGATGCCACCGCACGCGCGCAGCCGTCCTCGGACGGGAACGACGAGGGCACCGCTGCGGCCTCGTCGTCGGCGCGAGTCCCCGCCGTGTCGTCGATCATCGAGCATCCCGAGGGGCGGATGGTGGCCTCCACGAACGCGCGGCTCGACGTGGAGGCCGCACGCATCGCTCCGCTCCTTCCCACACGCGTCGGGGTGGTCCTCGTCGACGGGCACAATCCCTCCCTGGCGCACGAGGCCCTGACCCTCGGCATGGAGCGGGTGGAAGAGGACGACCCCTTTGCCCTCCTTGAGGCGGAAGTGCCCCACCCGCGCATCCTCGACGGCGGCTCCTGGAAGGACTGGCTCATCTCCCTCCTCGGCCTGGTCGACATTGCCGTCGTATCCGAAGACTTCTGCCCGCCCGTGATGGCGCGCCCGAACGGGGAACAGGTCGCCGATTTCCTGCGCGGGTTCGGCATCACGCGGACGGTGCGCACCCGCGGGGAGCGTTCGGTGCAGTACTGGTGGGACGGGGCGCGCGGGGAGGTTCCGGTCCGACGCGTCGAAGATTCCTCGACGCTGGGCGCGGGCGACGCGTTCCACGGGGCCTTCGCGTGGGCCATCGAGCGCGCCGGTGACGCCGACCCGGAGGCCATCATCCGTTTCGCCTCGGCGGTCGCCGGGGTGTCGGTATCCTCCTTCGGGACGAGGCGGTGGCGTGCTTCCCCGGAGCTGGAGGAGCTGGTGCGCGGCTGGTAGCGGCGACGGACCCCGCGTCAGGCCAGTCGGCCCCGCGCGATCACGATGCGGCTCGGGACCCGGCTCGGCGAGACCTACCTGCCGACAGGCACCCAGCGGCTCGCCCACCGGGAGGCAACGTCACGCAGGTCGGGCAAGTTCGCGGAGTCGGAGGCGTGCAGCGCCCGTTCCACGACCTCGCCCGCGACGGGCACCCCTTCGGGCGGCGTGTACCCATCAACGACGGAGTCCGGCACGGCGATCATCTCGACGACCGACCCGTCGGGCAGCATGTGGAACGCGTCGCGCGTGCGATCCAGCAGGCCGGTCTCCGAATCAAAGGAGTCGTGCGTGATGAGGACGGGAACGTCGAGGCCGCTGAGCACCTCCTCGGCCGAGACCATCGACATGTCGGCCAGCGTGCGCTTCGAGATGGTGAACTGGCGGCGCACGGACTGTGAGTCGTCGGGGACGGTCGTGGTTCCGTGAAGCTCCAGATCCGACAGCTGCACCTCGGAGAACACGACGCTCCAGTCGTAGGACAGGGGCCCCAGGACCGGCGAGACCAGGATGAAGGTCTGGACTGCTGGAGGGCACGCACGCAAGGCGACGGTGGCACCGAACTCGTGGCCCACGCACACCTGGCGCTCAAACCCCTGGTCGGCCAGCCACCCCGAGGCCGAACGGAAGTCCTCGATCAGCGGCTCGAACGCGATGATCTCGTCCCCGGATTCGCCGTGGCCCGAGAAGTCACAGGAGAGAGTGGCGTACCCCGCGCGGCGCAGCGCGCGCCCCAGCATGTCAAACATGCCCGACGCGTGACGATCCGACAGAAACGTGTGAGAAAAGATCACCGCGGCGTCGCGGCAGTCCACGGGGCGCGTGAAGGTCCCGGACAGGGACACCCCCCGAGGAGTTTGAATCGTTACCCGGCTCACGCATCCAACATAGCGCTCTCGCTGCCTCCTGTGAAGCGAAAGCTCACACTGTGCACACATGTGACAAGCCCGCCCGCTCCGGACACGCCCCGCCGGAACATCGGGCGCGTGCGATCCGGCCACCGCCCCCACTAAGATGAGGACACGTACGGGCCGACGAGTCCGGCCCCGGCGCCGCCACCGCGCGCCCGGCCGCGCCGAGTCCGCCACACGCAGCGAAAGAAGGACATTCAATGGGAACCAAGACCGGGATCCTCGTCGGCATCTGCATCGGATACGTCCTGGGGACCCGCGCCGGGCGCGAGCGCTACGAGCAGATCCGCGTCGGCGTCGCAAAGCTCCGCCGCTTCCCCGTCGTCGCCCGTCCCCTTGACGCCGCGGGACAGAAGATGTCCGACATCGTGCGCGCGGGCGGGGAACAGGTCACCGACAAGGTCGCCGACGCCGTCAAGGAGCGCCTCTTCGGCGCCCCGGCCACGCCCGCATCGCCCGTCGTCGACGCGACCGCGAGCGAGGAACCCGCGCAGCTCGGTTCCGACCGCGCGCACCGTTGAGCGCGATGAACCCCCGGGCCTCGTCACCGGGCGAGAAAATGTCCGCCGAGCATGAGCCGACGCGCGCGCAGATCAAGCGCTGGCGTAAGCACCTGGCCGAGGAACGCATGGAGGCGCGCACCTACCGCGACCTTTCCGAGCGCCGTACGGGCGAGGAGCGGGCCGTGCTCCGCCAGCTCGAGGATGCCGAACGCCGCCACGAGGAGTACTGGCTCGCACGCCTGGGCGAACACGCCCTGCCCGCTCCCAAGCCTCCCCTGCGCACGCGGGCAGCCGCCGTCCTGGCCCACCTCTTCGGCACGATCTTCATCCTGGCGATGGCCCAGCGGGCGGAACAGCGTTCCTCCCGCGACGTTGACGATGACGTGCCCGCTCACATGCAGGCCGACGAGCACATCCACGCCGAGGTGATCCGCTCCCTGGCCGCCAAGTCGCGCGAGACCCTGGCGGGCACGTTCCGCGCCGCAGTCTTCGGAGCCAACGACGGGCTCGTGTCCAACCTCGCCCTCGTCCTCGGCGTGGCGGCTTCCGGCATGGAGGCTCACACCGTGCTTCTCACCGGCGTGTCCGGCCTGCTGGCGGGCGCGCTGTCGATGGCCGCCGGAGAGTGGGTCAGCGTGCGCAGCCAGCGAGAGCTGCTGGACGCCTCGATTCCCGACCCCGACGCCCACCAGGCGGTGCCCGACCTGGATGTCAACGCCAACGAGCTCGCCCTCGTCTTCCGCGCGCGCGGCGAGGCCGAGGCCGAGGCCGAGGCCCATGCCGCGCAGGTCTTCGCCAAGCTGGCCAAGCCCGCCACGGGCGAGTCCGGGGCGATCGCGGTGCGCGCCGCACTGGGGTCAGCCGCGGAGTCCGAGGGCGCGGGCGAGCAGGTTGGCACGCCGATGCGGGCGGCGCTCTCGTCCTTCGCGTTCTTCGCCGTCGGAGCGTTCGCTCCCCTCATCCCCTACCTGATGGGCGCCACGGGTACCGCGGCGATCATAGCCGCCGCCGTGATCGTCGGCCTTGCCCTGCTGTTCACGGGCGGCGTTGTCGGCGTGCTCTCCGGGCAGTCGCCAGCGCCGCACGCCCTGCGTCAGCTTCTGGTCGGCTACGGCGCGGCGGGGGTCACCTACCTGCTCGGGTTCCTCTTCGGCACGACGCTCGGCTAGCCGCCTGAAGCACCGACCTGGCCGCGCGCGCGGCGCCTGCGCCCATTCGAGGCGCGGGCGTGTCACACTGTGGGCATGATCTCTCTTCTGTCTCGCGCGCGCGGCGCGATGGTCGGCCTGGCGGTCGGCGACGCGCTGGGCACCACGAACGAGTTTCAGTCGGCCGATACCCTCTGCCCGATCACGGACATGGTTGGGGGAGGCGTCTTCGGCCTCGAACCCGGCCAGTGGACCGACGACACGTCGATGGCGCTGTGCCTGGCGGATTCGCTGCTGGCACAGGGGCGCTACGACTCTGTCGACGTGATGGAGCGCTACGAGCGGTGGCGCCGCGAGGGCTACCGCTCGTCGACGGGGCGGTGCTTCGACATCGGGAACCAGGTGAGCCACGCGCTCGACGCCTTTGACCGCGAGGGCCGCGTGCCCAGGGGAGCCCCGCGCTCCGCCAGCGCCGGGAATGGCTCGATCATGCGTCTGGCTCCCGTGGTGATCGCGGGCTTCCCCTCGCGCGATTCGCGTGAGATCGTGGCCACCGCTGGCCTGAGCGCGCGGGAGACCCACTACTCGGTTGAGGCCGAGGCCGCCACCGAGGTGTTCGCCGCCCTGCTCGTGGGTGCTCTCCTGGGGTGGGAAGCCGACCGAATCGTCGATGTCGCGTGGGCGTCGACCGGCTCCGCCTTCGACGACGTCGCCGCTCGAGTCATCAGCGCAGACCCGGCAACCCGCGCCTCGTGGGAGGCCTCGACCAGCGGGTACGTCATCGACGGGCTGCGCCTGGCGGTCCACGGCCTCCTCGATTTCTCCTCCTTCGACGAGGCCGTCCTGGCTCTGGCGAACCTGGGCGGGGACGCGGACACGAACGCCGCGATCTACGGGCAGCTGGGTGGGGCTTTCTTCGGGGTTGAGGCGATTCGACCATCGTGGCGTGATCTGATCCACGACGGCGATCAGATCGACGCGCTGGCGCGGGACCTGATCGGGCTGGACCTCGGCGAGCCGCGCACACGCTTCGATGAGGACCTTCCCGCCGGGCCATTCTCGTCGCCGACATGAGTGCCGGTCGGCCCCACCCCGGTCCGAGCGACTACACTGGCCGCATCATGCCTGACTCTCGTCCCCGAACGCCGCCTTCTCGCACGCCGGGCGCACGTCGCGCCGCAGACAGCGCCGGGGCACGCCGCAGGCGCCCCGCGAGGACCACCGCTCGCCCATTCACTCCCTTTTCTCCGGAGCAGCTGGCGCAGCGGGCCGCGGCGATTCCCCTGATTTCCTTCCCGGACCTGCCCGTGAGCGCCAGGCGGGACGACATTGCCGCTGCCCTGGCCGACCACCAGGTGATCATCGTGTCGGGTGAGACCGGGTCGGGTAAGACGACGCAGCTGCCCAAGATCTGCATGCAGCTGGGGCGCGGGGTCGCCGGGATGATCGGGCACACGCAGCCGCGTCGTTTGGCTGCGCGCTCGGTGGCGGACCGCATCGCGCACGAGCTCGGCCAGTCGGTGGGCCGCGACCCGGGGCAGGTCGTGGGCTATCAGGTGCGTTTCACGGACGAGGTGGGTCCCACGACCCTCGTGAAGCTCATGACGGACGGCATCCTCCTGGCGGAGATTCAGTCGGATCCGATGCTGCGCCGATACGACACTCTCATCATCGACGAGGCCCAC
>ERZ1674093.159-NODE-160-length-14468-cov-5.277319_pt1 | contig 14468 bp, 11 predicted proteins | sample MGYA00581116_ERZ1674093 | MGnify/ENA primary metagenome ERZ1674093 (study PRJEB41354, sample SAMEA4873337) | human saliva metagenome | biome: human-associated habitat [ENVO:00009003]; feature: mouth environment [ENVO:08000002]; material: saliva material... | reverse complement strand
GTCTGACTAGGATATCTACTTGCTCATTGTAAGTTTTAAATTCTTTGATGTCCTCGCCCATGAGTACCCTCTGCATGATGAAGACCGGCCCTGGACCTAACTATCAAAGTAGTAGGCGGAACCGGTCGTGGTGATAAACACTCTACACAACGTTCGTCATTCTAAGCAAGCGCGATCGCGCCTTATTCTTGATAAATGTCATAAGAACTTTCGTCTTGCTAGAGTTATCCGCACTCGCTTTACAAGGGGACCCGTATCGCCTGGAGGCGATCCACCCTTAGGCGCTTATGACGAGTATCCCATCGGAAACGTCTGGCTTCCCGTACTCTTGCTTGGGCTCAGGAGGATATCCGCAACGAGCGCCTAAGGCTGTCATTCACGGCAAAGCGAAGCGGCACCGGGGATGACTGGTCGCCTTGTCAAGCGAGTGTGGAGTATCCTCCTGAGCCTTGGAACTGATTCGATGCAGAGCACGCAAAAACCGCATCCGAAATCGTTGAATAACACGACGTATCGGATGCGGTTTCGTACGAAGACTTTGGGTGCCGTCAGAGAGCTTAGCGCGAGCGTTGGCGCAGCCGCGGCAAATCGAGAATCACAACTGCGCGAGCCTCTAGGCGAATCCAACCGCGGGAAACGAACTCTGCCAGTGCCTTATTAACGGTCTCGCGGGATGCACCGACAAGCTGTGCCAGCTCTTCCTGGGTGAGTTCGTGGGCAACGAGGACGCCGTCGGTTGCGGGGCGCCCAAAGCGGTCTGCAAGGTCGAGGAGAGCCTTAGCGAGGCGACCGGGGACGTCGGAGAAGACGAGATCTGCCAGCGCTTCGTTGGAGTGGCGCAGGCGGCGTGCCAGGGTCTTGATAACCTGGTCGGAGATGCTGGGGTCCTGTCGCTGTGCACGTTTGAAGGACTCGTGCTTAATAGCAGCCAGGCGTGTTTCGGAAACCGCTACGGCGTTGGTGGATCGGGGAGAGGGGTCGAAGAGCGCCATCTCACCGAAGACGTCACCGGGTCCCATAAGAGCGACCATATTTTCGCGCCCATCTGCGGCGGTGCGCCCGAGCTTGACCTTGCCGGAGAGCACAGCGAAGAGCTGGTCGCCCTGGTCACCCTCGTAGAAGAGCACGGCGTTGCGGGACAAATCAATTTCTTGGATATCGTCTGTGAGCAGCTTGAAAGCGGCGTCATCGAGGGTCGCGAAAAGCGGGGAACGACGAAGGATATCGAGATCCATAGTTACTCCTTGAGTGGGATAGCGGGCGATTCTTTCGCTCGAAAATCTGTGCGTCACACGGTCGCGTCTGCGAGACGGATACGATGTGAACCGCATCGCTGGTGTGTGACATATTCAACTAATACTAATACTGAGCGTACCTCATATTTTCTATTTCCGCATCTAAAAAACTGCCTTGAGGGGGAAAAGTTTTCTGCGCTTACGGGGAAAACTTAAGAAATTCACAGCTTCGCACTCTAGCATCAGCATGTACAGTGTGAGAGGGCTTTGAGCAGCGCACGAACTCTTCGATTTCTCTCATGCTCAGGTGTGCCTTCCGGACGCGCCGTGCGGATTCACCGCATTTTATGTATTCACCAAGGAGGACGCTCATGTCAGCAACTTTTAGCCCCCTTGACATTATTATTCCTGTCATTCTCGTGCTTTATTTCATTGCCGGTCTGCGTAGCGGTTTCTTTACCACGCTAGGCACCTTCATCGGTCTTGCTCTAGGCGTATGCGCCGCCGCGTGGCTCATCCCGCTTGCCGTTGCGGCTGTGGGATCCAAATGGGGGCTGATTACCGCTATCGGTATCCTGATCCTCTGCCTAACGCTGGGGCAGTGGTTGGGACTCATCGGCGGCCGCAGCCTGCGCCGTGTCACGGATATAACCCCGCTTAAAGGCGTAGAACGTTTCTTTGGCGGCGTGCTCAATGTTGCCGCCTGCGCGCTTGTGCTCGTGGTCTTAACGCTCACGATGCGCACCGTACCCCTGCCGCAATTCAACGCCGCGTTGAACAACTCAAAGACCCTCTCGTGGATGGTCGAGAACACCCCGGATGGTCTGCGCAACGGTATTGAAAATATTCGTAACGATGTGCTCGCATCCGGCACTATTCCCGAGGTGCGCCAGCTGATCGCCCCGGAAACCAGCGCGCCCACCCAGGGCGTAGAAACGGAGGCGCTCAATAACGCCTCTGCCTCTGTTGTGCAGATTCTTGGCGCCGCAGAACAGTGCGGATACACCTCGACCGGTTCCGGGTTCGTGGTGGATCATGGGCTTATCGCGACGAACGCACACGTGCTTTCGGGCGTGAACTCGCCTATGGTGAGGGATCAGCGCGGGCGCACCTGGCAGGGCGAGGTGGTCTATATGGATACCGCCCAGGATCTTGCCTTTATCCGCGTGCCCGGCATGAACCTGGACCCGCTGCCGATCGGCAGGAACGCAAACCCCGGCGAGACCGTAACCTTCATGGGTTACCCCCAGGGTGGACCGTTCAAGGCGCTCCCTGCGACCGTGCAGGGTGTGGGCAATACCCAGACCATTGACGTAGAGACCGGTAAGCCTAACCCGATGCGCCAGGTCTACCAGCTTGCCGCAGATGTGCAGCACGGTAACTCCGGCGGGCCTGTTCTTGACGAAAACGGTAACGTTGTGGGCGTGGTCTTCGGTAAAGCTCCCGACGGTGAAAGTAGCACGGGTCAGACCGGTTATGCGATAACCGCATCCACCCTGAAGCAGGCGCTTGAGGCTGGCGGCAGCAACACCGCTTCCGTGGCGACCGGAACCTGCAAGAACTAATTGCTGTAACACGATAAACGCATAATGTTATCGCTGGGTAAACGTGCGATGACAATCAAGATATAAGGTGCCTCACGTATCCTTACCATTGGATGCGTGAGGCACCTTTGTGTGCCCGCCCCACCGCTCGGCGCTGAGGCTCTGCGACCGATACTTCTCGGTTCTACTCCGACTCTAGATGCTGCGCCAAGAAATCCACCGCCATCACGTACCCGTAGGCGCCTGCCCCGGCGATCACCACCGTAGCCTGCGGGGACACATACGAATGGTGCCTAAACTCCTCGCGTCGGTGCACATTCGAGAGGTGAACCTCGACGACGGGCAGCTCGGCGGCCTCCAGCGCATCGTGAAGCGCCACCGACGTGTGCGTGTACGCCGCCGGGTTGATAATAATCGCCGCGCCACGGGTGCGTGCACGCTGAATCTCATCCACCAACACACCCTCATGATTGGACTGCATAAACTCAATATCGAAGCCGTGCAGGGCGGCGCGCTCGCGCACCATCAGTTCAATATCGTGCAGGGTCGTGTACCCGTAGACCTCGGGGCGACGCTGCCCCAGCAGATTCAGATTAGGGCCGTTCAGAACAAAAATCGTTGCAGACATACCCCTAGTGTGGCATATTTACCCGCTCAAAAGCGGCAGAAACCGTGCGGTAACGGCGAACTTCGGTACCCCTAGCTGGGAAAAGCAGACAAAAAACGGTAGGCTCGCGCTATGAGCGCATCCGCACCGAAAAGCACCACCGACACAGCCCCAGAGCTACAGCTCACCGAAGAAGAACGTGAACTGCTAAGCATCCGCACCGTGCCCGAGTTTAAGGCGGCACAGGCGGCACGCCGCCGCGCGAAGACACTCGCCAAAGCCCCCGAAAGTCACCTTGCCACCGTGCGCCGCGCCCGCAAAATCAACCGCATCCTAGGCGAAACCTACCCCTACGCCGTGGCTGAACTCGACTTCACCAACGCCTTTGAACTGCTGATCGCCACAGTGCTCTCGGCGCAAACCACCGATGTGCGCGTCAATCAGGTAACCCCGGCGCTCTTCGCCCGCTACCCGGATGCGCCCGCCCTCGCCGCCGCCACCGAAGAAGAGGTCGAACCCTATATTCAATCCCTCGGGTTCTACCGCGCCAAAGCGAAATCTATTGTCAAACTCGCCCGCCAGCTCACCGACGACTACGACGGAGAAGTGCCCGGAACACTCGATAAACTGGTGAAACTGGCAGGAGTCGGGCGCAAAACCGCAAACGTGGTACTCGGCAACGCTTTCGGGGTGCCCGGGCTGACCGTCGATACCCATTTCGGCAGGCTCGCACGCCGCATGGGATTCACCACCGAAGACGACCCCGTCAAAGTCGAACACGACGTTGCCGAGCTTATCGAACCGCGCGAATGGACCGACTTCTCACACCGCATGGTCTACCACGGGCGACGCATCTGCCACGCCCGCAAACCCGCCTGCGGAGTCTGCCCCATCGCCGACCTGTGCCCGTCCTGGGGAGAAGGCGAGACGGACGAAATCAAAGCGCGTAAACTCATGAAATATGAAATGGCACCCGGTCGTGAACGCCTGCACCTGCGCTTCCTCACCGGTGCCACACGCCGCCAACTGCACGCCGAAGGATACCCGCTGAGTGCCTAACACCCTGAACACCGCCGCCGAACAAGCCCGCGATGCACTCGCGAACCTTGCCGCAGGAAAACTCGATTTCAAGATAGACTCCCTCATGCGGTACGCGCCCAATAGTACGCTCTCCAAAGAGGCAGCAGTGCTCGTTCTCTTCGGAGTACTCGATGATGAACCGAGTGCATCCGCAGACTTTGACGGATGCCCAGAGTGTGTGGGCGAGAACCTGGACGTTCTGCTTTTGGTGCGGGCGGATACTCTGCGCTCACACGCCGGTCAGCCTGCATTCCCGGGCGGCAAAATCGACCCCGAGGATTACGAACTGGCGCGCCAGCAGAGAGTTCCGGTGGGGCGCATCGCCGCCCTGCGTGAGGCCGTGGAAGAGACCGGGCTTGACCCTGCGGGTGTTGAAATTCTGGGGGAGCTGCCGACCCTGCCGCTTGCCGTGAGCGATTTCAGGGTGACCCCGGTGCTGGGGTGGTGGGCTTCACCCACGCGGGTTGGCGTGGTCGATACGAACGAGTCTGCCCTGATTGCGCGGGTGCCCGTGCGAGATTTGCTCAACCCCGCCAACCGGCATACGGCATATGTGAAGCGCGGGCGCATAACCCATAAAACCCCGGCGTTTGAGGTTGCGCACTCTGGCGGTGATGCGCGGGTCGAGTTCACCGTGTGGGGATTCACTGCGATCGTGCTCGATAAGATTTTTGATGCGCTCGCCTGGACGGTACCGTGGGATGATTCGGTGCTTAAACCTGCGCCCGTATCCGGGTAGGCTGACGTTGACCGGTGCCTAAAGGCTCGTGGGAGGGAAGAGAAACGAGCGTAGGTGGCGCGGGCCTATTTGCCTTCCGCATAGTTGGTTGTGACCGTCACCGAGACCGGGAACTCCACCGGCACCGTCCCGAAAAGCAGGCGCGCCGCCTCTGCAGCAGACTCCCGCAGAATCCTCTCGACACGCTCCGCCTCAAGCTTGGGTCCGCACAGCAGCAGCTCATCGTGCAGAAAATAGACAATTTTGGTGCGCATAGGCATGCCGAAAACCGTCTCGGTCAGCAGACGCGAACGCACCCTGCCCATCCAGCACAGCGCCCATTCCGCAGCCGTTCCCTGCACCACAAAGTTGCGGGTCATACGCCCGTAAGAGCGCGAAAGGGAGACAGCACGCGACTCAGCCGCAGGGGTAGAACGATCTGCAACCGTCCGTTTGAAACGTTCATCTGGCGCGGGTGAGGTGCGCCCCAAAAAGGTGGTGACCTGCCCGCCCACCTCGCCGATGCGCGCCGCACGTTCCGTAAACTCCATCGCACGCGGAAAAAGCTTGGCAACATGCGGCAGCAGCGCCCCAATTTCTCCGCTGCGCCCGCCGTACATAATGGCGAGAAGCCCCACCTTAGCCTGTGCGCGTTCGGTGAGCGCCACGCCCTCAAGCCGGGCGAGTTCGGCGATTCCCGCATACATATCGGTGCCGCGGCCCGCCGATGCCAGCGCCTCGTCGTGGCTGAGCGCCGCCAGGATGCGCGGCTCAATCTGCGAACCGTCAGAAACGAGAAAAACCTCGCCTTCGGGCGCTAGAATTGCCGAACGGATCTCGGCGGGAAGCTGCAGAGCCCCGCCGCCGGAAGCGCCCCACCGCCCGGTAGCGGCGCCTCCAACTTCAAGATGCGGGCGAAAACGACCGTTGCGCACCCAGGAATCCGCCCAAGACCACCCGTTCGCTGTAAAGATACGGTACAACTTCTTGTACCGCAGGATGGGTTCGATGAATGCCCACCGCCGTTCCCGCTGCGTGGCAGTCTCCTCAGCCCAGCCCTTGAGTACATAGGAGCGGGTACTGGGCACGTTCACCCCGGCGGCATGAAGCGCGCGTAAAAGTTCCTGTGGAGAATCCGGGTTCAGATGGGGCGCGAAAAGGTCGGCACGAATCTGCTCGGCGAGCTCCATCAGCTTGGCGGGATGCTCGCCTTCAGGCGGGCGCGGGCCCAAAATCTCAGTCAAATGGGCATCATGCGCGGCGGTATCAAAAGGAATGCCGTAGTATTCGATTTCTGCCGCGACCAGGGACCCTGCCGATTCCGCCGCCGCCAATAACCGCAGCCTTTCGGGATGCGCACCGGTGGCGATCGCCCGCAGCTGCGCGGTAAATTCGTCAAGATGCTGGTGCACCAGCTCGGTATCTGCCGATGTCAGTGTTGGTGGTGCCGCCTCATGACCGGACGCAGTATTTTCTTCTGCCGCCGTCAAAAAATCTTCCCCGAAAAGCTCGCCCTGACCGGCAATTTGGCGTGCGACGGGCAGCTTACCCGCAGGTTTTTCGACAGTATCCTGCGCCAGGTCGAGAACGGGGTCATAACGAACATGCCCGCTCGGGTGAGTGCTCGCGGTGCGCAGAATTCGCTGTACCAGGCGCATATCGTGGCACAGCTGAACCCGCACCCCTTTGCGCAGCAGAATAGGCGCAATCGTGCGGGTGTCAGCCCATATCCAGCGTGCGTGCGGTTGCTTCGACTCGGGGTTAACGCGCGGGTCAGAGCGGCGTTCAACTTCGCGCACATAGGCGGGCAGATTCCCGGTACTCACGCGGTCGGCGCGCAGAATATTGAGCTTCGTGTGCGTGCCGGTCAGCTGCGCCGGGGCAAGAGATTCGACGTGAAAAACTCCCCAAAACGCGGGGGAGGATGGGGAACCCTGCCCCGATGTTCCCGTGCCCGTGTGGGCGCGCGCGGGATGCGCATCCAGCGGAATGACCGAACCGCTGGCGGGCGCATCGAGGGGAACAACGAGAATGTACACATTCCTATTATCGGTGAGAGAACCCAGAATATGCGAAGGTGACGGTGGGCGAACCTGTGTACTGGGCTATGCTGCCTGCGGCTATGGGCCGGGCACAAAGCGGCGCGGTTAGCGCGGTGCGTTATAGCGCGACATAAAAGCGTGGTTTGTGCAGTCGGTGAGCAGACAATCGGTGTGGGATCGTCCTCCTGCCCTGTGGATACCCCGTAAAAGTGTCCCATAGGGCGAAGTTATCCACAGCCTGCGGCTCGGCTGCCGTGCGCATGCGCGAAAACCTGTGAAATAGGGGTATGGCAGCTTTACCTCCTTCACCTCAGGCAGTATTTCGCACCCAAACGGCAGAACACGGCGTTTTCCGGGCGTTCTCTCGCGGCACCGACAGTGCTCATAGATCGAGTAGCGCCGAGACAGCAGGCACCGATGTTGCCCCCGAGCAAACAGACTTCGTCGCCTGCGGAAACTATGCCCCACCTGAAACCCTCTCGATTGTTGGCACCTGCATGCCGCCTCAAGAGCTGATGGCACCCGACTTTTCAGTCGAGACGAGAGAACGCCTGGGGCTCACGCCTATTCCGGTGTTTGAGGATCACCGCGCGCGGCGCATCGCCCGGCATGCTCTCACCTACCTGCTGGCGCGCCCACCCAGCCCGCACGCCAAGACCAATCAGGCTTCACCCGATGCTTCGGCAGCAGGCGAAAATCCCCGATTGTGGTCGAGTAAAGACCTAACGTTGGCGGTGCAGCAGGCCTGCGAAGAGGACATGTACGGGGATGAAAATCACGAGTTTCCCGTCGAGCACGAGCCCGACCTCGTATCGCGTGCGCTGTCCTGCCTGCATGCCGAACTTTACGGCCTGGGGGCGCTTGAAACCCTCACACATATTCCCGGAATCACCGATATTTACGTGAATTCACCGCAGGATGTGTGGGTTCAGGCGCACGGACAAACCCAACCGGTAACCCTCACCTTTGAGACCGAGGCGCAGGTACGCCAACTCGCCAACCGTCTCATTAGGGCGCACGGCGGCAGGCTCGATGCGGCGCATCCGGCAGATGACGTGCACGACGACTCCGGTCGGCGTATTCACGCGGTCATTCCGCCGCTGGTCGAGAACACACACCTGTCTATTCGTCTGCCCGCCCAAAGCTGTTTGACACTTACCGCGCTCCGCGAAAGCGGCATGTTTGATGCGGCGACCGAGCAAGCCCTGCGCACCATGATTGTGCACCGGCAGAACTTCGTTGTCAGCGGGGGCACCGGCACCGGAAAAACCACGCTTCTCAACGCGCTTTTAGGCGAATGCGAAGCCTGGGAACGCCTCATGATCCTGGAAGATACCCCGGAACTGAACCCACAGCATCCGCATACGGTGAGCCTCAAAACCCGTGCCGCGAACGCCGAAGGCGCCGGAGAGATCACGCTGGGAGACCTGCTGGTGCAAGCCCTGCGCATGGCACCCGATCGGCTCATGGTGGGGGAGTGCCGCGGCTCTGAAATCCTGCACTTGCTTAACGCCATGAACACCGGGCACCAGGGCGCAGGCACAACGCTGCACGCGAATTCCGCGTTCGCTGTGCCGCATCGTCTTGCCGCGCTGGGTGCACTCGCCGGTTTGGACGAACGCACCGTAGCCCTGCACGCTTCCACTGCATTTGACCGCATTATTCACCTGGAACAGGTGCAGGGTGTGCGGCGGGTTGCTGGAATTTACCGGCTTGACCTGCGCCAGGATGCGCTGGTGGTAACGCCGTGCGGGCCTGCGGGTGAACTCTTGGTGGACGGAGGTTCAACGGCAGATAATTCGGCGGGTGGTGCCCTACCTGGGGGTAACGGGGAAAACTTACCGCCGAGCTCTCCCACGGACGCTGCTTCACCGGATACATACGCTGCCCATGCACGCTCGACAGCCGTGCAGCCCGCACACGAACACCGCGGAGCACACCCCGAAACGCCGACTGCACCGACCGCATGTACCTATGGATACGACCCCGGGGTTCGCACCGATTCTGATGTTCCGCCCTATACAGCCGCACCACGGGAACAAACCGACCGTAGTAGCCAGGAAGGAGAGGAACTATGAGCCTGATGGTGCATCATAAGACGCGCGCCGCCGGTTCGTCTCAGAGAATAGCGCATAAAAACGCGGGCGACAGCATGGCTTTTGGCGAGTATCTGCCTGCCACAAGACAGCCTCGGCTAAAGGCACGGTTTCAAAGGCTTATCCCGCCGACTCCACCAACCTCAACCGAGATGCGTCTATGGCCGCAAGCGTTGCGCGGTATATCTGCGACCCTGGATGCGGGTCTGAGCCTGCGCGAGGCAACGGCTGAAAACCGTACCCGGCATCCGCCTGGCACTGACGGCATTACGGTTCACGGTTCCGCAGCACAAAGTCGGCAAACGGGGAACGCTGATGGGAACGAACCCGAAAAGTCCTCGCTCCTTCGCCGGGTGCTGCACCGGCTGACGGGCAGCAGACGTGAGCGGGCATACCGGCAAACCCAAGACGATATTGACGAGTTATTAGACACTTTGGCCCGTGAAGAACAGCTTGGTTTCGCGGCGGGAACAACCCTGGGTGCCCTCAACGCGCGGCGGGCACACAGCCGGGAGCGCATCCGCGAACTCGGCCTGTGCTTACGTATGAACGAAACCACCGGTGCACCCCTGGCGCAGACCCTACGGGCTGCGGCCGAACATGCCGAAGAACATCTGGATGCTCTTCTCGGGCGAGAAAGTGCGCTGACGGGGCCGAAAACGACCGGCAAGATACTGTCGTGGCTGCCGTTTATCGGCTTAGCGATGGGCTGGCTGATGGGAACAGATCCCGTCGGCGCGCTGACCGGTTCGCTGGCTGGCCTGCTGACTGGTTTTTTCGGCATCACGCTGGCGCTTCTTGGGAGGCGCTGGACGGCCCGGCTTGTGCATCGGGCCGAACGCAGCTCCGTGTTGGCCGAGGAACCTGCGCAGAAGAATGCCCGTGCTCAAGGAACTAGGCGGCGCCGAAGAGAAAAGAAACCGCCGAAAGAACCGGCAGGGTTTAGCGGTTCTGCAGAGACTGAGCCGCTGGATCCGGCGCTGATGCTTGAGCTTCTTGCCGCACAATTGCGCGCGGGGCTCAGTCTGACCGGCGCCTTACAGGCTCTTGGCCGGGCACTCGCGCATGAAGAACGAGCGATAAGCGATGCGCTTGAGTACATCACCTTGACCCTAACGGTAAGCACCGATTGGCAGGCCGCCTGGGACGGTTACGACCATCCGCTCCTGCGGGAATTGGCTCGGATTCTGGCACCGGCGTATTCGGCGGGAACACCCAGTGCGGCGCTGCTGCGGCACTGCGCGGCAACCTATCGGCTGGAAGAGCGCCGGGCGGCGGAGCGTGCATCCGCAAAGCTCGCCGTAGCGCTGGTTCTTCCGCTGGGACTGTGCTCGCTTCCGGCCTTTATCTGCTGCGGAATCATACCGATTGTGATCTCGCTTCTTCCGGGGCTGCTGGCCTGAACCCGGTGAGCTTCGCCCCGAGGCACGTTGCACCAAATCTACCCACAAAAATTATCAAACAACACTATATGAAAGGAAACAACGATGACTGTTGTACACTCTGCTCCCGCTCTGCACACCACGCACCGGAGCACTCAGGAATGCCTTGAGGCCTATGCCCGCACGGAAGAGAACCCCGTACTTTTAGGGCAGGCACTTGACGAATACACGAACATATACCTGCAGCAGCTTGAACCGCATCTTGCCCAACAACTAGCGCAGGCGCTCGCCGCCGGCTGCACCCTCGATAAATGCGCCGCAGAATGCCGTTCCCTGAGTGAACACGAGGAACTCTTCGCGGGAATTCGCACGGATGAAGCTGCCGAACTGCACGAGATGACCTCGCCCACCGATGAGGTTGAATATGCGGACGAAAACGACCCTGAGGAGGGCGCCAGCACCGCAGAATACGGCATCGTAATGCTCGCCGCCGTAGGTTTTGCCGGTCTGCTGGTCGCCATTCTCAAGTCCGACGAGATTCGCGGCATGCTCGTAGATATGGTCAAGAACGCCCTTGCAACGGGCGGTTCTGGGCTGACCTTTGGGCTTTTCTAAACCCGGTACTGCCCGTGAAAGCCGCGAGAGTTGCCCAAACCCCACGAAAGGAACGTCTATGAGGCTTATACACCGCATGATGCGCGCCTGGCGGTTACGCGCACGTGATGAAGGCGCTGTGACTGCCGAATTCGCGGTCGCTCTGCCCGCCGTGATCGCAGTGCTCGCACTCTGTCTCTCAGCGGCAGCGGTAGGCATAGCCCAGTCGCAGCTAGAAGAATCCTCGCGAGTCGCGGCACGCGCCTTCGCCCGGGGAGACAACCTCGCCGCCGTACAGCATGAAGTTTCGCGGATAGACCCCAGCATTAACCTACAGGTACAGACCATGGAAGAAACTTCGGGGGCGCGGCAGGTGCGGGTTCAGGTGGAGCGTGCGGCACCGGGGGTTATCGGCTCGGTAACCGGCTGGAGGCTGCAGGCCACCGCGACCGCACGGGTTGAGGGCAGCTCGGATAACGCCACGACGGCTGGCGGCGAATAAACATGGTCACACCTGGTTTCATCTGGAATGCATGCGTGCCGCCGTTCGCCAAACCGCGGCGCGAGGCGGCTGATCGGTCGCTGCCGACCGAAAACCCTGAGGAGGGGAGCGGCACCGTACTTGCGGTAGGCATTATCGCCGCCTTGCTGATCCTGGCAACCGTCATCATCGGTTTTGCCGGGGTAAGCACGGCGAATCGGCGGGCGGCGCAGGCGGCAGACCTGGCGGCGCTCGCCGCGGCGGATGCGCTGCGCGGCATCACCCCTGGAGACCCTTGCGATATTGCCGCCCAGGTAGCCCGCGATAATAACGCCAACTTGGTGGGGTGCGCCCTCGCGGACCGCCCCGAAACCGTGGATATTCGGGTGAACTCTGCCGTGCACGGACCGTTTGCTTTCCTCGGCGATGCGCAAGGTACATCGCGCGCCGGGGCACCGCATCCGGACTCTGGGGAGGGCGCACCCGATGAGGGATTATCCGGCGACGAGATCCCCGAGAACGTCCCCTCCGACCGAACCTCTGAAGAACCGGGGAACCCATAAAATCCGACTGATGAGCCCGATAGGAGGTGTTAGCCAGACCTTGTGGAATGCTCTAGCCTTACAGCATGTCCCGTTCTGCGTCATCGAGTGAGTGCAGCATTGCCCGCAGCAGGTTTTGTGCGCCCGCCTTGGAGAGCGGTTCGTTGCGGTTGCCGCATTTGGGGGACTGCACGCAGGAGGGGCAGCCGCTCTCGCATCCGCAGGAATCAATAGCGTCCAGGGTTGCGCCCAGCCAGGTGCGAACCGCCTCAAACCCGCGCTGGGTAAAGCCTGCTCCGCCGGGTGCTGCATCGTATACGAAGATGGTGGGGCGTTCCGTATCGGCGTGGTATAGGGTGGAGAGTCCGCCTAAATCCCAGCGGTCGCAGGTCGCAATCAGCGGTAATAAGCCGATGGCGGCGTGTTCTGCGGCGTGCAGGGTGCCGGGTGCATCCGGCTCAGCCACGCCGGCGGCAAACAGGTAGCTCGGGTCAAAGGTAAACCAGATAGCCTCGGTCATCAGGATACTCGGCGGCATCTCCATCGGCTCATCGCCCAGGTACTCACTGCCGTACACCGAAAACCGTTGAAAGCCCATAACCTGATCGGTCACCTGAACTCGCCCGCGGTGCATCGTCAGACCAGCAGTACCGGGCTGGGCGCCGTCGAACTCGTACCGCACACCCGCCTTTTCCTGCAGAATCTTCACCTCGGTCGCCTCAATCGCCCGCGTGTAATAGTCGGGGTACACCCGCGAGAGCAGAATAACGCGCGCCGCTTCATCCAAGGACTCCACCAAATACTGGGCGTTCTGGTGAATATAGATAGCCCCCGGGTGACCCTGAGTCATCGCCTGCGCCGAATCCATCGTGCCAATCAGCGAACCATCCTCGGCATCAATCAGCTGATAGGGACCACCACCGGTGGCACGCAGATCCACCAGATTCGTCGCCGACTCCGCGTGCGTCCAATACCAGCCATCCGCCCTGCGGCGCAGATAATTCTGCTGCACCAACCGGTTAAGCAGAGCCTCAGTATGCTCGCCGAACAGCGAAAGCTCCTCGGCACGCAGCGGCGACTCCGCCGCGGCAGCGCACAAATGCGGCGAAAGCACATACGGGTTCGTCGGGTCGAAAACGGTAGCCTCCACGCTCCGCCCGAAAATCGCCTGCGGATGATGCACCAGGTACGTATCCAACGGATCATCCCCAGCGATAAGCACGGCGAGCGCATCCTGACCCCCGCGACCGGCACGCCCAATCCGCTGAATAAAGGATGCGCGGGTTCCGGGCCAGCCCGCCACGAGCACCGCATCCAGCCCGGAAATATCAATACCCAGCTCAAGCGCAGAGGTACTCGCCAGCCCGAGCAGTTCGCCGGTGCGCAGCCGATGCTCAAGCTCACGGCGTTCCTCGGGCATATACCCCGAACGGTACGCCGCCACCCGATGCGCCAGCCCCGCCTCCGTCTCATCAAGGTAGCGCTGCGCTCGCTGGGAGATCAGTTCGGCGCCGCGCCGCGACCGGGTGAAGGCGAGCGTGCGGGTGCGTGAGAGTACCAGGTCGGTGAGCATCTGAGCGCCCTGTTCAATAGCGGAGATGCGCTGTGGTGCCTGCTTTTCCGCCTCGGAACGGGTGTCGAAGGCGCTCGCGCCGGCGGCGAGCTTATCGGTCACCTGCGTATCGGGTAGGAACTCCGGTTCCCACAGGATGACGGTGGATTCTCCACGCGGTGCGGTCGATGCGGTAATCGCGTCAACGTTCCCCTCGGGCACTCCAATGAGCTTGGCGAAAGACTCGGCAGGGTTCGCGCTCGTGGCGGATGCCCCGTAGAATACAGGGCTCACCCGGTACAGGGCGCAGACTCGACGCAGACGGCGCAACAGATTGGCGATATGCGCGCCGAACACGCCACGGTAGCTGTGCACTTCGTCAAGCACCACATAACGCAGCCCGCGCAGGAAGTTCGCCCATTGCCGGTGGTTGCCCAGAATCCCGTAGTTGAGCATATCCGGGGTGGTGAGCACAAAATTAGCGTGTTCGCGCACCCACCGCCGCTCCTGCACTGGGGTGTCGCCGTCATAGGTGGCAGCGTTGAGCAGATCGGAAGAGCGTCGTGTAGGGAAAGAGTGTTCAGAGCCGTGTAGA
>ERZ1674093.154-NODE-155-length-14651-cov-12.352151_pt1 | contig 14651 bp, 16 predicted proteins | sample MGYA00581116_ERZ1674093 | MGnify/ENA primary metagenome ERZ1674093 (study PRJEB41354, sample SAMEA4873337) | human saliva metagenome | biome: human-associated habitat [ENVO:00009003]; feature: mouth environment [ENVO:08000002]; material: saliva material... | reverse complement strand
TCTTCCGATCTATGCACCCGACGGTCGCGCAGTTCATCGTCTTCTTCATCCTCTCCAACGGCATTACGGTGCTGCAGCTGGTTCTCATGCCGGCGTTCAAGGTGGTTTTCGCGCACACGAGCCTCGTCGATACGGCCTTCCAGTTCCTGCCGGTCGGCGTCTCGCACGGGCACACGGTGTTCCTCTTTGACTACCCGGCCGGTTTGATGTCGGTGGGCGGGGGCGGCGGCCTCGCGTACTTCCTTGCCGTCGAAATCACCCTGCTGATCGCCCAGGTCATCAATTTTTTTGCACAGCGCAACGTCACCTTCAAGTCCAACTCGTCGATGGGTAAGGCCGCCTTCTGGTACGCGGTGGCCTACGTCGTCATCACGATCGCGGCGGCTGCCCTTCAGGTCCTCTACAAGGACCCGATCTACGCGTGGGCCATTGCGACGATGGGCGCGGGCGGCGAAACCTTCGCCGATGTCATCACAATGATCATCAACGCCGCCATCTCCTTCTGGGTGTTCTTCCCCATCTTTAAAGTGATCTTCAAGCAGGAACCCTCTCAGGAGCACGCGCAGGTCAGCGCAGCACAGTAAACTACTGGCAGACTTCACGAGAGGAGACTCCATGAGCGCGCCGCTGCTGACGGTGATCGTGCCCGCCTACAACTCCGAGGATTACCTCGACCGGGCGCTGACCACGCTCGTCGGATACGGCGACGAACTCGAGGCGATCATCGTCAACGACGGATCGAAGGACCGCACTACGGAGATTGCCGACGAGTGGGCCGCTCGCTACCCCTCCGTAAAGGTCATCCACCAGGAAAACAAAGGCCACGGCGGTGCCGTCAACGCCGGCCTCGCCGCCGCCACCGGCACGCACGTGCGCGTCGTCGACTCCGATGACTGGCTGGACCGACGTGCCACAAACGCCGTTCTCGACGTCCTGCGCGAGGAACGCGAGGCCGGGCGCGACCTGGACCTGCTCGTTACCAACTACGTCTACGACAAGCAGGGAAAGTCGGTCAAGGCAGTCATCCGTTACCGTAACGTTCTGCCTCGCGGCCGCAGCTTCGGTTGGGCGGACCTGCGCCGCTGCCGCTACGACCAGTACCTCATGATGCACGCCCTGACGATGCGCACGGAGGTCGTGCGAGCCTCCGGTCTGGTGATGCCCGAGCACACGTTCTACGTGGACTACCTGTACTCGTTCGTGCCGCTGCCCTACATTTCGACGATCCGCTACCTGGACGTGGACCTGTACCACTACTTCATCGGCCGTGACGATCAGTCCGTCAACGAGAAGGTCATGATCACGCGCCTGGATCAGCTTGCCCGTGTCAATGAGGCGATGACCCGTGCGCTGCCTCCGCGCGCTGAGGTCGAGGACAAGCTCTGGCGCTACATGGTCCACTACCTGCGCATCAACGCCGTCGTCTGCTCCGTCATGGCTCAGCTCTCGGGCACGCCCGAGCACCTGGCGCTCAAGGAACAGATCTGGGAGACCATGGACCAGATCAACCCCGAGGCCACGGATCGCCTGCGCCAGGATCTGCTCGCCGGCCTCGTGCGCCATGCGTCGCCGACGCTTGTGCGCGGCGGCTACAAGGTCGCGGCGGCGCTCCTCGGCTTCAACTGAGCGCGCTGCGCCGGTTCTTTCAGCTACCGCGACGCAAGCTGTAGCGTCATACGGTGCAGGCTGTGGTGCCTGTTGATGAGGGGAAACTCGACGTCGTCGTCGCGCTCAATCCATGAAAAATGGAGTTTCTCCGCGACCCTGCGTGAGGCCTCATTGCCGTCGAAGTAGCCAAGAGTCAGCATCGTCATGCCCAGTGCCTTCGCCCGCTCGACGATCGCTGCACCTGCCTCTGTGGCGTAGCCCCGGCCCCAGTACGGTGAGCCGATCCAGTAACCCAGGTCCGCGACCCCGGGGACATCTGGATTATCTACCCGCAGGCCGATCGCTCCGACGAGCTCGCCGCCGTTGATCTGGGTCACCGCGTAGGTTTCGGGGGACGATAACACGGTGGACAAAGCCTGGTGGGCGTCCTCGATGCTGGTGTGGGGTGCCCATCCGCACGCCAAGCCGATGCGGGGATCCTTCGCAAGCTCGTAGAGGTCGGGCGCGTCGGCGGCGCGCCATGGCCGCAAGCGCAGCCGCGCGGTATCGATGATGGTCATGCGTGTTCCTTTGGGGTCGTTGAGGGCAGTAGGACCGTCAGGGCAAACCAGTGGTTCTCAACCTGCGTTATCGCCTGACCGCCGTACTGTCGCGCCGTCCATTGGATTGATTTTACACCCCATCCGTGACGCACGGTGTCCTGCTTAATCGTCGTCAGCCGACCCCCCGCGTCTGTGTTCAGATGCCCGTCGAACCAGTTCTCCACGCGGATCACCGTCATCTGCCCCCGCTGAAAGAGGGCCAACTTAATGAGGCGTCTATCCGGATCCGGCACGCGGCGCGAGGCTTCGATCGCGTTATCGAGGACGTTACCCAGCAGGGTCGCAATGTCCATCGATGACATGGATCCCAGTAGGGCGCCGTCAGCGACCGCCGTGAAGTTAATGCCGGCTGCAGCGCACGCACGGCCCTTCGTCGTGAGGATGACGTCGAGGACTGCATTGCCGCTGTGGTACTGCTGGCCGATCTGCTCGATCGAAGATTCGAGCTCGGCAAAAGATGCCGCAGCGCGTCCGGGGTCTAGCTCCGCGCGAATCGCCTCCACCTGGTGCTTGAGGTCGTGATGGGCACGCGCAACCTGCTCCATATCTTCCTTGGCGGCCAGATACTGGTGGTGCTGCGCGTCGAGGGAGGCCTGGATGGATGCGAGTTCGCGCTCGGTCGCGCTTTGCTGGATACGCTCGAATTGCGCGAACAGGATTGCATAGCCCGCCAGGTCCACGAGGGTGCGGATGTAGAAGACCTCCCAGCCGGACCTTCCAGAGAACGGGGTGGCCGTCGATATAAAACTCAGGTTGGACAGAGCAAAAATTGAAATGCCGATAACTACGCCGGAGGCAAGGTCCGCGTAACGGAGAACAGGCAGCGCCCCCTGGCGGTAGACGCGCCGTTCGAAGAAGTAGACGACGGCCAAGCACGTCGCCGAAATCGCTGCAAAACCGCCGAATGACAGGGGATGCTAGTAGGGCTTGTCGGCGTGGGAGTAGACGACGACCTGCCAGGCGAGGGAAGCTGCGAGCTCGGCCACGATGAAGGCACGTGCGCTCATATGCGTCACCCAGCGCCAGTCCAGAGCAGTTCCCACGCGGATGATGCACCACACGAGCGCGTACGCCGTCATCATGCCCGGCACCCACAGGGACAGGGGAGCGCGGCCAAGCAGTTCCTGGGCGCCGACGAGCACCACGAGGCCACCGACGGCCGCAGCGGCGAGCCGCCAGCGGGGGATAGCAGCGTTCGGGTTCAGGGCATTGGACGACGCCGAGCGCGCGACGACGAAGACGTACACGAGGGCGGCGCCCCACTCCGAGAGGGCTGTGAACAGGCGCGGAATGTCGGGAAGGGACTCGAACACGTCAGTGGATCCCGCCCGCGAAGCTCGCCAGAGCCGTCATGAACGCTTTCTTGCGAGGCCGGGAGATACGCAGGCTGTCCCCGCCCGTCATCAGGCACTCCTGGTCGGCGACGCCGCGCACGTGGGCGAGATTGACAAGGTAGCACGAATTTGAACGGAAAAAGTCGTGCCCGGCGAGCTGTTCCTCCATGGCCTTCAAGGTGGAGGTGATCGAGAAGGTGTCGGAGACCGTGTGCACGTCCAGGCGGTGCTTGATCGACTCGACGTAGACGATGTCGGCGACGTCGATGCGGTGGGTCGACATGCCAGACTGAAGGAGAACCGAGGCACGGCGCCGCTTGGCGACGGCCTCGAGACACCGCGACAGTTCCTGGGAGAATGCGAACCAAGGCAGCGGCTTCATCAGGTAGGACAGTGCCCCCACCTGGTAGCCGTGGATCGCGAACTGCGCGGCTGACGTGATGAACACGAGGACGACCTCCCGGTCGACCTCGCGGATCGCGCGCGCCGCGGTCATTCCATCCACGTGCGTCATCTGGATGTCCATGAGGATGATGTCGTAGACCGGCTTGTAATCACCGATGATGGCTCCGCCGTCCTCGAAATAGGTGACGTCGAAGGAGACATCGTATTCCTCGCTGTAGCGCGCGAGGTAGTCGGCCAAAAGCTGGCGTGAGACGGCCTCGTCCTCGACGACGGCGATGCGCACCATGACCCGGCCCTCCCTGACGTACTCACAGATGACAACAAGGATATGTGAGCGCAGCCCCGCCCTTCGCGCGAGTCCACTCCCCGGCCTCGTCGATCACATGCAGGCGCACCCGCAGGTGGGGGCCGCTACCATTGTCCTGACTAACGTGAAAGGGGAGTGGCGTGGATCTGCTCGTTGTTGGATCGGGCTTTTTTGGCCTGACGTTTGCCCGCGAGGCCGCGGAGCGATTCGGTATAAACGTGACCGTCATCGAGCGTCGCGACCACATCGGAGGCAACGCCTACTCGTCGATCGACGAGGCCACCGGCGTTGAGGTGCACCGATACGGCACCCATCTCTTCCACACGTCGAACGAGCGCGTGTGGTCCTACGTCAACCGTTTCACGGCCTTCAACGACTATCGCCACCGCGTCTACGCCAACTATCGGGGTGTCGTTTACCCGCTGCCCATCAACCTGGGCACCATTAACCAGTTCTTCGGCGCAGCCTATTCGCCCGCCGAGGCCCGTGCGCTGATCGAGCAGCAGGCCGCCGAGATCACGGGTGAGCCCGGCAACCTCGAGGAGAAGGCGATTAGCCTCATCGGCCGCCCCCTCTACGATGCCTTCATCGCGGGGTACACGGCCAAGCAGTGGCAGACGGATCCGCGCGAGCTGGCCGCCTCCATCATCACACGCCTGCCCGTGCGCTTCACCTACGAGAACCGCTACTTCCAGGACCGCTACGAGGGCCTGCCCCTGAACGGCTACGGAGCGTGGATCGCGAACATGGTCGATCACCCGCGCATCACCGTGCACACGGGTGTGGACTTCTTCGATGCCGCCTCGCCGTTCTCGAAGGCCGCGACCGTCGGCCAGGTACCCGTCGTCTACACCGGCGCAATCGACCGCTACTTCGACTATGAGGCCGGCGAGCTCGGCTGGCGCACCCTCGACTTTGAGACCGAGGTCGTGGACGTGCCCGACTACCAGGGCTGCTCCGTCATGAACTACTCGGACCGCGACGTGCCCTTCACGCGCATCCACGAGTTCGCGCACCTGCACCCCGAACGTGATCGCGCCGGCGCGACTAACACGATCATCCAGCGCGAATACTCGCGCTTCGCCCGCCCCGGCGACGAGCCCTACTATCCGATCGCCTCGCCGTCGGACCGCTCGACCCTCGCTGTCTACCGCGACATGGCGGCGGGGGAGAAGAACGTGCTCTTCGGCGGGCGACTGGGTTCCTACCAATACCTGGACATGCACATGGCAATCGCATCGGCCCTCACCAAGGTCGACGAGGCCGTGGCCTCCTGGCGCTGATCGGTAACCGTTCCGTATGGCGTCGATTGTCTGGTCGGTCCTCTCGATCGCCCTCATCATCGGCGTCGGTTGGGTGGCTCGTCGCGCGGGTGCGCTCGGTCCTGAGGCGGCGGGTTCTCTCGCGTCGGTGACGTACTGGGTGGCGTCCCCGGCTATGCTCTTCCACGCGATCGTCTCGACGGGGACGTCTGGCGTATTCGGGGCTCCGCTCGCCGTGGCAGCCGCTTCGGGTGCGGGAACAGCGCTCCTGTTCGTGGCCGTTGCCCGTCTGGTCTTGCACCTCACGCGGGGCGAAACCACGTTGGGGGCTATGGCCTCGTCCCTCAATAACGGCGCGTATATCGGCATCCCCATCGCCGTCTACGTGCTGGGTGACGCTTCTGCGGTTGTGCCCATCCTGGTGTTTCAGCTCGGTTTTTTCACGCCGATGTTCTTCGTGTTGGCGGATCTGGCCGGATCTGGCAAGCGGCCGTCTGCGAGCGGCATTGCGACGGTCATCGCGCGCAACCCCATGGTCATTGCGGCGGCGTGCGGTTTCCTCTTTTCCGCGGCCGGGTGGTCGGTGCCGACGCTCCTCGAGGTGTCCACGTCCATGCTGGGGGCAGCGGCGCCCCCGATGATCCTGTTGTCCTTCGGTGCCGCCCTTATGGACCGCCGCACGGCGTCCGGCGATGCGGGGGTGCCAGCTATCGTGTGCGCCGTCGTTGCTAAGCTCGCCGTGCAGCCCGCCATCGCGTGCGGTGTCGGGATGCTCCTCGGGTTGACTGGTCCGGCGCTCATGTCGGTGACCATCATGGCGGCGCTGCCCTCCGCGCAGAACGCCTACATCGCGGCCACGCGTGCCAGGGCGGGGGAGCGTATCGCGCAGGGAACGGTCCTCGTGACGACCTTTGCATCGCTGCCCGTCGTTGTTGGAATTGCGGCGATTTTCCATGTCTGTGGGGTTGTTTCCTAACTGGGGTTTGTCGGCATAAGCTCTGTTCTCGGCGTATTCGAGTGGACCCCCGTCAGCAAAGAATCCGTCAAAAAGAGGCCAAAAACACGTTCTGTATCGTGGACTCTGGGAGACTTCCCGGTGTATCGGCCCTAGTCTGGCTGGGAATTATCCCGTATAGACACGTTTGCAAGGAACTCACTTCATGTCATCCTCCGCATCCAAATCCGCGCCCCGCGCGCGCGACTCGTGGAGCGGCCAGACAGGCTTCCTCCTGGCAGCCATCGGCTCGGCCATCGGCCTGGGCAACATCTGGCGTTTCCCCGGCGTCTCCTACTCCAACGGCGGCGGCGCCTTCCTGGTCCCGTACCTGGTTGCCCTGATTTTCGTCGGCATCCCCATGCTGTGGCTCGACTACGCGGTCGGCCACAAGTTCCGCGGTTCACCGCCGTGGGCGCTGCGCAAGATCATCGGCGGAGGCGAGTTTATTGGTTGGTTCCAGACCTTCGTCTGCTTCGTCATCATGGTCTACTACGGTGCGGTCCTCGCGTGGGGCGTGCAGTACACGATCTACTCCGTGAACGAGGCCTGGGGCGCCGACCCGACGACCTTCTTCCTGGAATCCTTCCTTGAGAAGGTTCCTGGCGACACCTTCTCGTGGGCGCCGGCATGGGCGGTCATGATCCCGCTTGCTCTCGTGTGGGTTCTCGTCCTTTTCGTGATTGGCCGCGGCCTGTCCAAGGGTGTCGAGGCTGCGAACAAGGTGTTCCTGCCGCTCCTTGTCATCCTCTTCCTCGCGCTCGTCGTCCGTGCACTCTTCCTGCCGGGCGCCGTCGAAGGCCTCAACGCCTTCTTCACGCCGAACTGGAGCGCGCTTGCTGATCCTAAGGTGTGGCTGGCCGCCTTCGCGCAGATCTTCTACTCGCTGTCCGTGGGCTTTGGCATCATGCTGACCTACGCCTCGTACCTGAAGCCCAAGTCGAACCTGACCGGCACCGCGCTGGTCGCAGGCTTCGCGAACTCTTCTTTCGAGATCCTCGCCGGTATCGGCGTCTTCAGCGCCATCGGCTTCATGGCGCACCAGGGTGGTGTGAGTGTCTCCGAGGTCGACGGCCTGACCGGCCCGATCCTCTCCTTCGTGACCTTCCCGAAGATCATCTCGATGATGCCCGGCGGGCCTCTCTTCGGCGTGCTCTTCTTCTCGTCCCTCGTTCTGGCCGGTGTCACCTCGCTGCTGTCCCTGCTTCAGGTCGTCTCCGGCGGCCTGCAGGACAAGTTCGGTTGGTCGCCCGCTCGCTCCGCTCTGGTTCTTGGCGTCCCCGCGACCGTTATTTCGCTGGTGCTCTTCGGGACCCGTTCGGGCCTGAACAACCTCGACATCGTCGACAACTTCATCAACTCGGTCGGCGTCGTGTCCTCGGCGATCATGTTCGCCGTCCTGTGCGCAGTCGCAGGCCCGCGCCTGGGTGTCCTACGTGCCCACATCAACTCGGTGTCCAGCGTGAAGGTCCCCAAGCTCTGGGAGCCCCTCGTCGGTATCGTCATCCCGGTCGTTCTCTTCGTCATGATGGCGATGTCTCTCGTGAAGGTCCTGAAGGACGGCTACGAGGGGTACCCCAGCAGCTACATTCTGATCTTTGGCTGGGGTTCCGTGGCGGTCGCGGTCATTGCGTCTCTGATTTTCACTCTCATTCCGTGGAAGCACCGCCCGGTGGATACTCACACGGCGGTCGCTCAGATCCTCGCTGACGATGCAGAAGACACCGCTTCGATCGAAGGAGGCGCCAAGTGACCGCTCCCGCTATCGCTCTGATGATCCTGACGATCCTGCTCGTGTGGGGTGGCCTCGTTGCCTCGGTCGTCCTGCTGCAGGTCCTCTCGGTTCCCACCGACGAGGAAACCGAGGCTGCGCAGCTCGCCATTGAAGCCGCTGAAGCCGCGAAGCAGTAGGGTGGCATCGTGAAGCTCGTTGCCTTCGATCTCGATGACACCCTGGCGCCCTCGAAGTCCCCGCTGCCGGCCCGCATGGACGTCGCTCTGCGGTCCCTGCTGGACCACGTGGAGGTGTGCATCATCTCCGGCGGCCAGATGGGTCAGTTCCGCACTCAGGTGCTGGACAACCTGCACGCCACGGATGAGGAACTCTCTCGGCTGCACCTGATGCCCACCTGCGGCACGCGTTACTACCGCTATGAGGGTGGGGCCTGGGTCGAGCGTTACGCACACGATCTGGATCCCGAGGTTGCCGCCCGCGCTATCGACTCGCTCGAGCGTCACGCGCGTAAGCTCGGCCTGTGGGAGTCCAACCCGTGGGGTAACATCATTGAGGACCGTGGCTCGCAGATCACCTTCTCCGCTCTGGGCCAGGAGGCTCCGCTTGACGCGAAGCGCGCCTGGGATCCGGACGGCACCAAGAAGGCCGCTCTGCGCGACGCTGTGCAGCCCGACGTGCCTGAGCTCGACGTTCGCGGCGGTGGCTCGACCTCGGTCGACATCACCACCCGTGGCATCGACAAGGCGTTCGGCATGGGTAAACTCGTTGAAGAGACGGGCATCCCCGCCTCCGAGATGCTCTTCATCGGCGACCGCCTGGACCCGGAAGGCAATGACTACCCGGTCAAGGCCGCCGGCTACGCGACGCGCGCCGTGTCCGGATGGGAAGATTGCGTGGACGTCATCGACGAGATCGTGGCATCCATGAGCTGACCCGTCGCAGTAAACGATGACGAGGCCGGGGCTGGGTATCCAGCTCCGGCCTCGTTGTCTGCGGCTGCGGAGATCGTGCAGCTGCGGCGTCATGCGGTGACGCGTTACTGCGCGCCGACGCCCCTGGTCGCCCAAAACACGACGGCGGACGCGGCTGCGACGTTGAGCGAGTCGACCCCGTGGTCCATGGGGATTTTGACGGTGTAGTCGGAGGCCGCGATGGTGCGATGTCCCAGGCCGTCGCCTTCGGTGCCCATCACCATTGCGAGGCGGGCGTCCGGACCCTGGAGGGCGGGCAGTGAAGCGAAGTCGTCGAGGGACACCGAATCGTCCGACAGAGCCAGCGATGCGACCGTGAAGCCAGCCTCCTGGAGGGCGGTGATGTCGCCGGGCCAGGAATCGAGGCGAGTCCACGGAACCTGGAAGACGGTTCCCATGGAGACGCGCACGGATCGTCGGTAGAGGGGATCAGCGCACTGTGGCGTCACGAGAACAGCGTCGACGCCGAGCGCGGCGGCGCTGCGGAATGCGGCGCCGACGTTCGTATGGTCGACGAGGTTTTCCAAGACGACGACGCGACGCGCCGGGGTGCCGCCGTGAGCGGTTGCGAGCAGCTCGTCGAGGCTCGGCAGAACCGGGCGCTGCATGGCGGCGAGGGCCCCGCGGTGCAGGTGGAAGCCGGTCATCTGCTCTAACACATCCTCGTCGGCGACGAAGATCGGAACGTCCGCGCCGTCGGGGCCACCTGTTGCCGCCTCGATGAGGTTGGTGAGGGTCGGTAGCCAGCGCCTCGACATGAGGAACGAACGAGGGGTGTGGCCGGCACGGATCGCGCGTTCAATGACGTTCGCGGATTCGGCCATGTACAGGCCGCGTTCCGGTTCGATCGTGGAACGAAGTTTGACGTCTTTAAGGCGCGTGTAGTCGTCCAGGCGCGGATCTGCTGCCAGGTCCGCGCTGGTGAGCTCGATAATCACGGCGGTCCCTTACGCGCGCTGGAGGGCGCGCGAGACCTCGCCCGGCCAGGAAGGACCCTCGAAGATGAAGGCAGAGAACGCCTCGACCAGGTCCGCGCCCGCGCTGATCATGCGCAGCGCATCCTCGGGCGACGAGATGCCGCCGGTGCCGATGAGGATCTGGTCGTCGTCAAGGTGCCGTGCCACCAGGGAGACGACCTCCAGCGCACGGGGCAGAAGCGGAGCGCCGGAGACGCCGCCCTCGCCCAGGTCGTGGTTGATCGTTGTGTTCGTGGCGACGACTCCTGCCAGGCCGAGCTCCTTCGTCAGCTCGACGACGGCGACGATGTCCTCGTCGGCCAAATCGGGAGCGATCTTGACGAAGAGCGGCATGGTGCGATCGGGAGCGCCTGCCTCGCAGCCGCGGCGGGCGGCCTGCAGGATCGGGCGCAGGTGATCAACGGACTGCAGGTCGCGCAGGCCGGGCGTGTTGGGGGAGGAGACGTTCACGACGACAAAGTCCACCCAGTGGGCGAGCGTCTTCGCGCAGTACTCGTAGTCGGCGGGTGCGTCCGCCTCAGACGTCACCTTGTTCTTGCCGATGTTGGCGCCAACGATCGTGGCGCGGCCCGCAGGAGTCGAGCGCAGCTCGCGCAGCTTCTCGGCGGCGGCATCGGCTCCAGCATTGTTGAAGCCCATGCGATTACGCAGGCCGCGTTCCTCCATGAGTCGCCACAGGCGCGGCGCGTCGTTGCCGGGCTGGGGACGAGGAGTCACGGTACCGATCTCGACGAAGGCGTAGCCGAGGGCACACATGCCGAGCACTGCCTCGGCGTCCTTGTCCATGCCGGCTGCCAGACCGAGACGGGACGGGAGGTGACGCTCACCCAGGGTCAGGGGGACCTCGACGCCGCCAACCATTCGCGTGGGGGAGTGCGTCGGATCGAGGTAGCCCAGAGTGGCGCGCATGAGTCCACGCGTCGGGGCGAATCGTCCGGCTAAGGAAATTGCTCCGAGACCCCAGTGGTGTGCATCCTCCGGGTTGGAACGCGAGATGAAGTGTGTGAAAGCCCAGTTGTACGCGCGTCGGATCATGCTTCCTAGGATAGTTGATCAGTCCCACCATGCCCACCACCATCGCGTGGCTGATCCGTCTCGAATGAGCGCACGCATTTCGTCCGGCGGGATCGCGTCCTCTCCGAGGCCAAGTGCCGAGGCGAGAGTCAGCCAGTGCTGGTAGCTCGGGTACCGCTCCTCGTCGATGGGAGATCCGGTGTGAGCGATGATTGCAGATTCCGGAACGAGTACGGTGTCGATGCTGACGCGTTCGTCTCGTCGTGGCGCGCGAATGACGTAGCCTTCGAGGGTGAGTCCGTCGATGCGGGAGGCGGCGCGTAGCAGGTCGATGATCCGAGGAGCGTTGTTCTGCCGATCGTTGCGCGCGTCCTTCGGCAGCAAGGATGCGAGCCGACGAGCGTCAGTCCCGGATAGGTCCGCGAAGCGTGCGTAGTCGCCCAGGTCCCACCCATCGCACAGGTAGGGAGCTAACAGAGAGGAGATGCCTCGATCCTCAAGCCATCGAGGTGGGCCGTACATGCCTTCGGGGCAGGGCTCCTCCTCGTCGAGCATGACGTCGGCGGTGGCGGGCAGTGTGACCGTTGTGTGCATGATGCTTCCTTGTCGTTCGTGACGGAGCGCCGATGCTCCGACACGGACAGGATCATGCACATGAGGACGTGGCGGCCAGCGCCACGGCACCCGCTGTGGATAACGGGAGAGCCGCCAGTTGCCCTGTGGATAAAGTACATCGGCCCCGCACCCATGTGGATAGGGCGGGGCCGACGAGAAAGGCGACTACTTCGGGAACTGCCCGCGGTCGACCTGCGGACGGGGCGAACGCCAGCGCCGCGGCATGATCATGCGGGAGAAGGCGTAGTAGGCGGTACCGGAGGGAATGTCCTCGCGTGGGTGTGCCTCGGTGAAGACACGCTTGATCGTGCGCCACACGAAGAACGCCTCAATGGCGGTGACGATGAAGGAGCCGTACATGAGGATGGACGACCCATAGAGCATGTACGCCTGGTAGTGCAGCGGGATCTTGTTGCCCAGCATCGACAGCACCATGATGAGGATGATGGACACCATCATGACGGCGAGGATCCACTCGGAGAAGGAGTGGCGCGCGTCGACGTAGTCACGCACGAAACGGCGTGCGCGTCCCTTGTCGCGGGCCGGCAGGTACTTTTCCTCGCCGGTGATCATCGCGCGCTGCTCGGCGTCGAAACGCGCGTTGCGGGCGGCGCGGGCGGCTCGCTTGGCCTCCTTGCGGTCCTTGGGGACCAGGGGGCGGATGCGGGCGGCCTCGGCTGCCTTACGCGTCGGCGTCGGGCGGCCTTTCTTGCCGTTGGGCGTCGTGGAGACGGGCTCGACACTCATCGAGGCCTCGTCGTTGTTGTTCTTGCTTCGTCCAAACACGCTTCAAGGCTAGCGGATAGCCCACACGCCTCGCACTCCCATGGTCTACCCTAGTCGTATGGCTGATACTTCACATGCACCGTCCACGTCCGTTTTGAAGGAGCGCCTGGAGGCTGCTTTCCCGTCCCTGCTGGAGGAGCTCACGCAGCTCGTCGCGATTCCCTCGGTGTCGTCGGATCCCGCGCATGCGGCCGACGTGGAGCGCAGCGCTGAGCACATCCGCGAGCGTTTCGCCGCCCTGGGTCTGGAGGCCAAGGTCCTGCGCGAGACCGCCGCTGATGGCACCGAGGGCAAGCCCGCCCTCGTCGCGCACACGCCTCACATTGAGGGCGCGCCGACCGTCCTGCTGTACGCGCACCACGACGTGCAGCCTGTCGGCGAGTTGAGCCGCTGGAGCATGGATCCCTACAAGGCTGAGGTCCGCGGCGACCGCATCTACGGCCGTGGTTCCTCCGACGACGGCGCCGGCATCACTGTTCACCTGGGTTCCCTGTCGATCCTCGGCGAGGACCTGCCGGTCAACGTCGTCGTGTTCATCGAGGCCGAGGAAGAGATCGGTTCCCCCTCGTTCACGGCATTCCTTGACGCCCACAAGGATGAGCTTGCCGCTGACGTCATTGTTGTGACGGACTCGTCGAACTGGAAGGTGGGCGAGCCTGCCGTCACGTCAACCCTGCGCGGCAACGCGATCGTAACCGTCGACGTGACCGTCGCCGACCACGCGGTGCACTCGGGTGCGTTCGGTGGCCCGCTGCTCGACTCCGTCGCGATTTCCTCCATGCTCATTGCCTCGCTCTTCGACGAGAAGGGTGACGTCGCGGTTCCGGGCCTGGGCGGCTCGGATCACGCGGACGTGGATTGGCCGGAGGAAGAGCTGCGCGCCGCTGCCGGCATGGTTGAGGGACTGCAGCTGGCAGGCTCGGGTGACATCGCCGCCCGTATGTGGACCAAGCCGTCGATCTCGGTGATCGGTTTCGACGCTCGCCCGGTGTCCAACGCCTCGAACACGATCGCTCCGCACACGCGCTTCCGCCTGTCGATGCGCACGGTGCCGGGCGTGGATCCCACCGAGGCCCAGGCCAAGCTCATCGACTACCTGCTCTCCCATGCCCCCTTCGGTGCGCGCATCGAGGTCACGACTGAGGATGCGGGTGCCGGCTACCAGGCCGATATGGATTCCCCCGTGACAAAGGCACTGCACGAGTCCCTCACCGAGGCCTGGGGCGTTCCCTCGGTCAATATCGGTGTGGGCGGCTCGATCCCGTTCATCTCGGACTTCCAGCGCATCTTCCCGAACGCTCAGGTCGTCGTCACCGGCGTCGAGGATCCGCTGACGAACGCTCACTCCGAGGACGAGTCGCAGTCGATCTCCGACCTGAAGGCCGCGATCCTCGCCGAGGCGCTTCTGCTGACGCGCGTGGCCTCCCTGTGAAACGTGTCGTTGTCGCCGGTCGGTGGGATGGGGGAGTTCCCGCCTCGCCGACCGGCGAGGCGCTCGACGCCATCCGCCGGGGTGTCGTAGCCGGCGCTTCGCAGCCCACAGTGCTCACGGTTCCGTTCGGAACCGGACCCACCTTCGACGAGGCCGTGGCAGACTTGCGCTCGCAGGCCTCGTTCGTGCGCGTACCCACCCGGGCCTCGTCGTCGCGCGACGCGGGTGAGCGCGTCGCGGATTTACTCCGCAACGGCGGCACCGTGATTGTCGAAGGTGGACATAATTCCTCTCCCGATTGCGGCGCCGGGTTTCTCGAAGGTCTCCTGGACGTCCCCGGCATCGATCCGAGGAAACCTGAGGCCTTCGCCGATGCTCTGACGCTCGCGCAGAGCCTCGTGGCCGAAGCGGGTGTGGATCTCGTGTGCGCGGCCTCAACCGCGCGCCCGCTTCTGGGCCTCGACTCGGTCCTCGCCGTTGCTCCCGATTTGGAGCCGATCGAGGCACAGGACACCGCTCTTACTGCCGCTCTTACGCAGGCGTTCGCCCACCGCCCGCTCGGGCGCCACCAGCTGCTCGACGGAGCGGACGTGCACCCGGCACGCCAGC
>ERZ1674093.152-NODE-153-length-14741-cov-12.068705_pt1 | contig 14741 bp, 8 predicted proteins | sample MGYA00581116_ERZ1674093 | MGnify/ENA primary metagenome ERZ1674093 (study PRJEB41354, sample SAMEA4873337) | human saliva metagenome | biome: human-associated habitat [ENVO:00009003]; feature: mouth environment [ENVO:08000002]; material: saliva material... | reverse complement strand
CGATGTGAGAACCATCGACGTCGGCATCGGTCATGATGATAATCTTGTCATAGCGAAGTTTATCAGTATTTGCCTCAAAGTCGCCTTCTCCCTCAACGCCGAAGCGTACGCCAATAGACTGAATGATATTCATAACAGACTCAGCCTCGAATACACGATGACGCTGAACCTTCTCTACGTTTAGAATCTTACCACGGAGAGGGAGGATAGCCTGTGTATAACGGTCACGTCCCTGCTTAGCTGAACCACCCGCAGAATCACCCTCGACAAGGAAGATTTCGCAGTCTTTAGGGTCCTTATTAGAACAGTCAGCCAACTTACCAGGCAAACCACCACCACTCATCACGTTCTTACGCTGTACGCTTTCGCGTGCCTTACGGGCTGCAACACGAGCTGTAGCAGCAAGGATAACCTTGTTACAGATCATCTTTGCCTCGTTAGGATGCTCCTCAAGATAATCGGTCAGTGCCTCACCAACAGCCTGCTGAACGGCACCTGAGACCTCGCTGTTACCCAGTTTGGTCTTTGTCTGGCCCTCAAACTGTGGCTCTGCAACCTTGATAGAGATAACAGCTGTCAAGCCTTCGCGGAAGTCTTCACCAGCAATCTCAATCTTAGCTTTCTCCAACTGCTTAGAGATCTGTGGATCATTGTCAGCGTATGTCTTCAGTGTACGAGTCAATGCAGCACGGAATCCCTGCAAGTGAGTACCACCCTCGATAGTGTTGATATTGTTAACGTATGAGTGGATGTTCTCTGTATAATCAGTGTTGTACATCACAGCCACCTCGATAGGAATGTTTTGCTTCTCTGTCTTGAGATAGATAACATCGTCGAAGAGGTGCTGACGATGGCGGTCAACGTAACGAACGAACTCCTTCAAACCATCCTTAGCATGGAAGACCTCAGTACGTGTCTTGCCTGTTTCAGGGTCTGGACGAAGGTCAGAAAGCGTAATCTTGATACCAGCATTCAGATAAGCCAACTCGCGCATACGACGTGCTACGATAGCCCATTGGTAAACTGTAGTGGTGAAAATCTCTGGGTCTGGCCAGAACTGTTGACGTGTACCAGTCTTATCAGTCTCACCAACAACCTTTACAGGATAGAGAGGCTTACCCTTCTCATACTCCTGCTGGTAGATTTTACCATCACGAAATACCTGTGACTTCATGTGTGTAGAGAGTGCATTTACACAACTAACACCCACACCATGCAAACCACCGCTGACTTTGTACGAACCCTTATCGAACTTACCACCTGCGTGGAGGACGGTCATAACAACCTCAAGGGCGCTCTTGTGAAGCTTCTCGTGCATGTCAACAGGGATACCACGACCATCATCCTCAACGGTAATGGAGTTGTCCTCGTTGATTGTAACTTCAATGTTCTGACAGTAGCCAGCCATTGCTTCGTCGATAGAGTTGTCGACGGTCTCGTTAATCAAGTGGTGGAGTCCCTTCTCACTGATGTCACCAATGTACATAGCAGGACGCTTGCGTACTGCCTCCAAGCCTTCTAATACTTGGATGTTACTGGCGGAGTAATTATTCTCGTTTTCTGGATTTTCTGCCATTTTCTTTCGATTGTTCTTATAGTATGCAAAGATACACTTTTTCCTTTATATTTGAAAATAAAAACCTGCAAAAAACACAAAAGAAAGCATATCAAATTGCTGTTTTGTGCTGATAATTAGCTTTTGTTCTTTTTAGTGGTAATATTTAATTTCCTTATAAATGAGGATTGTTCGAAAAAGTCATTATCTGTACCTTTGCATCACAAAAACATTAACAAAAAGCCATCTTTATGTTAAATACCTTATTAATTGCATCCCTTGCTATCAGTGGGGTAGCTGGAGTGACTCCAGACTCAGTAGTGAACAAAGATGTATCACTTAACGAAGTAGTCGTTACAGACTTCAAGCAGAACAAAAGAAACCTAACTTCTATTGCAGTTTCAACCATTAACAGTCAGCAATTACTGAACCAACAAATTGTGAACTTGAAGGAATTAACGGCAGTAATGCCTAACTTTTACATGCCCGACTATGGTTCATATGCTAACACACCTATCTTTATTCGTGGTATCGGAGCAAAGACGAAGGGTTCTGCCGTGGGTTTCTATGTAGATGGTGTGCCTCATTTTGAGTCGTCAGCATTTAATATTGACCTTAGTGATATTGCTGCTGTAGATATGTTTCGAGGTCCACAAGGAACCTTATATGGTCGCAATACTATAGCAGGTGTTATCAATGTCTACACACATAACCCTCTTGATTATCAGAAGACGCGTATAAAAGTAGGCTATGGAAAGTATAATGATGTTGTAGCACAGGCTTCTAACTATTCTAAACTGACTGATAAACTTGGTTTGTCGAGTGCTATTTCTTATCATCATAATGATGGTATGTTCACCAATCAGTTCCTGAATGATAAGGCAGATAAGGTGAATGAGGTTGAAGGACGACTCGGACTTTACTGGCGACCAACCATGAATTGGCTTATTCATCTCAATAGTACGCTTACTCATAGTAAGCAGAATGGTTATCCATATGCACCTTATGACCTTACGAAAGATGAACTATCACCTATTAGTTATAACCGCAATAGCACTTACAAACGTCTGATTTCAACAACAGGTCTTAATGCTCGATATGAGAATAGTCGTATTAGTTTTAATAGTCAGACATCTTATCAATTCATCAAATCACATCAGGGGATAGACCAAGATTTCACACCAAAGGACCTCTTCTATGCTGATAATAGTTATCATCAGAATATGCTTTCACAAGAGCTAACCTTGAAATCGAATGATAAAGGTCGTTACCAGTGGATTATTGGTATGTTTGGTATGCTACTCCATTCTGACCCCTTTATAGAAACAAGCTATTATACAAAGGATTTTTCGACTCCAACTTCCTATAAGAACCCTACAGCAGGCTATGCAATCTATCACCAGGGTTCTTATAATATATGGAGGGGTTTATCGGCAACTGTTGGTTTACGCTTCGATTATGAGCATGCGAAGATAGACTACAATCAAGATAAGGTAACGTTAACAACAGGTGCTAATGCACATGTAAAGGACTTTATTAGTAGTGCTAACTTCCGTCAGTTCACTCCTAAGTTTACGCTTCAATATCTTACAAATAGGGATAATCTCTACTATGCGAGTGTCACTCGTGGTTATAAGCCAGGAGGATTTAATACTATTTTTAAGACCGACGCAGAGCGTTCATACGACCCAGAATACAGCTGGAATTACGAGGTAGGGGCTCGATTAAAGTTCTTGAATGGACGACTGACTGCTGAAGCAGATATCTTCTACATTGATTGGCGACACATGCAGACAACCTACACTATTCCTGCTGTGGGTAACTTAATTGCTAATGCAGGACATACGGATAGTAAAGGTTTCGAACTCTCATTTGCTTATCATCCAATAAAGAGCTTACAGTTTAGTATGAACTATGGTTACACCCACGCTCGCTACTTGGAATATAAGAAGAGTGCTACAGAAGATTTCTCGGGTAATAGACTTCCAATGGTGCCTAACCACACGCTCTCAATAGATGGGACTTACACCGTTTTGCAGGCGGGTTGGTTTGATAAGATTGTCGTTAATGCAGGCTTAACAGGGCTCGGTCGTATCTATTGGGCTGATGACAATGTCGTTCGCCAGAACTTCTATGGGACGCTTAATGCAAAGGTTAGTCTCACAAAAGGTATATTCACATGGGATTTATGGGGTAAGAATCTGACAGGAACTGACTATATAGCGTACAGTTTCAAGATGTCAACTGGTAACTATGCACAGAAGGGTAAGCCTCTTACCTTTGGTACTTCCCTCAGCATGACATTCTAAGGAGAGGATAAAGGGTAGGAGAAAAAGGATGCTGTAGCTAATTCAGCTCACTTCTCCTAAAGTCCTTTCTCATGATATGTAACACGCTGCTCTACTTATATAATTCACAACATGTTCAATAGCATTTCATCAAAGAAACTAAGTTTTGGTACGTTCTTCTGTCTATATATTGCACAGATGGTACCGTCATCCTTTCTTATGACAGCCTTACAGGTTATCATGAGGGAAGGACAATATAGTCTTGCAACCATTGGGTTGCTAAACCTTGTCCGAGTTCCATGGACGATAAAGTTCCTATGGTCGCCTTTTGTTGACCGCCACTGCGTAACAGTGCGTGACTACAAACGTACGATTATTGTTACAGAGTTGATATATGCCGTTGCACTCTTAGCCACAGGGCTGATTAATGTACGTTCAGAAATCATGCTTGTAGTCATTCTGGCGTTTATCTCTATGCTTGCTTCGGCTACGCAAGACATTGCTACAGACGCGCTTGCCATCCTATCCTTTAAGAAGCACGACCATAGTATGCTTAATAGTATGCAGTCTATGGGAGCTTTCGGAGGTGCTGTTATTGGTGGAGGAGTCTTGCTTATCTTACTGAAAAGCTATGGTTGGAATGTTGTAGTACCCTGCTTAGCCTTGTTTGTTTGTATGATGATTATTCCTTTAATGTTTAATCCTCATATCAAGATAGAGAATGAGAAACCAAGAGAGCGTGCCAAGTGGACTGACATCTTTAGCTTCTTTGGACGTAAGGAGATATGGCCACAGATAGGTTTCTTGCTACTGTATTATATGGGAATCATCGGTATTCTTTCCATGTTGCGCCCTTACCTCGTTGATAAGGGATACGATATGAAGGAGATAGGATTCCTTACTGGTATCGTTGGAACTGCTGCTTCCTTCGTTATGGCGTGGTTTTCTGGAGTGCTTATACGCCGAATCGGAATTTATAAGGCTCGTATTATCATTGCAGGACTTATTATTCTGGCACCTATCTACTTCCTTGCAATGACTTTTGCCGACTTTAACAAGACAGCATTTGTCATTGGAATCATTTATATCCAAGCTTGTTACGGATTGGCTACTGTGGTTCTTTACACTACAGCCATGCGATGCGTACGTCCTGGTAGAGAAGGGACTGACTTCACTATACAAATTGTTATTAGTCATGTAAGCGGTCTGCTCGTTGCGGTATTAGCGGGAACGGTGGCGCATATCTTCGACTATCGTGGTCTTTATATAGCTGAAACAGTGGTGGCTATCATCAGCCTTATTTATGTTCTCTCAGCCTTTAAAAAGGAACAATAAACCATGTGTTCCTTTACAGAAGAACCTGGCTTTGCCCCAAACCGATCACGTATTGTGGTCTAATGACCTATTCAGATTATATCATAGTAAAGTTAGGCTTGAAAGCCTATTGTGCTTTCCTTATAAATGAGGATTGTTTATGTTAGGAGGTATTCGTACCTTTGTTATATAATTTATTTCGACGAATGAAGCAAGAACTGATTGATAAATACAATGTATCTGTACCTCGTTATACGAGTTATCCACCAGCTAACTTCTTCCGACTTTTTACTGGGGAAGAGTTTCTGAGGGAGGTTGATTATAGCAATGAGGTGCGTGAGAAGAATCTTTCCTTTTATTTTCACATGCCTTTTTGTCGGCGTCTGTGTCATTATTGTGGCTGCAACTCTTACCCTATGGCAAAGGAAGAGCATGTCGAAGCCTATGTACAAGCATTGCATAAGGAGATAGATCTTGTAGCAAAGCATCTGGATAATAGTAGACGTATATCGCAGATTCATTATGGCGGTGGTAGTCCAACGGCTATGCCTGTAAGCGTTCTTAAAGAACTGAATGAGCATCTGCTGTCGCTATTTTCTACGATAGAACAGCCTGAAATAGCCATAGAATGTCATCCTGGTTATCTAACAGCTGAGGACTGGCAAGGACTGTTGGATGCACGATTTAATCGTTTTAGTTTAGGTGTACAGGACTTCAATGAAGAGGTGTTGAGGCTTGTTAATCGTACGCCTTCTGAATTGCCAACAGAGGAAATAGTGGCAATTCTCCGTAACGCGGGTGTTAATATTAATATGGATTTCCTCTTTGGCTTGCCACTTCAGACGTCGGATAGCTTTAAGAAGACGATAGAGCGTGCTGTAGCAATGCGCCCCGACCGTGTTACAACATTCAGTTATGGACACTGTCCATGGATATTTAAACGGCAGATGATACTTGAAAAGGCTGGTCTTCCTGATACGGAGGAGAAGGCTTTGATGTTCCAAAAGGCTAAAGATGTGCTGCATGAGGCAGGTTATCTTAGTGTTGGTTTGGACCATTTTGTACTTCCTAATGATGAACTATCTGAGGCTTTGCAATCTCATCGACTACATCGAAACTTCCAAGGGTATTGCACGCGTCGCACAACGGGGCAGGTGTATGCCTTCGGTGTGACGGGTATCAGCCAATTAGAGACTGCCTATGCACAGAATACAAAGTCGATAGACGAATATATAGCAGAAGTCTCTGCGGGTACGTTGCCTATCCGAAAAGGCTACCAATTAACGCCCAAAGAACGTATAGTACGTGAGGTAATTGAACGTTTGATGTGTAACTATCATCTTGATTGGACACATCTCGCGGAGGATCTTGCAGTTTCAGTAGCTGACGTGAAAGGGGCTATCAACTATGATGTTGAACGTCTGCAAGAGATGGAAAGAGATGGTATTCTTTGTTTGACAGAGAATACCTTGGAGATGACAGGGGAGGGGAATCCCTTTGTTCGTACTGTGGCTGCTGTGCTTGATCCGATGATGGTGGCTACGGATAAGAAGTTTTCTAAGCCGATATAAAAGTTTTACGCTCCCTTTTCGTTGGGTAGAGAAACTGGGGAGGGGAATCTATATAGCATTAATATTATGGAAGAAAGAAAGATAGTTGTTGTGGGCGCAGGTCTTACTGGTCTTACTTGTGCTGCTTATCTACGTCGTAAAGGTCAAGATGTAGTGGTCTTGGAGGCTACCGACCGTATCGGTGGACTTATGCAGACGGAGGAGGTTGACGGCTTTGTGATGGAACAAGGACCGAGTACGGGTACTATTAAACACCCTGAAGTGGCTGAACTCTTCGATATGTTAGGCGATGATTGTACGCTGGAGGTGGCACAGAGTTCTGCTAAGTGCCGTTTGATATGGAAGGATGGACGCTTTCATGCCCTACCTTCAGGACTTTGGTCTGCTATCACAACTCCTCTCTTCACGCTGAAAGATAAGTTCCGCATCCTTGGTGAGCCATGGCGTAAAAAGGGTACAGACCCTAATGAGAGTGTGGGAAGCCTTGCTGAACGACGGTTGGGACGGTCTTTTGTTGATTATGCAGTCAATCCTTTCCTCTCTGGTGTGTATGCTGGTAACCCTTATCAACTACCAACTCGCCTTGCTTTGCCTAAACTCTACGACTTAGAACAGCGTTATGAAAGTTTTATCAAAGGGGCTATAGCACTTGCAAAACAACCAAAGACGGACAGGGAAAAGCGTGCAACGAAGGCTGTCTTCTCTACTCGTGGAGGTTTCCGTAGCCTTGTTTCTGCATTGGGGAGAGTGATAGGTGATGAGAGAATCCTAACGAATTGTAAAGACCTAAGTATAGAGCCGTTAGGAGATAAGTGGAAACTATCTTGGGGTAAGAATACGATAGTAGCTGAGCAGGTTGTTACAACTTGTCCTGCTTATGCCTTACCAAAGTTGTTGAGCTTCTTGCCTAAGGACCAACTTGACGATTTAAGCAATCTTTATTATGCTCCTGTGATTGAAATAGGAGTAGGAATGAAGAATACGGGGGATGTACATTGGAATGCCTTTGGCGGATTAGTACCGTCTAAAGAAAAACAGAATGTGTTGGGAATTCTTATGCCTTCCGCTTGTTTTCAGGGGCGTTCGCCTAAGGAAGGAGCTAATTATGCGTTCTTCATTGGTGGTGCTTGTCATCCTGAATATCTCAATAAGACGGATGAAGAACTGACAGAATTGGTTAATACGTCCCTTCATACGATGTTGGGATATCCCAAAGGTACCCGAGCCGATGTTATTCGTATTTATAGGCACAGTCATGCTATTCCACAATATATGCCCGAAACGGATGCTCGCCTTCGCACTATTGATGCCGTAGAACGTGCTTATCCAAGTTTACATATTATTGGTAATCTGAAAGATGGTATCGGTATGGGCGATAGAATCAAGCAAGCTGTGGATATGGCAGAGAAGATTAATTTAGCTTTATCGTAAATACAGCTGTCTTATACGTAATATTTTTTATTTTAATTTGCTGTCACTTTTAACACTTCTTTTACTCCTCTGTAAACGAATAAGTTAGGTGTTTAGAGTGGATGACAGCAGTGACGGCAATTTGAAAATTACCCCATTGGGCGAAGCACAGTCTATACATCAAACAAGTATATAACATGCAAAAAGCCATAATCCCAATAGGATTACGGCTTTTATTGTTCTTTTCAGCTATGACTGAAAGTATTTTTTTTATCCCAATGCAGCTACGTGCTTGCAGAGAGCAGACTTCAAATTAGCTGCCTTGTTCTGGTGGATAACGTTAGTCTTTGCCAACTTGTCCAACATCTTCTGTACAACAGGGTAGAGCTTAACAGCCTCTTCCTTATCCGTCATGCTACGCAACTTGCGAACAGCGTTACGCATAGTCTTTGCATAATATCTGTTGTGCAAGGTCTTAACCTTGTCCTGACGGATTCTCTTCAATGATGATTTGTGATTTGCCATCTTTGTTTTCTTCTTTTATTTTACTTGTAGTCCCTAGCAGAGTCGAACTGCTCTTTAGAGAATGAAAATCTCTCGTCCTAACCGATAGACGAAGGGACCATAGCTGATTTTGCGGGTGCAAAGGTAGCCCATTTATTTTAATCAACCAAACTTTTTGCTAATAAATTTTCGTAAGAGGCTGTATTTTTGTATTTTTGCATTGTTTTTTATATGATTTTGAAGTCAAAGGCAATTGTTTTGCGTTCTCTGAAGTTTGGTGACTCATCACTAATAATTGATATGTTTACCGAGTTAGAGGGGCGTATTTCTTTTATAACGCGCATTCCTAAGACGGCAAAAGGGAAGATTAAGAAGCAGTATTTTCAACCGCTGACCTTACTCGACCTTGAATTTGATTACCGTCCGCGAACTTCTTTGCAGCGTATAAAGGAAGTGCGTATCCTTCGTCCTTACGGCTCTATACCTTTTGATCCTGTGAAGTCGGCTATACTTCTTTTCCTTTCTGAATTCCTTTATTATGTCACGCGTGGTGAGCAACAGAACGCCCACCTCTATAATTATATATGTGCGAGTATGGAGTGGTTGGATGAGGCTGAACATGATTATGCCAACTTCCACCTTGTCTTTATGATGCGTTTGAGTCGTTTCATAGGTTTCTTTCCTAATCTTGATGCCTATCAGGCGGGTGCTTGTTTTGATCTTCGCAATGCAACCTTCACTGCAAGTGCACCTCTTCATTCTGATTATTTACTACCTGTTGATGCTGCGGGTATTAATCAGTTGATTCGTATGGACTACGAGAATATGCACCTTTTCCGTCTTTCTCGTCACGATCGCAATCGTATTTCTGATATAGTATTGCATTACTATCGAATCCATGTGCCTGATATGCCTGAGCTAAAAAGTTTTCAGGTTATGCGCGAACTGTTTAGTTAATGCGCTTTACGATAGTAATAGTAAATAGTTGTCAGAAGTTTACTTTTGTGTTTTTTCGTAAGAACAAATTCCTCTTATCATAGAAATAAAATACGATACCCTTTCTATATGGTTCGTTTTTTTATTACTTTTGTGGTCTCGAAGCATGAAATTTCAAACTTTGTCTATATATAAAATAAGTCTATGAAGTTAACAGAACAGCGCAGTAGTATGCTTCATGGTGTACTGCTGATTACTTTGTTTGCCTGTGCAGCGTTCTATATCGGTGATATGGGATGGGTGAAAGCACTTTCGTTGAGTCCGATGGTTGTTGGTATTATCTTGGGTATGCTTTATGCCAACAGTCTGCGCAATAACCTTCCAGACACTTGGGTGCCCGGTATTGCCTTCTGCGGAAAACGTGTTTTGCGCTTTGGTATTATTCTTTATGGTTTTCGTTTGACCTTTCAAGACGTGGTGGCAGTGGGTTTCCCTGCTATCATCGTGGATGCAATTATCGTATGTGGAACGATTCTCTTGGGTGTTTTGGTAGGTAGACTTTTGAAGATGGACCGCAGTATAGCTCTTTTGACAGCTTGTGGAAGTGGTATCTGTGGAGCTGCAGCGGTGTTAGGTGTCGACGGAGCTATTCGTCCGAAGCCTTATAAGACAGCTGTAGCGGTAGCGACGGTGGTAATCTTCGGTACACTTTCAATGTTCCTTTATCCGATTCTTTATCGTGCAGGTGTCTTTGATTTATCACCCGATGCAATGGGAATCTTTGCGGGGTCTACGATTCATGAGGTGGCTCATGTCGTCGGTGCAGGTAATGCCATGGGTGCTGCAGTGAGCAATTCAGCCATTATTGTTAAGATGATTCGTGTGATGATGTTGGTACCTGTGTTGTTGGTTATAGCCTTTTTTGTTGCAAAGAATGTTGCTGGGCGAGGTGAGGAAGCAGGCGGTAGTAGTAAGATAAACATTCCTTGGTTTGCTATTCTCTTCCTTGTGGTCATCGGTTTTAACTCTTTGAACTTACTTCCAAAAGAACTTGTCGACTTTATCAATACCCTCGATACCTTCCTTCTCACCATGGCTATGTCTGCACTTGGTGCTGAAACGAGTATAGAGAAGTTCAAAAAAGCTGGTTTTAAACCTTTCTTATTAGCCGCTATTCTTTGGTGTTGGCTGATAGGTGGAGGTTATTGTCTGGCAAAGTATTTGGTGCCTATGCTGGGTGTTGGGTGTTAAATGCTGGGTGTTAGGTGTTGAATTTTGGGTGTTGATGATGTGTAAATGTTGGCTTGGGTATTGGGTGTTGAATGTTAGGTGATGATAAAGTGCGCATTCGAGGGAATATGTTTGCGTTTGGGTGTTGGATGTTTATTGTTAGGTGATGATGAAGTGCGCATCCGAGGGAACATGTTTGCGTTTTGGTTTTTGGGTGTTGATAGTTTGATGTTGATGAAGTGCGCATCCGAGGGAACATGTTTGTCTTTGGGTGTTTGCTTTGGGATGATTAATATGTAGGATCGTGTAAGGAGTGCATTTGTGGTGAATCTACTCTACAATTTATAGTTGTAATATTATAAATAAGGCAAAATGAAAGAACTATTTAGTAAGGCGAAGTTAGATAAGTTGCGTAATATCTTTTGGGTGCTATTGATAATGGGATGTCATATTATCTATCTTCAATTTCTGGTGGTATCATTTTATGATATTGGACTCTTTTTTGTTGTTACGGTTGTGGCAGTCCTATATGATAAGTTGATAGCATCGAAGGGCTTTGATGCTATAGTCAATAACGCATGTATTTGTTGGGCAGTAGTTGGGGGCTCTCTGGTATTAAGGTCGTATTATCTGCCAGAAAAGATTTATAGGGTACCATTAAATGGCTTTTCAACTCATAGTGTAGATCATATTTTTTTTAGATTTAAGGGGAGAGCTTTTGATCGTTCTTTCTCACTTACTGACTATGACCTTTCAGATATTTGCAATCGTTATGATGTAGAACTGCATCTAAAAGAGCCACTTCCAACTGTCTATTATGTTTCTGGAGTCAGTCTTTGTAAGAAAGAAAACGTGTCTAAATAGGAGAAGACTTGCCGTCTTCTATGAGTGTGCGAAGGCTTAGCACGTTATGTGCGGACGCCTAACACATGTGGTGCGGAGGCTTAATAAGAAAGTATATAAGGGTAAAGAGACTAATAGAAAGGCTGCCTTTTCCCCAAAGGGAAGGGGTTATTCTTCTTATAACGAAGAAGGTTGATGAATCAAAAAAGGCTGAACTTCTTTCGGAGTCCAGCCTTTTCTTATTTTTGATATAACTATTATACGAAGCTAATAACGCCTTCAACAGCGCCTTCATTGCTTTCGTTTTCTTCATTATCTTGCTCAGGATTACTGATGCGCTTAATGTCCTTAATCATCTGTTTAGTACGCTTATAGGTTGGTGTGTTCTCTACAGCAAGGATAACATCCTCGTTGTCGAGTTCATCCGCAGTAAAGCGATAGATGTGTGGACGATGCTTGTATTGTGAGCTGTTGTTGTCCTTATAGAAACGATCACGACGGTCACGACGCTCTGCAGCCTTCTCCTCTTCCTCTGCCTGACGTGCTGCATCTTCCTGTGTCTGCTTCTTAATATGGCTACCCATACCGTCAACATCCTCAATACCGAAGCCCGTTGCAAGGATAGTAACCTTAACCTTCTTGTCGAGTTCAGGGTCAATAGCAAGTCCCCATTTCAACTCGAAGTCTGCGCTGAAGTGGTTCATGAACTCTGTCACATCGCCCATTTCCTCCATTGTCAGACCAGGGTTGTCCTTGTCGTCAGTGTTGAAGTTGATAGAGAGCAGAATCTTCTTAGACTTATAGACATCGTTGTCGTTGAGCAATGGTGAGTTGAGTGCGTCCTCAATTGCCTGCTTTACACGACCTTCACCCTCACCATAACCGGTAGACATGATAGCTACACCGCCATCTTTGAGGACTGTCTTAACATCGTTGAAGTCGAGGTTCATAATACCATGAACGGTGATAATCTCTGCAATACTCTTAGCAGCAACGCTCAGGGTGTCGTCAGCCTTGCGGAAACCATTGAGCAGGCTCAGCTCTGGATAAATCTCGCGGAGACGTTCGTTGTTGATAACGAGCAGCGCGTCGACGTGCTTTGCCATCTCTTCAACACCATCCAACGCCTGATCTATCTTCTTAGCTCCCTCGAAACGGAATGGAATGGTAACGATACCTACGGTGAGAATACCCAATTCCTTGCTGACACGTGCGATGACAGGTGCTGCACCAGTACCCGTACCACCACCCATACCAGCGGTGATAAATGCCATCTTCGTACCATCGTTGAGCATACGCTTGATATCCTCGCTGGTCTCTTCAGCAGCCTGACGTGCACGCTCAGGGCGGTTTCCAGCACCTAATCCTTCCTTACCTAATTGCAGATGAACAGGAACAGGAGAGTCGTTGAGTGCTTGTGCATCCGTGTTACAGAGTACGAAGGTCACATCGTGGATACCTTCTCTGTACATGTGGTTTACGGCGTTACCACCACCACCACCGACACCAATGACCTTGATGATGCTATCAGCTACATCGCCGTCACCGAAGTCTAATATATCCATTTTATTATTGTTGTCTGCCATAACAGTATGTTGTCTATGTTTATTTCCTATGTTCTTTTTCTGTGTGAGCTGTTGGATTATTCTTCATCCTCACTCATAATGGTTTTTCCGAACTCCTTCACCTTACGTGAGAATTTGTTCCAGAAGCTATTGCGACGCTTCTCCTCCTCGAGTTCGCGCTCTCTTGCTTCCTCTTCCTCACGCAGCTTGCGTTCTTCCTCTTCACGCTTGCGACGTTCAGCTTCAGCCTTCTTCTTCTCTTCAGGTGTTGGAACAATACCTTGTCCCTGTCTTGTTGTAGATGATGGTGTATAAGGTTGCTGCTGTTGATCAATAGGAGTTGCTACTGCAATGTCTTCGTTGTTGAAGAGATTGCTCTGTGCAGGGTTGTATTCTGGTCCAGCACAGTTCATTTCTCCCTTGATAAGCAAACCGAGAATTGTGTTCATGTCACCATTCTTAGCTGTGATATCAGCATTGCTTGAAGCGATGGTATGTGTGACGAAGTTTGCTTTGCGAATCTTGTCAATATGTGTGGTATTACGAATACAGCGTTCAATGTTCTTCAAGTTCATACCGCCACCAGTGAGAATGATACCGCCAAGGAGTTTGTCGGCATAGTCAGAAGGTACCTGGCACCATACATTCTCAACGATTTCGCCAATACGTGCCTCAACGATTTCAATGAACTTACGGCTCTCTACGGTACGTTCTGAGTCGATAGAGTATTTTAATGTATTGTCAATATCGTTATTTTCAGTGAAAGCAGAACCATACTTAAGCTTCATCGCCTCAGCATCCTTTTCTTCCATCTGTAGGCTGGCAATGTCCTTTGTAATATTGTTACCACCCAATGGAATAACAGCCAAGTGACGGAGAATGTTCTTGTAGTACACAGAAACTGTTGTTGTGTCAGCACCGAAGTCAACCAATACACAACCTCCACGTTTCTCAGCCTCGCTCAATACGGCATCAGCCAAAGCCAAAGGTGCAAGGTACATCTCGGCAATCGAGATGCCAGACTTCTCAAAGCAGTTGTTGAGGTTATCATAGAAAGCCTTGCGCCAAAGGATATTAAGGAAGTTACCCTCCAAGCGAGTGGCTTTGATACCGACTGGGTCGAGAACAAACTGGTTGTCAACCTTATACTCCTGTGTGGCAGCATCGAGAATCTCCTGGTCAGGATAAGTCATATTGCGGTTGGCATCCATTAACTCATTAATCATATCTGAGGTAATGATGGTATCAGTAGGCAGATCCTTTACGATAACGTTGCGAACGCTTCGTATAGACTGTCCTCCCACGCCTACATAGACCTGAGAAATCTCATACTTCAGTTGTTTTCTTAGTTTGTTGATGATGCCAGTGAGGCACTGTCCGGTCTTGTCAATGTTGTAAACGACACCCTTGCGAATACACTGTGTAGCGTCTTCCTTTACAACAGCAAGCACGGAGATACTGCCGTCAAGCTTCTTTTTGCCAGCGATTCCCGTAATCTTTGATGAGCCTAATTCAATGGCTACTA
>ERZ1674093.151-NODE-152-length-14745-cov-20.390538_pt1 | contig 14745 bp, 10 predicted proteins | sample MGYA00581116_ERZ1674093 | MGnify/ENA primary metagenome ERZ1674093 (study PRJEB41354, sample SAMEA4873337) | human saliva metagenome | biome: human-associated habitat [ENVO:00009003]; feature: mouth environment [ENVO:08000002]; material: saliva material... | reverse complement strand
TTTAGGCAAGAATGAGGCGGGCGGCCCCTCCCCGGTGGAGGTGCCGCCCGCCTCGCAATATGTGCTGAGAGATTAGTCTGCAGGGTTCTCTGCGAGGAACTCGTCGAGGCCGATGCGGTAGCCGTCATCTTCGGCGCGTGCCTTGCGAAGAGCCTCAATGTCGAGGAGCTCTTCGTACTCTTCAAGTAGCTTCAAATCTTCGTAGGAGATGAGCGCGGCAACAGTCTTACCATTGCGGCTGATGAGGGGACGTTCGCCGGAGAACACGGCTTCGTTGACTTTGGTTCCGAGGTTGTCGCGGAGTTCTTTAAGAGTCGTGACATTGGAACGAGTCCGGTGAGTGGTGACAGTCATGACTGGTTCCTTTCTGGGTTTGTCCGTTAGCTCCGAGGATAGTTCCTGTGCAGGTTCTATTCAAGAAGCTACAGGGCGAAGAAGGGTACAGGGCACGAGTAGGGAATTACCGCATTCTGTACACCATTGATAACGGTGCGGTTGTTGTTGAGGTCTTCCGAGTCGGTCATCGGCGAGAAGTCTATCGCGGCCTGTAGAGTGAACGCGCCGTGATGGACGGTAGCATCTACCCCTCCGCACACAAACGCTAGATTCGGCGGTTTTAGGCAAGAATGAGGCGGGCGGCCCCTCCCCGGTGGAGGTGCCGCCCGCCTCGTGCGTCTCGTGACCCGCCGCCCCTCGCCCCACCGCACTGTTCGTTGAAGGAGAAGCAAGGAACCCCTACCCTGAAACCTTGCCCGCAAGGTGCTACCTTCAAGAGGGTATTATTGACTTCAAAGTGCCGAAATATATGCTTGACCTGTGCGAGCACACACCGCGTAGCCACCGGAACGATTCGTCACCCGGTGCAATACACATGACTCTAACGAAATATAGGTGAACAATGACTGAGAACGTACACAACGACTGGGACCTCCGAAGCGAAGAGGTCCAGAAGGACCAGGTAGCTGCCTACGACGCGATGCGCCGCCGTTGCCCCGTCGCCCACGACGAATTCATGGGCTACTCCGTCTTCAAGAACGCCGACGTGCAGCACGTTCTCGACCACCCCGAAATCTACTCCAACGTGGTCTCTACCCGCCACATCGCCGTCCCCAACGGCATGGACGCCCCCGTACACACCGCGTTCCGCGCAATCAACGACAAGTACTTCACCCCCGAGCGCCTGGCCCCCTTCGCACCCGTCATCCGCGAAGCCGTGAAGAGCCTCATCGCGGACCTTCCTCGCGGCGAAGAGGTAGACGTCATGCAGGGCTTCGGTCAGGCCTACGCAATGCGCGTGCAGAACGCCTTCATGGGCTGGCCCGCATGCCTCGAGCAGCCCCTCACCGAGTGGATCGAGAAGAACCGCGTGGCCACCCTGCGCCGCGACCGCGAAGAAATCGCCAAGGTCGCCCTTGAATTCGACGGCTACATCCGCCAGCTGCTCGACGAGCGCCGCGAGGATGCCGCAGCCGGCAAGCCCAAGGATGTCACCGCCGAACTGCTCACCGACATCGTGGACCTGCCCGGCGAAGAGCCCCGCACCATGACCGACGAAGAGATTGTCAGCCTCATCCGTAACTGGACCGTGGGCGAGCTCTCCACCGTCTCCGCAACCGTGGGTGTGTTCGTGAACTTCCTGGCACGCAACCGCGCCGAGCAGGACCGCCTGCGCGCATCCCTCGCCGACGGCAACGCACTCGATGACCGCAGCGAAATCGCCCTCGCCGTCGAGGAAATCATGCGACTCGAGGACACCCTCGTCACCAACCGTCGCGTCACCACTCGGGATACCGAACTCGGCGGCCGCACCCTGCCCGCCGGCTCCCGCGTGACCATCAACTGGGCCAGCGCAAACCGCGACGAGGACGCCTTCGAGGACGCCCTCACCTACAACCCGCACCGCGACCAGTCCCGCAACCTCGTGTACGGCGATGGCATCCACGTTTGCCCCGGTGCGCCCCTGGCTCGCCTGGAGCTGCGCATCCTACTCGAGGAGCTACTGCGCGGCACCAAGTCGATTGAGATTGCGGACGAGAGCGAGAAGCCCGCAACCGTGAACGCCGTGTACCCGGTCTCCGGCTACTCGGTTGTGCGCGCCATCTTCAACTAGGTGTTATCGGCATCGGCGGTGCCGCTCGAGTGGAATGAACCAGATGCCGTAGCATAACGCGAGAGGCGCCGAATCCCTTTGACGGGGTTCGGCGCCTCGCGCTGTTAAGAGTGAATAGGGGCTAGAATACACCGCCCGCTATAGACGTAACGGAATATTCTTTAATGGCTATATACGCTGGTCGGTTCTCTAAGTAAGCTGAATTTAGCGGCCGGAACTCGTCGCCGAAGGCTTCACCGAAGAACCCGCAGAACCGCTCGCAGACGGACGAGCCGAAGCGCTTGCAGATGCCGAGGCGGAAACCTCCGCTGCCGCGCTCGCCGACTCCTCGGCCGACAGCGGCGTACCGTCCGCATGCACACCCGCCATTGCCGGGGTCACGCCGTTCACGAAGCTCAGCTTCGCCTGCTTGAAGTGATAATCCGGGGAGCAGGTCAGCTTGTACTTGGTATCCGCCAGCTCGCGAATCGTCTTCACATAATTCTGAGTCTCGGGGAAGGGCGGAACGCCGCCGTACTTCTCCACGGAACCGGGACCCGCGTTATAGCCGGCGAGCACCACATCCTGCAGCTGGTCTTCATTAGAAGCGTACTTCGCCAAACGGGTGCGAAGCTCGGACAGGTAGCGGGCCTGCGCAGCAATCGCATCGTGCGGGTTCAGCACGTTACCGCCGTTGCCGAAGCTGTAGTGCTCGGCGTTCCACGCCTCATCGGTAAACTGCGCGATACCCTTAGCGCCCTGGTGGGACACAACGCCCACGCGCCAGTGGCTCTCGGTCTCAATCTGCGCGGCCATCACGCCGGGGCGGAAACCCGACACCTTAGAGCCCTCCTCAAAATCGGATCGGAGAGCCGTCGGAGCATACGAAAGCTCCGTCATGCCGCAGTAGTCGTCATAGGTGGCCGCCAAACCGGCGACGCCGCCACCTAAAAGAACCGCAGAGGCGATAATCTGCCAGTGCGCGAGAGCCCCGGCCAGAAAGCGAAGCGGGAAAGCTTTACGCGGCCGAGGGGAAGTCTGTGCGTCCGCCGAGGCGGAAGTGTGGTTGGAGGCGCTCGTAGCGTTACGCTCGGAAGGGGCGCCCGAAGTGCTATGTGCCATCCATCCAGACTAGCGCACCCGAGCCGCGGATGCCGACAAAATACCCACGGATGAGGCTAAAAGCATAGTCAGCGCGGGATGCGCACCCCGCCCCAATCCGGGCAAACCGCCCTGCCGCCCGCCTGCGAGAAAGGAAGAACCCGCCCGAAAGGCCCCCGGGTAGCGGAGGGCCCCGCCGCGCACATCCGAGGATGCACCCGGCGGGGCCTCACAAATCCCGCTGCCGCGAGGGCTCTGCTCACGGGGTCGCCTAGCGGTCGGTCACCACAATCTTGCCGGCGGCGCCGCGCTCCATCTCCGCGAAGGAGTGGTTCACGAACGTGTAAGTGCCGGACTCCAGGAACTGCATCTCCACGAAGCCGCCCTGGGCGGGGGCCAGATCCAGGGCCTGACTGTGGCCGTCACGGCTACCGTACGCATCCGCGCCGCGGCGCAACAGGTAGCCGCCCTCCTTATAGATCGTGTCGAACTGCGAACCGACCACGTGGAAACTCGTGCCGTGGTTCGGGCCCGCCGCCATCACCCAAATACGGACGCGCTCGCCCTTCTTCACCTGCAGGGGCTTTGCCTTGTACTGGGTCGCGTGGCCGTTGAACATGGTCAGCGTGGGGGTGCCCGCCGCAATCAGGTCGGGGGAGTTCTCCGCCAGCTTGTTGCCGTCGGAGGCGGTCTTGCCGGTGTCGTGCAGGTACGCCTCGCCCTGAACCATCACGTACTCGTGATCCACCTGATCCATGTCAGCCGGGTCAATGATGACCGCGCCATACATGCCCTGGGTCATGTGCAGGCTCAGCGGGGCGGTACCGCAGTGGTACAGCCAGATACCGGCGGCCTTCGCCTCGAAACGGTAGACGAGACGCTCACCGGGGGCGATGGTCTTCATCGTGTTATCGGGGGAAACCATGCCCGCGTGGAAGTCCAGCGAGTGGCCCATCGTGCCGTTATTGACGAGTGTAATTTCAAAAATATCGCCGACCTTGCCATGCAGAACCGGGGCCATGTTTTGCCCGTTGAAGGTCCACATGTGGACGGTTACGCCGGGGGCTACCTCGCGGTCGACCTCCTGCACCTCCAGGGTGACCTTGCGGACGGTCTTGCCGTTCACCTGCGTGGCGGTGTTCAGCGCCGGGATGTTCGGGTCGCGGTACTGGTAGCCGCTGCCGGGCGCCGCAGACATGTCAATCTTGCCGTTCGCGACCGTCATGAGGGTCGGGACGTTACCCGTCGCGGCGTGGTTGTGGTTGGTGTGGTCACCGGAAGCCACCTGCTGCGAAGAAGCACCGGTCACCTTCACCTTGAGGACCATGCCCAGGGAGCGGTGGCCCGCCACGGAGCAGTACGCCTCGGTATCGGCGGTCATGACGCCGGCGTCCACGCTCTTCGTCTCGCCGGGGTTGATCGTGCTGGTGGTTGCACCGTTATCGAAGGTCAGGTCGTGGGTCATGCCCTGATCCTCGTTGGTGACCTCGACGACCAGGCGGTTACCGGCGGGCACCTCCACCTCGGCGGGGGTAAAGCGGTAGTTGCTGGTTGCCTTCACCTGCACGGTGGTGGTCTGTCCGGTCGGCGTGACCGTCTGCGAGCCGGCGTTCAGGGCCGAGAGGTTCAGCGCGGAGGGGTTCACGGCGAAGCCCAGCAGGAAGGCCATGGCCACGGCCAGGGCCGCCTGGAAGCTCTGCTTGGCGTGCGGGACGGGCTCGGGGGTGAGCGCCTCCTGGTTGAAGGCGGGCTTCTCACCGCGGGCGCGGGCCGCCATCATCTCCTTGCGGGCGCTCACCGAGGCCTTCACACCGCGAATCATGAGCGGGATGAACGCGGCCAGGGCCAGGGCACCCACGACGGCGACGGCAATCTTAATGGACTGGCCCACCGCCGCGCCGGGCATCATGAAGACGAGCAGGGCCAGGTTCACGGCGGTCACGCGGGCCGCGGCGAAACGGTTAAATTCCTTATTGGATGCGCGCACCACCGCCGGGCCGCCACCCATGCGCTGCGGAAGCAGGTAGCTCATCGCGCCGAGCAGCACCTGAAGCAGGAAGCCAACCACGAAGATGGGGGTCACGGCGCGCATATCCAGCTGCGCGAAGGGGGTGGTCGCCACCATGACGATGGTCGCCACAACGCCCACCAGGAACCAGCAGAAGCCCATACCCACGCTCATGGGCGGGTACTCGTTCGGGCGCTTGGTGCGCAGGGTGCGAACCATCACCCCGGCCACGAGCAGCAGGCCCAGCAGGTACACCACGAGGCCGGCCACGGCCACCGGGCGCAACCCGAAGAGTGCACCGACCAGGGTCAACGCAACGCCACCGCACATGAGGTACAGGGCGCGCACGCTGTGGGCAAGCGCCTTATCCACCATCTTGGTGCGCAGCATGGTCGGCCAGAAGGTCACTAGCGTGCCAACCACCGTGATGCCAACGAATCCGAGTACGTTCACGGCCTCGTGGGCGAGCAAAAACTGCGAGTGCAGGGTGCCGTTCAGGCTCGGGTAGGCCACCATCGCGCCGAGCAGGGCGCCCAGGGGCAGCAGCAGGGCCGCAACGATGTAGAAACGAATCGTCACGCCAAAGCGGGAGGGCAGGGCGCGGCGTACCTGGCCCATCAGGTAGATGCCGTGCCAGGCCACCATCGCGCCGATGACGAGGGCACCAATCACCGTGCAGGCGTACAGGCCCGGCACGCTCAGCTGGCCAACCATGCCTACCATGAGAAGCACGATGCCCGCGTTCAGGGTGAAGATGCGGCCCACCTGAACCTTGCGCTGCTCGTCGGGGATCTTGATCTTCATGAGCGCTTCGGTGAAGTGCTGCGACCAAATCAGAATCGAGTTCGTAATCAGGCCGAGGGTCACCATGTGCACCATCAGCCAGCCGCTATTGGGGATGACGCGATGCAGCAGAAGCGCGGCGATGAGGGCAAACATCCAGTAGGAGACGGGCTTGGAGGCGCGGCGATGCCACGTGCCGCGGCCGGATGCGCGGCGCGCAATCTCTTCGGTGGTGAGGGAAGCACCGGGAACGCCGGCCGGGCGCATGCCGATGCTCAGCCCGGAGGAGCCGCCTCCGGAGACGGCCGCACCGTCTGCCGCACCGTTTGCTGAACCGCCGGGCGCGCCGATGCTCAGGCCGCCGAGGCTTCGGGGACGCTGGCCGTCGGGCTTGCCGCCGCCGGTTGCGTCGGGGCGCTCGCCGCCGTTGGGCTTCTCGCCGTCAGATGGGGTGCCGAGATGTTCGCTCACGCAATCACTGCTTTCACTGCTGGTTGTTCACGTCGGTACGTCGGTGTGTTTACGTCGGTGTGTTCGGGGGCGCTCCGCATCCGCTAGACTCCGCGAAGGGCGCGTCGAGTGCCATATAAATCCATTATATTGCCCCATTTGTGCCAATTTTGAAGACAGTACGTGCGTATAAATGCTCTCTGCGGCCCGCCTCCTGAAGCCTGTGAATCTGCGCCCTGATGCATCGGATACACGCGCTTCGCGATACACTGTTATGGCTTGAAAACGCCGATGCCCCGCACTCTCACGGGGCATCCGAAACACCCCGCGCCGGGATCCGCAGCTAAACCCCACAGTAAGGACATCTCGTGGCCAGAACCGAATCCAAAACCCCGATTTGGGGCGTTATTGCCGTCCTAGCGCTCCTGGCGGTGGGCGCCAATTTCCTGCTCCGAATCCTGAGCGACCCCGCCAGCGGCATGGATTTCTCCATTTACCGCCTGGGCGCCATGACCATTTTCGATAACGAGGGGTTCACCCAGGACCTGTACTCCCCGACCCTGAACGATCACGGCGTGATTAAGCCGCCGTTCACCTACCCGCCGTTTGCGGCGATGCTGTTCCTGCCCTTCGCATTCATGCCCCTGGTCGTCGGTAAGGTGCTCATGGTGCTGGGGTCCGTGGTGGTGGCCTGGTGGCTTTCCACCGTCATCTACAACTACGTCAATGCGCGCGGTCGCGAACTGCCCCTGCAGCGGTACTTTGGCCGCGTGGGAACTATCGCCGTGCTGACCCTTCTGGTGGTTGCGGCGGGTCCCTGGCAGCGCACCATCGACCTGATTCAGATCAACCCGTTCATTACCGCGCTGATTCTGGCCGATTTTGTGCGCCCGGCGACCCGCGTGCCGCGCGGCGTGCTGATCGGCATTGCCGGCGGCGTGAAGCTCACTCCGCTCGTGTTCGGCCTCATCCTGCTGGTGCGCCGCGATTGGAAGGGCATCGCAACCCTGGGTGCGACCTTCTTCGCCACGATTGCGCTGGGCTTCATTCTGATGCCCAAGGAGGCACCGGAATTCTGGTTCTCGGCGCTGACGAATCCTTCGCGCGTGGGCGGCCTGAACTATGTGGATAACATTTCGATTCAGGGTTGGCTGTTGCACTTCGGCCTGTCCGAGGGTGCCGCGAAGCCCGTCTACTATGCTCTAGCGCTCGTGAGCATCGTACTCACCGCCGGCCTGCTGTACCAGCTGGAACGCCGCGGTGCGGCCCTGGCACAGGTGGCGGTGACCGCCTCGCTCATGGTGGCGCTTTCGCCGATTAGCTGGTCGCACCACAACGTGTTGTTGCCCCTGCTGGCGGTTGTGCTGGTGCTGGATGCGTTCCCCACCTACTTCGCCCCGCAGCCGGCCTGGTTGCGCGTGGCTGCCGCGTGCTTCGCCTGGGTTGCCGTGATGGGCCTGTACATTTCCCCGATGCGCATCGCCTCGTGGATGCACGGCTCCATGGACGACATGGAGCACCTTGCCGCCGGTGCGCTGGCGGTGTCGGCGATTCCGGCGTTCTGCCTGTGGGTGACGATGATGCTCTGGTCGGTTGCCGCGCTGAGCGCCCCGGTGCGCGGCGCGAAGGTTGAGCCCGTGCAGTACGGCTCCGTGCGTAGTGATGCACCCCTGGGCTGGTGGGGCGCTCGCGCCCTGGTTACCGGGCGCGCCGAGTCTGTACGTGCCGCTACCTCCCGGGGGGCAACCGCGTGAGCCACGCGAAAAACACTGAGAAGAACGCCGAAGATACCGAAAAGAATACCGGGGCGGTAGCGCCCGCTATCCCGTGGGCCTTGGCCTCCGCACCTTCCGCCGAGGCTACCGTGGTTACCGAGTCCGTGCCGGCCGCCGAGCCCGCCGAGCCCACCCCGGTCGCGAAGCCGAAGGACCGCCCCGAGGTAGCTGACCGCTCTGAAGCGTCCGAACGCATTCTCAGCCTGCGCGAACGCTTCTTCCGCGGCGGCGATATCTGGGCGCACCTGGTGTTCATCCTGGTGGCCGCCTACGCCCTCAACTACGTCACCCACGCCGCGGCCGACGACATCTACGTCTACCGACTGGGCGCGGTCTCCCTGGCCGACGGCCCCGACGGGCTACAGCTCTACAGCTTCCGCACGCGCGGCCTGCCCTTCACCTACCCGCCGTTTGCGGCCCTGCTCTTCTACCCGCTCGCGTTCCTCACCGAACCGCAGAGCATGATGCTGATTACCGTCATCATCGGCGTGCTCAGCTACGTGTGCGCCTACGCCCTGTACTCCTACGCGCGTAGCCGCGCCTGGCGTCTGCCCCTGCAGAAGTACCTGAGCTCCTGGGGTATGGTCTCGCTCATGGCGGCCCTCATTTGGGCCTGCGGCCCGTGGCGCCTCACCACGCACTTCGGGCAGATTAACGCGATTATCCTCGCCCTAATCCTGGCCGACTTCATGCGCCCGGCCACCCGCGTGCCGCGCGGCGTGTTGCTGGGCATTGCCGCCGGCATTAAGCTCACCCCGCTCGCCTTCGGCCTGCTGCTGCTCATGCGTAAGGACTGGAAGGGGCTTATCACCACGGCCCTAAGCTTCGCGGCAACCGTGGGTATCGCGTACCTCGTCGTGCCCCAAGAATCGACGATTTACTGGTTCCAGGCGCTGCGCGACACCTCCCGCGTGGGCTGGTTCAGCTACTTCGATAACGTGTCTATCATGGGCACCCTTACCCACGCGGGCCTGCAGCACCATCTGACCGCAACCGCCCTGTCGACCGTGCAGGTGGCCCTGACCCTGCTCATCGTTCTGGTGACGGCCGTTCTGCTGATCCCGCTGATTCGTGCCCGCGCGGTCGTGTCGCAGCTGGCGCTGACGGCCTTCATGATGCTGCAAATCTCGCCGATTAGCTGGTCGCACCACAACACCTGGTACCCGCTGATGCTGGCCGCCGTCGTCGTGGAAATCTTCCCCCTGTTTTACCGGTGGGCAAGCTCGTTCATTGCGACCCTCGGCGTTATCACGGCGAGCGTGGCGCTGGCGGGCATGTACATTTCCCCGTACTGGATTGTGCTGGCCTTCGCCCCGCACTTCAGCTCGGACAACATCCTCATGGTGCCCGAGGGCTCGCTGGGCCTCATGGCGGGCACATCCCCGTACCAGTTCATGTACGTGTTCACGGTGGTGACCTTCTTCGTGTACCTGGTGCACCGCCAGCAGATTAATCGCGCCGCAGCCCGCGAGGGGGAACGCGTGACCGCCCTGGGCGCCGCATACTAGAAACCGTCACGACCCGCGGTTGCGAAAGACCGCAGACGCAGAAGAGCCCCCGCATCCGATAGGGATGCGGGGGCTCTTCCGGCGTGCCGCCACGGGCTACGGGCGGCTAGTGGGTGCCGATGCTCCAGTCAGCCGAGGAGGTGCTACGCACCTGCAGGAGGTTCTTGCCGGTGCTCTTCCACTCCATGCTGCTCTTCATGTTCGCCACGCTGGTGCCGAACATAACGTCGCTACGGCTGGCGCTCAGCAGCGCGAAGCCGCGCTTGCTGTCCAGGCCCTTCGCCTCGAACTCCATGGTGGACTCGCCACCGTCGTAGGTGAAGGCGTAGTAGTTCATGTTCGTGTGGAACTTCTCGCCCTTGGCGTAGTTCGGTGCGGAGGATTCGTCGTACACGCGAATCAGCCACTCGCCCTTACCGTTGAGCTCCAGCTTGCGGGTGGGGCTGGAGGGGTTGGTGGTATCCAGCCACGCGGTGCCGCGGATGGGGGTGCGGTCGACGGTCATATCGATGACGCTCAGGCCGGTGGAAATCTCACCCTTCTCGGTGAGGCTGGTGATGTAGGCGCGGCTGCTCAGGTCGTCCGAGGGCTTGAACTCGTAGTAGACGATGCCCTTGGAGGCGTCGCCCTTCACCTTTTCGATGTCGATGTTCTTCTTATCCTCGGTGACGGTCTCCTTGTACTCCTTGTACTCGCCCTCGGGTAGCTTCGCCTCGGACGCGGTGGTCGAGGACGAGCCGTCTGAAGACTGGGCGCTCGCCGAGGTGGAGGTGCCGTCCGCCTGGTTCGAGCGGTCGGAGGAGCCCGAGCCGCCGCGCGGCAGGAGCATCACGATGACCAGGATGAGGACGATCAGCAGGGCCAGCGCGGCACCGATGATGCCCAGAAGCTTGCCGCCGAATGGGCCCTTCTTCTTGGTCTCGGTCTCGGAGGGCTGGGAGTTCTGCTGCTCGTGCTGAGACGCGGAATCCGTCTGGGGGACGTAGGGGTTGAACGCTGCGGCGGGCTGAGCCTGCTGACCACCCTGCTGACCTGCCTGACCGGACTGGTCTGCCTGACCGGTCTGACCGGCGGGCTGGTAGGGGTTGTAGGGCTGGCCGCCGTGCTGCGGGGCGAACTGCTCACCCTGGAACTGGCCGGGCTGGCCGCCGTGCTGCGGGGCGAACTGCTCACCCTGGAACTGGCCGGGCTGGCCGCCGAAGGAATCGGCGGCACCCTGGTGCGGGTTCTGCTGGCCCGCGAAGTCCTGGCCCGCGAAGTCCTGACCCGCGAAGTCCTGACCGGTAAATTCCTGGCCCGCGGGAGCCTGCGGAGCAAACTCCTGGGCGGCGAAGGCATGAGGAGCCGCGACGTCGGCGGGGGCCGGGGCGCTTGCCTCGGGGGCCTGTGCGGGTTGCTCGGGCGAGGAGTGGAACTCAATCAGCGGGGAGTTCTCGACGGAGTGGGGCAGGGAAGCCTCGGAGGGGGCGGGCTCCTCAACCGGCTCGGCGGGTGCTACTGCCTCGGCAACGGGCTCCGCGGGAACGTCTGCGGAGACGGGGGCCACGGGAATCGTCGGGGCGGCGGGGGCCACCTCGGCAACAACCTGCTCGACCACAATCTGCTCGGATACGACGGGTTCTGCGGGGGCCTCTTCGACCGGTGCCGCTGCCTCGGAAAGAGGCTCAGCAACAGGCTCCGCGGGGGTCTCCTGAACGGGCTCTGCGGGAGCCTCTGCGGCGGGGGCTTCGCCGGCGGGGTTCAGCACCTCTCGGGGTAGAGCGGTCTCCTGAATCGGCACCGGGGTCAGGTAGCGCATGGGCTTCGGCTCTGCCTCGGTCTGCTCGGCTTCAGTCTGCTCGGCTTCAGCCGACTCTGCGCCGGACTGCTCGGTCGCGATGGGCTCGGCCGCGACAGGCTCTGCGGGAGCCTCTTCGACCGGGACCGGAACCTCTGCGGAAATCTCGGTCGCCTCAACAGCAGGCTCCGCAACGGGTTCTGCGGGTGCCTCGGCGGCAGGCTCGGAGGCGCCCAGCGCCTCGGCGGACTCTTCCGAAATGAGCGGCTCCAGGGGAGCGTCATCGACATCGATGGGCTCGGGGTCGGGCTCTTCGACCCACAGCTGCCAGCCATCGGGAACGGGACCCCAGGCCGGGTCGGGGCGCCAGGTAGGGGTAGGGGTCCAGCCTGCGGGCGGGGCGGGCCAATTGGGCGGCGGGTTGAAGACGAGTGCCATAAGAAAGCAGCCTTTCTGGTGCTGAAAACACCCCGGAAGAGCGGTCATCAGCGACTATGTATATGACGTGTATTATCGCTTCAAATTATGGCACAGCTTTATGGGTCAAAAGCCTTGCCTGGTCGTTTTTGAGAGGATTCACGGCAGACTCTTCACTTTCGTAACATTCTGCGTTAATCCGCGGTTCAAGATTGGGGTTTGAGCTTAGGTTGAGGGTTTTGCGCGCGGTGCGCGATGCAACCGGGGCGGCAGGAACCCCCGCTCGCGTGACACCTCGTGCCGGTATCCGCCCGAGCTGCCCGGCTAGGATTAAGGTATGAACACAACGCCGCCCCCCGCATCCCCGCAAGCACCGTTCGGCCCCGCAGCCTCGGGCCGCTCCTCCCGTGCCGACGGCCTGGCCTACCATCGTCTTTCGCACGCCGACCCGGAGACCCGCTGGTACTCGCCCCTGCTGGAGGGCCTGCTCGGCGTCGCCGTCTTCATTGGCCTGTCCCTCATGCTGTCGCTCCTCATGGCCGCGGCTGCTATGGGTTCGGGTATTTCCCTGCACGAGATTACCGAGAACCGCTCCCTCGTTATGGAGCACCCGGCGCTGTTCGCCCTGACCTTCCTCTCGCTCATCGCCATCGTGCCCTCGCTCTTTCTGGCGCGCCTGGTGGTGGGCCCGAAGCCCTGGGGCCTGATTCACTCTGTGGCGGGCCGCCTGCGCCGTTCGCTCCTGTTGCCGTACCTGGGCTTGGGCTTCGTGATTTACGGTATCTACTACGCAGTGATGGTGGCGGTGAGCGGTGCATCCCTGCCCGATTACCGTTATTCGCAACCTTCACAGGTTGAATTTTGGGTTATTGCGGTGCTGATTCTGCTTTTGGTGCCTGTGCAGTGCTACGCGGAGGAGCTCGCCTACCGCGGGTTCATGATGCAGACGCTGGGCCGCTGGATTCGCACTCCCTGGCTGCCGATTGTGCTGCCGGCGGCGCTCTTCATGTTCTCCCACACTTACGATGCGTGGGGCCTGGGCTTCGTGTTTGCGATGGGCGTGTACGCCGGGTTCCTATGCTGGTACACCGGCGGCCTGGAGGCCTCCGTCAGCCTGCACGTGGCCAATAACGTGACCCTGCTGCTGCTCTCTCTTGTGGCGGGTCTGGACCCCTTCGCCTCCGAGGGGGTGGCCCCCATGGATGCGCTGGAGGGCATCGCGCTGGAGGGCCTGTACGTGGTGCTCGCCTGCCTGATCTTCAACGCACGCGCTCGCCGCGGCGAGGTTTCACGTGAAACGCAACCGCTCAAGGTTGATAACTAGGGTCTGCGATGGCCGGGGCCCGCGATACCTAGCGCATGCGGCGGGTAGCCTTTGCCCGACTATCTGCCCGCCGCTGCCCCATCCGGGCCCCATCTGGACTTTCACCCCGACTCACCCCGTCAACACCCAAGAAAAGGTAGGGTTAAACCATGACTGTTGATGCTGTAAAGAATATTGAAGACCTCGCCGCATTTGTGGCGGAGTCGCCGGTCTCCTACCTCGCCGCGCGCACGGTGGCGCGTCGCCTGCAGGCCGCCGGGTTCACCGAACTGGTCGAAACCGAGGCCTGGGAGCCGCAGGTCGCAACCGGCCGCCACTTCGTCGTTCGCGACGGTGCGATTATCGCCTGGGCCGGTGGCGCGAAGGCGCAGAAGGCAAGCGGCTACCGCGTGCTGGGTGCGCACACCGACTCGCCCTCCCTGAAGATTAAGCCCTCCTCCTCCATCGCCACGAAGGGCTGGCACCAGATCGCCGTGGAGAACTACGGCGGCGCCCTGCTGAACTCCTTCCTGGACCGCGAGCTGTGCGTGGCGGGTCGCATCACCGTCATGGAGGACGGCGAGCTGAAGGACCGCCTGGTGCGTACCGGCCCGATTGCGCGCATCCCGCAGCTGGCGCCGCACCTGGACCACAAGCGCAATGAACTGGTGCTGGACAAGCAGTTCAACATGTACCCCGTGTGGGGTGTGGACCCGGCGGAGAACGATGTGCTCGGCTACATGGCGAAGCACGTGATTGACGGCGAGCCGGTCGACCCGCAGAACATCGTGGGTTACGACCTGCTGTTCGCTGATTCGCAGCCGCCGCGCCGTTTTGGTGCGGATCAGGAGCTGTTCGCCTCCGGCCGCCTGGATAACCTGTCCTCGGTGCACGCGGGTTTGACCGCCCTGGAACGTTACGTTGCCGATAACGCGGACGAACACGCTACCGAGACCGTAGTGCTTGCGGCGTTTGATCACGAGGAGCTCGGCTCCGAGTCGCGTAGCGGTGCGGCCGGCCCGTTCCTGGAGGATATTCTGGTGCGTCTGTCCGCCGCGCGCGGTGAGAGCACGGAGGAGTACCGCCGTTCGGTGGCGGCGTCATTCTGCCTGTCGGCTGATGCCGGTCACCTGGTGCACCCGAACTATCAGGGTCACCACGACCCGACCGTGCAGCCGCTGCCCGGTGGTGGCCCGCTACTGAAGATTAACGCAAACCAGCGTTACGCGACGGATTCGGTGGGTGCCGGCGTGTTTGCTACGGCGTGTGCGAAGGCTGGTGTGCCGTATCAGGAGTTCGTGTCGAATAATAATATGCCGTGTGGTTCGACGATTGGCCCGATTACGGCAACCCGCCTGGGCATGCGCACCGTGGATGTGGGTATTGGTTTGCTGTCGATGCACTCGATGCGCGAGATGTGCCATGTGGACGACATGGCGTACATGACGCGCGCGGTGGAAGGCTTCTTCCGCCTCTAAATTGAACCCCGCTGAGGTATGAACAGCTGGGGAGCGGGCGCCGGGAACGTATGGTT
>ERZ1674093.149-NODE-150-length-14867-cov-15.874561_pt1 | contig 14867 bp, 11 predicted proteins | sample MGYA00581116_ERZ1674093 | MGnify/ENA primary metagenome ERZ1674093 (study PRJEB41354, sample SAMEA4873337) | human saliva metagenome | biome: human-associated habitat [ENVO:00009003]; feature: mouth environment [ENVO:08000002]; material: saliva material... | reverse complement strand
CTCCTCATCGCAGGAGGCCTAGATGCCTCCAACCACACTCAACTCTGAAGAGCCGCTTTGAAGGCATCCAGGGCACTAGCCATTTCTTCGGCTCGATCATCAAGACGTTGCGCGCACTCTTTCTGTGCTTGACGCGCCTCAGAGGTATCCGACCACTCGACCAGCTCATGCTCCACGAGATCTGACATCTCTGTGCTGCCTTCGCGCAGCTTTGCAGCTGCACGCGCAAAATCATCCATCACGTAGTTCGCTGCCGTCTCATAAAACACAAGGTCATGACTACTCATTGCACGCTCCCAAATGCACCAGCGTCAATAATTCCTTCAGTCGATTGCTCTTCCGCAGCGATAAGTGCCTCATCGACAGAGATCAGCGCCTGCGCATAACGATCCAGGTCCCCAACGTGCGCTGAGCCTGCTTCCCCCCCATGCCGTCAGCGCTTCACCCAAAATCGACACATACGTTCCATTCACCTGAGAAAGCTGCCCGGTAATATCTGCCTCGAGCGTATCTGCGATGTCGGCAAGTTCGTTTTCGAAGTCAACCACATAACCCGCAGCCTTCGTTTGTGCACCAATGACAAGTCCGAAGCCAGGTCCACTCATAACACGCTCCTCCTTCATCGGATAGAGAGCGGCGAACACCACTCGCTCAACCACTTGTTCAGTTGAACATCGTATTGAATCACAACACGTTTTACTCGAGCAAATCGGCAGCCTCGAGCCAGGCGTCCTCCAGCTCGCCCATCTCGGCCAGAACGTCCTGGTGGGCCGCCGAGACCTTCGTCAGCTCGGACACCGCCGAGGGGTCCGAGGCCACCTGGATCGACAGTTTCTCCAGCTTCGCCTCCAGGGACGAGGCCTCCGCACGCAGGCGCTCCAGCTTGCGTTCGATGCGGGCCACTTCCTTCTTGGCCGCACGCCGCGCCGCAGCGTCACTCACGCCGCCGCGAGCGCTCCCCTGCCCCGCACTGTCCTCGCCCGAGGAGGCGTCTGCGGAGGGTGCGACGGGGCGGGAGGCGGAGCCGGCCTCGTCAGCGCGAGAGGACGAACCAAACGCCCCGACGTCGCCGGAGGCCCGCATCTGCAGGTACTGTTCGACGCCGCCGGGCAGGGCGCGGACCTGTCCGTCGCCGAGGAGGGCGACCTGGTGATCGGTGACGCGCTCGAGGAGGTAGCGGTCGTGTGAGACGACGACGAGGGTGCCCGGGAAGGTATCGAGCAGATCCTCCATGGACGCCAGGGTGTCCGTGTCGAGGTCGTTCGTGGGCTCGTCCAGGAGCAGGACGTTGGGCTGGCTCATGAGCAGGCGCATGAGCTGGAGGCGGCGGCGCTCGCCGCCCGAGATCTCGCTGATGCGCGTGTATGCGCGGGCGCGCGTGAATCCCATGCGCTCCGTCATCTGCGAGGCGCTGACTTCCTTGCCGTCCACGACGACGGTCTGGGCGACGTCGGCGACGGCCTCGACGACGCGCATGTCGGCCAGGGCGTCGAGCTCGTGCGTGTCCTGGGAGAGGGTAGCGACCTGGACAGTCTTGCCGCGCTTAACGCGCCCCGAGGTGGGCTCGAGGTCGCCGCGCAGCAGGTTCAGGATCGTCGTCTTTCCGGCGCCGTTGACGCCGACGATGCCGACACGCTCGGCGGGGGCCAGGCGCCACGTGACGCCCTCGAGGATGTCCAGGCGCGAGCCGTCGGGGCGCGTGAAGGACACGGAGACGTCCTCGAGGTCGATGACATCCTTGCCCAGGCGCGCGGTCGCCATCTTCACCAGCTCGACGGTGTCACGCGGGGGCGGCACGTCGGCGATGAGGGCCTCGGCGGCGGCAATGTGGAACTTGGGCTTCGAGGTGCGGGCGGGCGCCCCGCGGCGCAGCCACGCGAGTTCCTTGGTGAGCAGGTTGGCGCGCTTGGCGGCGGCCACGTCCGCCTGGCGCATGCGCTCGGCGAGGGCCAGCGTGTAGGCGGCGTAGGAGCCGTCGTAGATTTCGACGCGCCCGGCGATCTGCGGGCGGTCACCACCCGGGTCGACGCCGGGGACAACCTCCCAGATGTGCTCACACACGGCGTCAAGGAACCAGCGGTCGTGGGTGACAGCCAGGAGCGCGCCGGACGCGCCGGGGCGGGCGAAGCGGGCGTTCAGGTGCGCGGCCAGCCAGGCCACGCCCTCGACGTCGAGGTGGTTGGTGGGCTCGTCCAGGCACACGATGTCGGCGGTGGCCGCGAGGACTCGGGCGAGCGCAACGCGGCGGCGCTGACCGCCCGACAGCGTGCCGACGAGGGCGGCGGGGTTGATGTCGGCGAGGAGGCCGGCGTGGATGTCGCGCACGGCCGGGTCGGACGCCCACTCGTATTCCTCCATGCCGGGGTGAACGGCCTGGATGACGGTATCCTCGGGGTTAAGGGTGTCCGCCTGGGTGAGGACGGCGACGCGCACGCCGTCGCGACGGGTCACCACTCCCCCGTCGGGCTCCTGCGTGACGGCGACGATGCGCAGGAGCGTGGACTTTCCGGCACCGTTGGGGCCGAGAATGCCGACGCGGCTGCCGTCGTCGAGGCCGACCGTGACCCCTTCGAGGAGCTTACGCGATCCGGCGAGGGCGCCGACGTTCTGGGTTCCGAGCAGGTGTGCCATCAGATGGCCTCCGTCGATTCAATGCGGGCGCCGTAGGCGGGCCCGTGGGTGGGGATCGCGCGCGCGACCGTGGGCGCGTCGCTCAGGGTGGCCGCGAGTGCTTGGGCATGCTCGGCGTCGCGCGCGAGGGCTGCGACGGTCGGGCCGGACCCGGACAGGGTGACGGCCAGGGCTCCCGCATCCTTCGCGGCACCGATGGTCTCGGCCAGCTCGGGGCGCAGGCGCAGGGCGGGTGCCTGCAGGTCATTGACGAGGCAGTGGCGCAGTTCCACGGGTTCCCCGCACAGGGCGGCGACCTCCTCGGGCGTGGGTTCGGCGAGGGCGGGCACACTCGCCGCATCGACTCGATCGAACTCACGGAACACCTCGGGGGTGGACAGGCCCTCGTGGGACAGGAGCATGACCCAGTGGTGCTGGCCCTCCTCGTCCCCCTCACGCAAGACATTCATGTGGTCGCCGCGCCCGGTTCCCAGCGCAATGCCGCCCGCGAGGCAGGCGGGGACGTCGGCGCCCAGCGAGCGGCCGATCGCCTGCAGTTGCTCGGCGCCCAGGCCCAGCTCCCACAGCTCGTTGCAGGCCACCAGGGCGGCGGCCGCGTCGGCTGACCCGCCGGCCATGCCACCTGCGACGGGCACGCGCTTGTCGACGCGGATGCTCAGGCCAGCGGCGGTAGACGCCCAGGGGCCCGCGGCGGCGAGGCGCAGGAGGACGCGCGCGGCGCGCACGGCCAGGTGGGTCTGCGGGTCCACGTCCGCCATGGCGCGGGTCGTGGCCTCGTCGATGCTGCCGTCGGGCAGGTACGCGATCGTCTCGACGCGTACGCCGGGCGTCTTGGAGGTGCGCACGGTGACGGTTTCGCGCAGGTTCAGGGCCTCGAAGACCGTGACGAGGGGGTGGTAGCCGTCGGGCGTGGGCGCGCCGACGCGCAGGGTCAGGTTGACTTTTCCGGGCGCACTGGCGCGCACTTCACGCATGGTGTTCCTTCTTCCTGCCGATTGTCTGACCGGTGGCCGTCAGCGGGCCGCGGTCGACGCCGCGAGGGTGCCGTTACCTCGAGCCTCGATCACGGCGCGTCCCAGCTCGACGAACTCGTCGATCGAGAGGGTCTCGCCGCGGCGCGTCGGGTCAATGCCGGCGGCCGACAGGAGGGCCTCGGAGGCCTCGGGGCCGCCCGCCCAGTTCTTGAGGGCCGCACGCAGGGTCTTGCGGCGCTGGCCGAAGGCCACGTCGGTGACCTCGAAGGTGGCGCGACGCAGCGCGTCGTCGCCGCGCGGGGTCTCCAGACGTGTGAGGCGCACGAGGGCGCTATCGACGCCGGGCACGGGCCAGAACACGGAGCGGCCGATCGTCCCGGCGCGCTCAACCGAGCCATACCAGGAGGCCTTCACGGAGGGCACGCCGTAGGTGCGCGATCCGGGGCCGGCGGCCAGGCGGTCCGCGACCTCAGCCTGGACCATGACGACGACGCCCTGGACGGAGGGGAAGGCCTCAAGCATGTTGAGCAGAACCGGCACGGCCACGTTATACGGCAGGTTCGCGACGAGCTTCGTGGGGGCGGGCCAGTCCACGCCGAAGTCATCGATGCCGCTGATTTCCGTGGCATCCATGGTGACAACGTGCAAGCGGTCGGCGGCCTCGCTCATACGGGCGCTCACGGTCTGCGGCAGGGCTGCGGCCAGGGTCGGATCAATCTCGACGGCACGCACGCGCGCACCGACTTCCAGGAGCGCGAGCGTCAGGGAACCGAGGCCGGGGCCGACCTCGACGACCTCGTCACCCGCTTCGACGCCACCGGCTACGACGATCTTGCGCACCGTGCCCGCGTCGTGCACGAAGTTCTGGCCGAGCACCTTGGTGGGGCGAATACCGAGCGCCTCGGAGATGGCCTTGACTTCAAGGGGACCAAGCAGGCCCGTCTCGGAGGGGACGGCTCCCTCGGGCAGGGTCGGATCGAGGCGGCGGCGCGTGTCGCGCTGGTTGCGTTGGGAGGATCGGCTCACGCTGGCAAGTCTAGTGCACGGGGCCGACGAGGCCGGGGCTGGGGGCACTGTGAGGCTCGAAGCGTCACGGGGCGGGGGCGGGCGGTAGGACGACGCGTACCTCGTACTTGCTGGCCTGCTCACCCAGAACGGCGTTGACCTGCTTCTTCACGACGTCTTCCAAACGCCCCTGCGCCTTGTCAAGCAGACCCTTGGAAACAGCCTCGCCTGCTGCAGCAGCTTCCCGATCCGCCAGGAAGGTGGTGACCTCTCCGACCTCGATCTGGTTAACGATGGAGAAAGACTGGTCGTAGGTCTCGACCGAGGCAGGGTCGATGGACGCGGAGAGAATTTCGACGGCAGGCACGGTCACCGTCACGACGTGCCCCGTTTCGTCCACCTCGACCTGAATCCGGCTGACGTCGGCCACTCCGGCCTTCACTTCTCCCGAATAGGTGATGAGGTAATGGGCGCTCGTGCCCGGCACTTCCATGCCGAACACCTTGGTTCCCTCCTCAGAGTATTTCCCCACCTGGGTGAAGTTGTAGGACTCAGTGGCAAGTTCACCAATGTCCGCGAAAGAGTTTTTCACAAGAGTCGTGTCAACGGTAACGACTGGTTCGCCACCCTGGTCCCCAGACCCGACGCCGAATACCGGGGCAGCCTTCATGCCACCGGCGAATCCTACACCTGCGATCACCACAGACGCAGCCAACTTAGCAACGGTGGAAAAACCCATGACGACCTCACTGACCCAACCGCGATGAATATTAGGTAACCCTCATGGGGATTGTACGGTAAGCGTCAAGTTGCCACAACCCCTACACCACGCGGATAGGTTAGCCGCATCGGGATAGGTTAGCCGCATCGGGATAGGTTAGCCGCATCGGGATAGGTTAGCGGCATCCGGATAGGTTAGCCGCATCGGGATAGGTTAATAAGCTATCCAGATGTTCGTTACCTATCCGGATGTTCGTTACCTATCCGGATGAGCGCACGCTGAGAGCCGCCTCCACACCAGCGCGCTCACGAGCACTGCCTCCACACCAGCACAACTCCACACCAGCGCGCCTCCACCCGCACACCGACAAAAGGGCCGGGCCCGACAACACACCTTGTCAGGCACGGCCCTCACTAGCTCTCAGGCTTAGTACCAGCCCACGGCGCTGGAGTGCGCCCAGGCGGAGCAGGGCGTGCCGTAGCGGCCCTTGATGTAGCCGATACCCCAGTTGATCTGGGTGATCGGGTTGGTACGCCAGTCAGCACCGGCCGAGGCCATCTTGGAGCCCGGCAGCGACTGCGGGATGCCGTACGCACCCGACGAGGCGTTCTCAGCGTAGGGGTTCCACTGCGACTCACGGTTCCACAGGAGGACCAGGCACTGGTACTCGCTGTCGCCCCAGCCCTGGGCTGCGACGAGGGGCTTGGCCAGCGAACGCGGGTCCTCGCCGGAGTAGGTGGTGGGGACGGCGCCCGCAGCGGCAGCGGCAGCGGCGGCTGCGGCAGCCGTGGCGGAGTCAGTGTTCTTCGTGTCGGCTGCGATAGCGGCGATCTCTTCCTTCGTGGAGATCGTGCCGAGCTTCGCGCGGTAGCGCACGGAGGTCGTACCATCCGCCTCGACCTTCTCCTCGAGGGTGGCCTTCGGGTCGATGCCTGCGGCGACGAGGGCGGCCGGAGTGGCCTCCTTCGTCCCCTCGCTGCGCACCTGGGTGACGGGCTGAGAGGTGGAGTGCTCGGTGATCGGCACGGTGGTCAGGACCTCTTCGCCCTTCTTCTCCTGCCACACGGTCCACGTGGTGACGCCGTTGACGCCGACCGTCGTCACCTGGGATTCGCCGACGAAGAGGTCGGAGTTGGTCGTCGTCGTCTCACTGAAGGGGATCTCGACGGTTTCGGTGGCCTCACCGCGGGTCACGCGGCTGACGTTGATCGACAGCTCGCCGGCCTCGCCCGTCGTGACGTTCACGCGGTCGAGGGGGTGCACGGAGACGCCGGAGGCCTTGAGGATCGCGCGGGCATCCTGCCCGGGACGTGCGGCGACCTCGCGCGTGGTGCCATCTACCGTGACGACGACGTTGCGAGCGCGCGACACGAGCGGGGTAAGCTCGTCACGTGAGGAGGAACGGTCTGCGGCGAGGCTGACGGTCGAGCCCAGCGGAGCGGCGTCCGCGAGGATCGCATCGGCCGACGAGGCAGTGGTCCAGAGGGTACGGGTCTGACCGTCGACGGCCACCGTGTACGGCTTGGAGGTGCGCACGATGATCGTGTCGCCGTCGCGCACGGCCTCGCCGGTGCCGGGCTGAACGAGGTCGTTGCTGCCAACGCTCACGCCCGCGGCATGCAGCGCGTCGCCGACGGTGTTACCCCAGGAGGTCACGGGGCGCGAGACACCGTTAACCTCGAGCATGACGGATGTGTGCGAGGAGGCGACACCGACGGCTGCGACGCCGAGGACACCCGCCGAGGCGAGGGCGGCGACGCTCAGGACGATGCGCGGGGAAGGCGCGAAGGAACGCACGTGGGCGCCCAGGACGTGCAGGGCGCTTGCGGCGGACGCACTCAGGGAGGTGCTCAGGTGGTGGTTCACGATTCTCCAGTTACTCGCTATTGGTACTGCCGGTCAGCTTAACGTGCGCGCACGCGGGCGCGCCAGGGCCTGGCCGCGCCCGCGTGCAATGTCACGTCAGACGAGGCCCAGCTTGTAGGCGCAGCCCCACTGGCCCCAACCGGAGCGCTGCTGGAGCATGCGCGCACGCATGGTCTGTTCTTCCACGGAGGCATCAGAGGGCAAGCCGGAGCCACCCACGGAACGCCACGTCGGCAGAGAGAATTGGTACATGCCGTAGTAGCCGTTGCCCGTGTTGATCGACGGGTTGCCACCGGACTCGCACTGGGCGATGGCCGCCCAGATCGCAGCGTCGTCGCCGGAGACGGCGGAGGGAGCAGACGCAGACGAACCAGACGAGGAGGCACCCGAAGAATCGGACGAGGTGGACGAGCTGGACGACGTATCCTCGGCCTTCTTCGCCTTCGTGCCCTTGGAGACGATGCGCTGGGTGGGCTCGGTGCGGGTCGTGGACAGGACGGCGGAGACGGTGACGTCGCCGTCGATGGTCTCCTGGTAGGTCTCGGTCACCTCGGAGCCGGCCACACCTTCCTGCACGGTCTTCTCGGTACCCTCTTCGGCCTCGGCGTCCTCACGTTCTTCGGTCTCGTACGGGATCTCAGTCGTGGAAGAGATGGTGCCACGCACGACGCGTGCGACGCGCAGGGTGGCCTCGCCTCCGTTGTGCTCGAGGGTGACGCGGTCGATCGGACCGGCGCTGACGCCGGCCTTCTCGAGGATCGCGGTCGTGCCTTCGTCAGAGGAGACGACGACGTCCGTCGTGGTGCCGTCGGCGACGACGTGGACGGTCTGGCCGGCCTCGGCGATGGGCATCTCGGCGCGGGTGTAGGAGCGGTCGGCCGCCATGGATGCGGCGGAGGCCGGCAGGGCAGAGAGCACGCCGGAAATCGACGAGGCCGTGGACCATGCCGTGGTCTGGTTGCCGTCGACCGTCACGTCGTACTCGGTCGCGGTGCGCACGACGACGGTGTCACCGCTCGCGACGGTCTGGTTGGAGGCGGGGGCGACGAGGTCGTGGTCGCCGACGGTCACACCCGCGCTGTGCAGAGCATCGCCGGCAGTCGTGAAGAAGCCTGAGACATCGCGGGTCACGCCGTCAACTTCGACGGTGACGTGGCGATAGGAGGTGCCAATGGCAGTGGCCGCGGTGCCGGCCACGACAAGGGCCGTCGCGGCTGCGACGGAAATGACGGTTGTACGAGAGGGCTGAAAGCTCACGTGTCTCCAGACTTTGTAGGTTCCGTTTCAGGGCCGCGCCGACGCATCCCCGCGGACTGCGGGCGCATCAGACGGGCAGGCCAATTCGGACTGACACACCCACCGTAACCAATTTGTTACCTTCGCGCGACCACTTTGACGCAATTCACCAGTCAGAGAACGCGCGCGGGAAGGTCGTGCGAGGCCTGATAACCCGCGCTCGTCACAGGAGAGATGCCCTCACCAGGTGCCGTAGACCGCCTCGGTGTTCGCCCGCAGCTGGTCGCACGCCACCGCCTCGCTGACGCCCCACTGATCCGCAATGAAACGCACGGTGTGCGCCATGACGTAGGAGGCATTGGGGCAGCCGCGCCACGGCACGGGCGTCAGGTACGGGGCGTCCGTCTCAACCAGGACCAGCCCGCGCGGAAGGACCGCAAGCGCGGCGCGCAGGTCGGAGTTCGCGGGATATGTGATGGGGCCGGCGAAGGAGGCGTACCATCCGCGCTCGGCGAGGCGCTGCGCCATGGCCGCGTCCCCCGAGTAGCAATGGAAGACGATGCGCTGGTCCTCGCTCGCACGCTCGTCAAGAATCGCGAGGGTGTCCTCATGGGCGTCGCGGTCGTGGATCTGCAGGGGCAGGCCCGCGCGCTGCGCCATGTCGATGTGCGCGCGGAAGGATTCCTTCTGCGCCTCGCGGCCCGGGTCGGCCGTACGGAAATAATCCAGGCCGCTCTCCCCCACCGCGACGACCATCGGATCGTCCAGCCGAGCCTCGACGGCAGCCAGGGCCTCGTCAAGGGGCACGTGGTAGTCGCGCACGACGGGGACCAGACCGTCAGGCGAGGGGTCCGCACAGCCCGCGTGCAGGGCCGCGTCGTTGGGGTGGATCGCGATCGCGACGCGCACGCCCTCGTGAGCGCGCGCCAGCTCGATCATCGGATCGAAGTCGGGCAGCTCGCAGGCGCTCGAAATCATCCGGGTGACCCCCACTTCGCGGGCGCGGTCCAGCTGCTCCTCAAGGCTGAGCGCCACGCCCTCGCGCCCGGGGATCTCGCCGACGTGGGTGGGCAGGTGCGTGTGGTTGTCCACCACGGGTGCCGCCAGGGGCGCGGGTGCGTCGGGCCAGGGACGAGGCTTACGCGGGCTCATGCGGAGGGAGGATCCTTTCGGGGCGCAGGGGCGTGTCAGCGGGCGAGCACGACGCCGCGGGCGACCTCGTCAACAACCTCGTCGCCGAGGAGGTAGCGCACGATCTCGAGGCCAAGCTCCAGGGAGGTGCCGGCGCCTCGGCTGGTCGTGATGAACTCGTCGGTAACGACCGGGTTCTCGTGGACGATCGCGCCGCCCTCGGCGATGGCCTTGACGAACGCGGGGTTCGCGGTCGCGTGGCGGCCGTCGAGGACACCCAGCTCGGACAGGATCGAGGGGGCCGCGCAGATCGCTGCGATGGGCTGGGCGGCGTCGGAGCGGCGCAGCACCTCGGCCTGGATCGCGGGCGTGCCCTTCAGGCCCAGGGTGCCGGGCATGCCGCCGGGCAGGAAGAGGACGGTGTAGGTGGACAGGTCCACGTCCTCGAGCATGAGGTCGGCGACGACGCGGATGCCGTGGGAGCTGGTCACGTGGCGGGCGTCGGTCACGGAGATCAGGTCGGAGCGCACGCCGGCGCGGTACAGGACGTCGGCGACGGCCAGGGCCTCGACCTCTTCGAAGCCGTCGGCCAGCATGATGGCGACGGTGGCGTCGGTGGCAAGCTTCTCGGGAGTGGGCATGGTTCCTCTTTCCTCGCGGCTATTACGACAAGCGTTACTCCCAGGTTAGCGCAGCCGCACGTGCCCCGTGGATGCGCCACGGCCTCGTCCCCGCGGGACGAGGCCGCGTGCGTCACTCGGAGCGCAGGGCCTCGACCGGATCCTGGCGCGAGGCGCGCGAGGCCGGGATGACGCCCGCAATGACGGTCAGGCCGACGGACACCGCGATGAGTATGAGAGCCGTGAGCGGCGAGAGCTGGGCAATGTTCTCCACGTTGAACGAGGAGTACGCGATGCCATTCGCAACCGCACACAGCCCGTAGGTGACGCCCACGCCTATCAGGCCCGCCAAGAGGCCCTCGATGACGGTCTCGGCGTTGAACACGCGGGACACGTCGCCCTTCGAGGCGCCGATCGAGCGCAAAATACCGATCTCCTTGCGGCGCTCGAGCACCGAAATGTAGGTGATGATCGAAATCATGATCGACGAGACCACCAGCGAGATCGACACGAAGGCGATAAGCAGCCAGGAGATGATATCGACGATCTTGGTCACCGAGCTCATGAGCGCGCCCATGACGTCGGAGTAGGTGACGACCTTGTCGGTCGCGCCCGCCGCCTTATTGTCGGCGTTGTAGACGTCGAGGGCGGCCTTCACCTTGTCCTTGTCCGCAAAGGACTTGGGGTAGATCGAGATGTTCGACGGGGAGGCGATATCCGCCCATCCCAGGTTCCTCAGGTTCGTCTCGAGAGTCGGCACGTTCGTGGAGAACATGGTCGCCATGAGCGCGGCGAGGGACTTCTCGTCCACGTTGGACTGGAAGGCCTCGGCGAAGGCCTGCGGATCCATGGAGAAAGCGCTCGACATGTTGGTGGCGAACTGCTCCATGGTGGAGCCGATCTGCTCGCCGATCGCGGTCGACAGCTGCGTCATCATCGAGGTCATCGCGTTCGTCATGGCTTCCTGCATGACCTGGCCGATGACAGCGCTCACGCCCTGCGTGAGGGTGGTCCCCAGCTGGGCGGCGATCTGCGTGGAGATCGCGTTCATGACCTGAGTGGAGATGTCGGTGCCGATCTGGGCCAGGGCGGGGTCCTCGCCGAGGGCCTTCGTCAGGTTGGCGGCGAGCTTATCGGAGTCGACGACCTGGTCGGAGGAGACAGCCGCGCGCAGCTGCGCGAGCACCTCGGGCTGAGAGAAGTACGCCGAGGCCAGGGTCGCAAAGTCGGTCGTTCCACCCGCCTCGATCTGCTCGCGGGCGTAGTCCTGGAAGCCCTGAGCGATCTGGGATGCCTGGGCACTCAGGTAGTCTGCCGCGCCATCCTTGACGGCACCGTCGGCCAGGGCCGAGCGGATGATCGTCCGGAAGTCGACGTTGGCCAGCTGCGGCAGGTCTTTGCTCAGCTCCCCGAAGTCGAGGCCGGACAGGTCGAAGGCCATGCCCGACTGGGCACCGGACTGTGCGGCGAGGGCCGAAAGGTCGATGGTCGACAGGTCCAGGCCCGACATGTCGAGGTTGGAGAAGTCGAGGCCGGACAGGTCGAGGCCGGAAAAGTCCAGGCCAGACAGGTCCATTTGCATCTTGTCGGGGTCGATCTGGAAGGCGGCGGAGAGCTTGGACTCATCCACCGTGAACAGGGAGGACATGTCGAAGCCACCGGACTGGCTCTTCTGATTGTCCGCCAGCTCCTTGAAAGTCTTGCCGGTGAAGACGTCAACGTCGGGCTTGGCGCGCTGGGCCTTGACGATCGGGCTGGCCGCCGCCTCCTCAATGATCTGGTAGGTCAGGGCAGGCGTGTAGGCGATGCCCTGACGCAGGGCGCCACCCTTGTCGGAGTTGGGCTTGACGATGCCGGAGATCGTCAGCTGCTGGCCGCCGTCTACGAGCTTCTTCATGTAGTCCGTGTCGGAGGAGCGGTCCGTCCACACCTTGTAGGTATCGTCCCACGTGTACTTGTCGAACGCGTTGACGCGACGGAAGGTCGTGCCCAGGATCGCGGAGTAGTCGTAGGTGGCGGTACTCGCCCCCGACTGCGCCCCGGACTGGCTCTTACCCCCGAGCGCGCCCTGGTAGTAGCTGCGCATCAGGTCATCGAATTCCTTGTGGTCTTTGAGACCCAGGGTGTATTCGAAGAGGTTGGGGATGTTGCCGTCCTCATCGAGGACCAGGACGACCTGGTTCGCGCCGCTCGGCCAGGAGCCGGCGACCACGTCGTACGCGGAGGTGTACAGCGAGGTCGTGGCGGGCATCTGGTAGAAGGCGTTCGTCTGCATCATCGACCCGAAGGCGCCCGCGCCGAAACCGGCTTCCATCTGTTTCATGGACTGGTCGGGGCTAACCTGCACGATCTCTTTGGACGTGTCGGTTTGGTAGATCTGCGGGACGATGTCGTAGTCATACTCGATCGCGTTGACCATCGTGTCGATGCCGCCGCCGTTGTTATCCAGGTAGGTCTTGAGTGAGGCCAGGTCGTTCGTCTTCGCGTCACGGATCGTATCGGCGAAGGTGCGCAGCTTGGAGACGCCGACCTTGCCGTCGGGCGCGGGCTGGGAGTCTTTGGAGTCCGAGGCCGACACGGACAGCGCGGCGGTCATGTCGATGCCGCTCTTTTGGATCGTCAGCGGGTACGCGCCCAGCGTCTCCTCTTCGGTTTTGGCGATGTAGGCGTTGGTGCCGTTGGCCAGCGCGAGGATCGCGGCGATGCCGATGATGCCGATGGACCCCGCGAAGGAGGTCATGAGGGTGCGGCCCTTCTTCGTCATCAGGTTGTTGGCCGACAGGGACAGGGCCGTTAGGAAGCCCATCGAGGTGCGGCGCGCGGGCTTGGCCTCTCGGCGGTCTTCCGCGGCGGGCACAAAGGGATCGGAATCGGCGACGATGGAGCCGTCGGCCAGCTCGACGATGCGGGTCGCGTACTGGTGGGCCAGATCGGGGTTGTGCGTGACCATGATGACGAGGCGGTCGCGGGCCACGTCGCGCAGCAGGTCCATGACCTGCACGCTCGTCTTGGAGTCGAGGGCGCCGGTGGGCTCGTCGGCCAGCAGGATCTCGGGGTCGTTGATGAGGGCGCGCGCGATGGCGACGCGCTGCATCTGGCCGCCCGACATCTGCGAGGGCTTCTTGTGGACGTGCTCCTTCAGGCCGACCCGTTCGAGGGCGTCGAGGGCGCGCTTGCGGCGCTCGGAGCGCGAGACACCCGACAGGGTCAGGGCCAGCTCGACGTTCGCCATCACGGTCTGGTGCGGGATCAGGTTGTAGGCCTGGAAGACGAAGCCGATGCGGTTGTTGCGGTAGGCGTCCCAGTCGCGGGCCTTGTAGTCCTTCGTCGAAATACCGTCGATGACGAGGTCGCCGCTCTGGAAGCGGTCGAGGCCACCGATGACGTTGAGCATCGTTGTCTTGCCGGAGCCTGACTGGCCGAGCACGGCCACAAACTCGTTGTCGCGGAACGCCACGGAGACCTTGTTGAGCGCCACCTGCACGAGGTTGGCGGTCTGATAGGCCTTGACGATCTCCTTGAGCTCTAGCACGCTTCATCCTCACATCTGCTGCTGATTCCGCATACAAGTCTAGGTGATCGGCCATCGCCCAAGACCACCGCTATTCACTGACTGATCCCTGATCGTCCCCCGACAAGCCCCTGAAGTCATATCTGCCACGTCACATCGCGGTCCCCGAAACCCAGCCCGGGCCTCATTCAATGAAGGGCCTGCAGGGGCATGCGAGACCGAGCGGCTAAACTGATCCCATGACCGACCTCACCCAGATTCCTGTGCCCAACGAGGGGCCGATCACCGACAAAGTCAAGGAAATCTACGAGCGTTCCTTCCCACCCGAGGAACAGATCCCCCTTCCCGAGCTGCTGCAAAGCACCAAGATGGACCAGGTCTCCTTCCTCGCGTGGATCGATCCGTCCCTGCCCGCGGGCGAGGACAGGGCCGGCAACGTGGTCGCCCTGACCTTCTCCTTCGTCTTCCCCGACCTGTTCTATCTGGGCTTCCTCGCAGTGGACGGTCGCACGCGCAGCGCGGGCTACGGCTCGCGCATCCTCACCCACTTCCGCGAGCGCTACGGCGACGTGCCGCAGCTGCTCGAAATCGAGCCGGTCGTGCGCGAGGCCGGGAACTACCAGCAGCGCGTACGTCGCCTGAAGTTCTACGAGCGCAACGGTTTCACGGTGACGAACATGCTCACACACGAGGCCGACCAGACCTACCGGGTCCTGGCGCGCGACGGTATCGTCGCCCCGCAGCGCCTGGAGGAGGCGCTCAACTCGGTGACCGACGACCCGGCGTACGCGTCGCGGGTGACGACGGACTGACGCTCTCCCCGGGGTCAGTGGCCGACACCACTGCTGGAGACCAGGAGGATTTCCTCATTGTCGAGTCGCGCGAGCGCGCCTTCCAGTGCCGCCGAGGAGAAGATGCCCTCGTCGCGGGCCTGTAGGAGGGCATCACGCTGAGCGTGGATCGCCTCCAGCGCCAGTTCACGGATCTGGTCGCGCGTGAAGGAACGCTCAACCTCTTCCTCGCTCATGTCGACGGTGCCGTGGCCATCGTCGTCGCTGTCGCCGGCGGCATCCTGGAGGATGTCCGTGAGGACGCGGTCTGCAGCGTGCGCCGTCCACACTTGCTCACCCATGGCCTCGTCAGTAAGTGCATGCCCCAGCCGGGAGAGTGTG
>ERZ1674093.145-NODE-146-length-15042-cov-18.389938_pt1 | contig 15042 bp, 10 predicted proteins | sample MGYA00581116_ERZ1674093 | MGnify/ENA primary metagenome ERZ1674093 (study PRJEB41354, sample SAMEA4873337) | human saliva metagenome | biome: human-associated habitat [ENVO:00009003]; feature: mouth environment [ENVO:08000002]; material: saliva material... | reverse complement strand
GAATTTAGGCTAGTTCGGAAAAACAGCGGATATATTTTTTAATTTTAGTAAAATAAATAGGTTTGAAGTATAAAAATAGTGTATTTGTATCTCTATACACTAAAATCATTCGTACAAAATATAAAATCTATTCCAAACAAAAACATGCTACCTCATTTCGGTAACATGTCATCACTTTCTACTTACAACAACGCCTCAAACTCAGAGACAGTCATATCCAACTGCTGACTGGCAACTTCAGATGTCAGAAGACCTTGGCGAACGAGATTTAGTAAACCTACTTTCAATCCCTCTTCGATACCCTCAGATTGTCCTTGTTCAAGACCTTCCGCCCTAGCAGTCTCCAAGGCATAATCCTGAGCCAATAACGCTTGTTCTTCTCGCATACGTAGTTGACTAAACATCTTCCTGTCCTCCTCGGACCAGCTCTTATAGTCCAGCAGTTGGTCTGCCTGGCTGATGGCTCGCTCGGGTTGTTGGGTAAAGGGTTTATTCCCAAAAAACTCCAACCATGGTTTACGAACCTCATCTTTGCTGGTTTCTCTGTATTTGTTAAGTTCTTATTTGTGATGCTCTTTCAATAGTAACTCAAACTCAGCGACGCTCATGCCCAATTGCTCACTTGCAAATTCGGAAGTTAAAACATGTTGGCGTACCATATCCAGAAATGCAAAAAGTTTCCCTTCTTCCCTTCCTTCAACTTTGCCACGCTCAAGACCACGTTCCAATCCCTGTTCAAGACCTTCAGCCCTAGCAGTTTCCAAGGCATAGTCCTGCGCTAACAAGGCTTGTTCCTCACGCATACGTAGTTGGCTAAACATCTTCCTGTCCTCCTCGGACCAGCTCTTGTAGTCCAGCAGTTGATCTGCTTGGCTGATGGCTCGCTCGGGTTGTTGGGTAAAGGGTTTATTCCCGAAAAACTCCAACCACGGCTTGCGAACGCTATCCTTGCTGGTTTCTCTGTATTTGTTAAGTTCTTATTTGTGATGCTCTTTCAATAGTAACTCAAACTCAGCGACAGTCATACCTAATTGCTCACTAGCAACCTCAGCTGTTAAAAGATGTTGGCGAACGAGATTTAGTAACATAGACAAACTTCCTTCAACTTTCCCACGCTCTAATCCTTTTTCCTCAGCTTGTTCCAAGGCATAATCCTGAGCCAATAACGCTTGTTCTTCTCGCATACGTAGTTGACTAAACATCTTCCTGTCCTCCTCGGACCAGCTCTTATAGTCCAGCAGTTGATCTGCTTGGCTAATGGCTCGCTCAGGTTGTTGGGTAAAGGGTTTATTCCCGAAAAACTCCAACCACGGCTTGCGAACCTCGTCTTTGCTGGTTTCTCTGTATTTTTTTAATTCCAAGAACGCCATCTTGACTAGATGATGTTCCTGTCCGTTATTGGTGATGGTTAATGCTTCACCTGTCGTGTCCTCTCGCATACTAAAACTGTGAAAGGCTAAATCATCTGAGAAATAATTACTATCCACAATAGCGATTGCGTATACTGGAGCAATATGTTTGTAGCTCTGGTGGGTATCACCTTCACGTTGGCGAATTTTTTCTAGGTTTTGATTGACCTGACTGCACAGGTAAGCCCATAAACGATTGATGAAAAAATTCTGATGATGGACTTGTATTTCGATAATAACCTGAGTACCGTTATCCAATTCCGCCAAGACGTCTATACTGGTATAGAAATCCTGTGCCGAGTAAGGCAGGAAAGGTAAGACATGAATATTACTTCCCTCCAAAATCGTCACATTTTTTGCTGGCAAGTCCAGCATATCGCGGATAAATTGACAAGTGATTTCTGGATTGCTAAAGATTTTCTTAGCAACCAAGTCATTAGTTGGGCTGATGCCTGGATGTCTTAGAATCATCCACTTCCTCCTTTTATTATACCACAGTTTTAAATCTAGGTTTACTAGATTCACTACCACTATCTATTTATTCGGAAAGGAAATGAATTGTAAAGATATTTTATCTCGTTTCAACTAAAATATGAGCTTGATCAACCAACTGTCCATTAACAGTCAGATTTAGATAGAAATCTAGGATCTTATCAGCAACAAAATACAGGGTTGGTAGGCACAAATCTTTTTTGCTTTCCCCTGCTTGAAATTGAAGGACTTGAATCTCGTCCTGATAGGCGACACCATGAACACCTGTCCCCGGTTGAATCGAAATCTTAGCTTCCAAAGGGGTACTACTTTCGCTACGTTCAATCCTAAAATGAAGAGTCTCTCCCTTTGTCACAGCTAGACTTTTTTCTGCAAATGCTAGTCCCTGAACAGCTACTTTTTGTGATAAGCTCGGAGTGTTATAGAGGGCAATCTTGGTCAATACAGGCATAGATTGTGCCTCTGTAATGATCACGCGCACCTTCTGTGCCTCTACTAGTGGACCTCGCAAGAGGCGCTTTTGACCAACTGTAAAGCCCATGCCAAATTCTTGCCAGACGCCATCCACCTCTACTTGCAGATAAAAAGCAGCGATTCGTTGCCCCAGCTTCAAATCTTCTCTTAACTCAATTACATCAAAAGTTTTCGGTGACCCTAAGTCAAGTTCTAACTGGATGGGCAAATCTGCATCGCTTGCCCAAGAGCTGGTCTCAAGACCATCTGTTAAATGGTGACAAGCAAAGTCTGCGGAAAGAGCAGGACCAGATACCTCAGCTCCCAGAGCCAAATCTTCTTTATAGAGCTCATTGCGATAGGCCGCAAATTCATAGAGACGTTCAATATCCTTTGCATCAAAGAGCCCATCTTGATTCGGCGGAATATTAAGCAGGAGTGGAGTTCCCCGCCCAACCGAGTGAAAGTAGATTTCCACCAACTCCTCAAGAGACTTAGGTTCCTGGTCCTCATGGTAAAACCAACCTGGCCGTATGGAAACATCTGCCTCTCCGATTGAAAAAATCGTGCCCGAGGGATCTCCGTGCTGAAGATAGTCCAGCTCTGCTTCTGTTCCTAGTTTGTCAGGATCCACCTTTTGCCACAGTGGATCACCTGCATACCCTCGTTCATTACCAATCCAGCGTATACTGGTGCCTTCTGTTGAAAAAATTAAGCAATCTCCCTGCAGTTCACGAATGGTTTCAAACCATTTCTCAAATTCATAATTGACCTTTTGAGCGCCCTCTCCTCTAGCACCATCCATCCAGACCTCAGCAAATTTCCCTCCATTTCCATAGGCAGGATTTGATAAGATTTCCTTCAGCTGAGCCAGATAATAGGCATTATAGTCCGCTTCTCTCTCCACATGATAGAGAGGACTATGGGCATCCCAGGGTGATAGGTAGACCCCCATATCCATATCAAACTCTGTGGCAGCTTGGGATACTTCAAGGAGCAAATCCCCCTCTCCATTCCTCCAAGGACTGGCCTTGACCGAATAATCTGTGTGAACTGTCGGATAAAGGACAAAGCCATCATGGTGCTTGACCACCAAAATCAACTTTTTAAAGCCCGTTTCCTTGAGCACGCGAACCCACTCACGCGCATCTAACTTTATCGGATTAAAGTGTTCAGGATCCTCCTGACCGGTTCCCCATTCCTGATTATAAAAAGTATTTGGTCCAAAATGGATAAAGGCTGCTAGTTCATCCTCTAAATAAGCTAGTTGGGCCTGACTAGGCAAGGGGCCATGCGGTTTTATTTCTCTTACCATACTACTTCCTATCTACATTTTTCTTTACTTTTTTAGCATACACTTGCAATTCTGTTAAGGCTAGGGGACTGGTTAAGTTTTCAAATCGAAGACGAAGGGCATAGGTTTCCACCTTGTCAAATTCAAAACGAAGCCCTTCATCCTTGTCGCTTGAAACTTTTCGGATAGCTGATACAGGTCGCCAATTCTCCTCTTGCTTGAGCAGGGAATCCTTATCCAAATGGTTTGGAGTCCGAGGCAAGGCAGGCTCATTCCCCACATAATAATCAATAAAGGTAGGCTCCACCGCCACGTATTCTTGATTCTCAACATAATACAAGGTCACGTTATCCACAAATCGCGGTTTTAAAATCCCTGCATCTCCAAAAAGAATGCCCACGCTGGCTTTCTCTGACTTGGCAATCCAAGTATTGGCTGTCGATTTTTTCCGAGCAATGACCTTGTCATTGAGGTAAGAGGCTGGGTGATTTGGCTCTGAGTGGGAAGCAAAGACAAGAGGCAGGTTGGACCCTGTCCACTGATCGGAAATAACTTCCCCATCTACACTGACATCTGTCACATGAATGGTGACTGTTGCTGGCAACTCACAGCCCGCTACTTGTCCTGTGAGCACACTTTCTCCTACCTGAGCATAGACTTGAGGTTCGAGTTCATCCCAAGTCACCTTGGCCGTATCTCGTCTGCCATCTGATAAGACTAGCTTGACTCGGTCTGGTAAATGTGGGACTTCCTTGACAAGCGTCCAAACCTTTTCAGGCTCAATAGCGCAAATCCCTTGGACACAAACCTGAGCAGAAGCCTTTAAATCCAAACCCTCTAGCTGACCAGATACCGTAAACTCATGAAAGCTTGCTATATCTTCTTCGGATATTACCTCCCAAACAACCTTGACTCGTTTTGCACCACCAGACTCATAGTCCACCAAGACCGAAGATGGAAGCTGTGGATAAGTCCCCTTATCTGTATACAAGCGAAGTGGTCTTACAGAAACTGCCTGCCCTAGCGAGGTATTTTCTGCGACCTGCAGGTGCATTTGATAGGTCTTCCCTTGATAAATGGCGCGGATAGCCAAGTCACCTGCAGACAAGCAATGAAGCACCCCCTGCTTGATAATGGCGTGGGCACTACCACTCGTCTCCCAAATCACTTCACTATTCCCCACCTTGTTCACAGGGTTATCCACAGTTTGTGGATAAAGTCCAATAGCTGGGAAATCTCCTTCTTGCAAACCTGCCTGCTTGTCCACTCGAATCTCAAACAAGCGCTGATTTTTCACTGGCTGGCAATCCAAAGCCTCTCCCACTAATATATCAAAACTTGCTGGCTCTAGCCCTCTGGCACTGGCTTTTACTCTTACCTGACCTGCCTGCTCCAAGCTCTGAACTAAGAGGACACCTCTGCCATGAAAGACTTTTCGCTTAAACCGACCATTTTTCTGAGCCTGATAACGTTCACGACTGGCCTGTCTACCGTTATCCACACCCACAATACGAGCAGGGCCTTCAATTTCAAAATGAAGCTGATTGGAAGCACTCGGCACCCAATTTCTATCCTTGTCCAATACATCAAAATAGAGATAGAGGAGGTCTTGCCCATCTGGCTCCAGTTGTGTTTTCTCGGCATGTAACCCGATTTTGGCTGCCTTACCTGCAGTCACCACCCTATCTTCTTCCACAATCTGACCTTGACGGTCATAGGCCACAGCACGCAATTCTCCTGGTTGATAATCCAAACGCCATTCGAGATAGAGTTGGCCAGAACCTTCTCCCTCTTGGTATTTTCGACCGTCTGAAGTCCATTTTTCCTGAAAGGCCTTCCTGCCTTTGGATTTTCCATTGAGAAATATCTCTACTGAATCAGCATTTGAATACACTCTAACAGGAATATCCCCATACTTATCCACAACTTGTTGATAACTCTTGTGGATTTCCCAATTCCAATGGGGCAGGATATGAACCATGGGATGCTGATCTAGGTCCAACCACTGACTTTGGTAGAGATAATAGTCATTTTTAGGAATCCCTGCTGTGTCCACGATCCCAAAATAGGAACTCTTTACAGGCGTGTCGTTTTGATTGTGCCAAGGAGTTGGCTCACCGATATAGTCCACTCCTGTCCAGATAAACTGACCTGCGTAATCTAGCCGATTTCTATCTGCTATCCAAGAAGCCGTCGCCGTCTTCCCCCAAGGAACCCGGTCATTGCCATAGTCCGACTGTTCAAAATTTCGCACGCGGCGATTATCCCCAACCCATTCCTTATCTGGGCGAAAATAGCTATCACGCGTCCTTGTAGCCGATGAGGTTTCAGACCCGTAAAGTCGCCACTTGGGATGTCTTTTGCGAATCGCGTCAATATTATCTTCCGAGTAATTCAAGCCCACCACATCTAGCAAATCAGCTATCTTTTCATGACCTCCAGACCCATCTCCAAAGCGGAACTGATCCATTCCCATGGTCACAAAACGGCTATCATCCACTTCTTTGACTCTTCCTAGCAAACGTTTGATAGTCTTCAATGAATGAGCATCGCCATTTGCTTCGCTGACTTCATTTCCCAAGGACCACATAAAAATCGCTGGATTGTTCTTACCACGCTCGATCATAGTACGCAAATCGTAATCCGACCAGAAATCGCCTGCTTTTGCTTCTGGATGAGTTGCTTCTTCCTCAAAAAAGCGACCATAGTCATACTCTTTCTTGCCTCCATACCAGGTATCAAAGGCTTCTTCTTGGATGAGTAGGCCCATTCTGGCAGCCACATCCAGCAAAATACTACTAGCTGGATTGTGTGTTATTCGGATAGCGTTGACTCCCATTTCCTTAATCTGGCGCAGGCGTCTCTCGGCAGCTGACCTATTTTCCACAGCTCCCAGCGCTCCGTAGTCATGGTGCAAACAAACCCCATGAATCTTCAACCAGCGACCATTTAGAAAGAAACCCTTATCCGCTTGCCAATCCATATAACGGTAACCAAAAGTCTCCTCTTCTTCATCAACCAAAATGCCATTTTTGTAAAGGCGAGTCTTCAATTGGTGAAGGTGAGGATGTTCAATATCCCAAAGCAAAGGTTGGAAAATTGATATGGCTTGTTGGAAAGAATATTTGTCCCCAGCTTCAATCACTACAGAGTCTGTCGCCTGCCAGTCTGACAGCTGTTGTCCATCATACCAGATACTCTGCTCCAAATACACCGACACGGACTGAGGTCCGTCATTTGAAACCTTACTTTCAAGCTGAGTTTCCACCCATCCATCTCTTTGTTCCTTGAGCTTGGGACTTTCTATCTTAATCCCATACAAATCCAGATGCACCGAATCTGTAATCAATAATTTTACTTCTCGGTAAATACCGCTACCAGAGTACCAACGACTGCTAGGTTGCTGATTTTCCACAAAAACCGCAAGCTGGTTGGCTGTCCCATCATTTCTTAGATAAGGCGTTATATCATAAGAAAAGGGCGTATAGCCACTGGGATAATAGCCCAGCACTTGCCCATTGATATAGACTTGGGCATTCATGTAAACCCCATCAAAGAGTAAACGCACCGAAACAAGACTGGCATCTTCTTCCAAGTAGAACTGCGTCCGATACCAGGCTTGACCCCCGTTTAACTGGCCACCCTCATTTTGCGCTGGCGAATACTGGTCAAAATCATTGTAAATACTCCAGTCATGTGGTACTTGAATAGCCTGCCAATTTTCCCTCTGAAAATCCGGTGCCAAGGCATCTTCTTTCCCCACCTCTTGACTAAAAAACCAGTGATTTCGTAAAACTTCTTCTCTTCTCATACAAGCATTCCTCTTTAAACAAGTCTATCAATTTGACTATATCACAAAACAAAAGCGCTTTCAATACTTCCTCCATCACTCCCTAAATCCTTAGAAAAGATGCTATAATTTGTGGAGAAGTCTGAAAATCACTCCATGTTCATATAAACTGTCATTTTCAAGAAACAAGGTCATACTCTTCGAAAATCTCTTCAAACCACGTCAGCGTCGCCTTACCGTAGGTATAGTTACTGACTTCGTCAGTCTTATCTACAACCTCAAAACCATGTTTTGAGCTGACTTCGTCAGTTTTATCTACAACCTCAAAACGGTGTTTTGAGCTGACTTCGTCAGTTTTATCTGTAATCTCAAAGCTGGACTTTGAGCAACCTGCGACTAGCTTCCTAGTTTGCTTTTTGATTTTCATTGAGTATCAAATCTGACAAGAACCAAAAAACACCCCTCTGAATATTCATTCCAGAGAGATGTTCCTTTTGTCTTAGCTATTGTAAATCGATTGTCTAAAGTCATCTGAATCTTTGAGATAAGCTTTATAAATCGCTTTTTTCAGTTTTTGAACGGGTGTTTCGATAAAGCTATAGGTGTGAGCAGTTGTTTTGCCTACCTTAATCTGTTTCAACTCCTCTTGGACAGCTTTCTGCATCAATTCACTTAACTTCTGGCTTGTCAGACTTATTTCCTGACCTTCATATTGGATTGTCAAAGGTTTCAATTGATTGAGCCTATCCACTCTTTCCTTGATCTGTGCTTTTTTGAACTCAGCATAGCTCTTACCATTCAAAATTTTATTGAAAATGTAAGTATCAGATAAAGGCTTGTTTTCAGCCTCTGCTGCTTGTTTATATTGATTTGAAACATAAGGAACAAATCCTTCATAATAGCCCAAAGCAGCCATCAATTCAAAGGCTTGTTTTCTGAATGTAATATCCCCACTCATACCTTTATCATTTTCACTAACTCCAAAAATTGTATCAAACATATCAACAGTATAGTAACCATTTGCTGCAATCTTACCTTTATCTGAAAAACCAGCAATGATATAACGATTAACCATGATATGATTGTCAATCAAACTATCAATATCTGTCAATTTTTTGGCATCTTCTAAGGTCAGAGCTTGAATCTCCTCACTCTTATGAGTCGGTTTAACTGCTGGATTACGGTAATCTACCCAAGTTCTAGAACCTGTTGAAGTGATTGGCATTATTTTTTTGAAATAACTCATCTTGTCTTCTGCAGATAAGTTTCTACTTGCATCTGCTTCTAGGTAATCTAGAGTATAAAGAACATCAAAACTTCCCTTCATGTAAGATTGCAAATCTTCTGCCGTTTTAAATCGATCAGGTGTTTTATTGTAAAATCCATTCTTATTACTCTCATCATATACAAAATTGAGATTGAAATAAGTATCTTTTTCTGGATTATAGGAGTTTTCAAAAATACCACGCGCATAAAACTCTGCTCCTGTACCATCTCGACGACCGTGATTATTAAACAAGACCGTTTTATCTAGTAAGTGCGTCATTTCATGAGAATAAGTCGCTGAACCTCTATCATCCAAAACCCTATCTATAAAGTAACGGACACCTAATCCATTGGCCTCAGCTCCCACCTTACTTACTGGAGAATAGTAATTCATAGGAGTCATAAACTGGTCGACCCCCTTATCAGCCCCACTACCAATAGCTGGTGACCAAGTGTTATCAATCTGGGTATTCGGATTACTTGTATATTTCTTCATCGTATCAATAATCAAGCGATTTGTCAGCAACTTATCACGATTTTCTGGTTTTGTTATACGATAAAGAGTATCAACATAGTTGGCTTGTTGCCCAGCCGCTTTTTCAATTAAAGACTTGACTCTAGCAAGCTCAGCCTGATACTTAGTTGGATTAGACTGGGCAAGAGAAGTATCTATATAGGAACCAATGTTACCGTAAGTAATCGTCGCCATATTACTAATCACGTAAACATGTGGTTCTTTCACATTCAAAAGTCCCAAAATAGCAGCCATATTAGCCTCTTGTTTACGAGGATCCTTTTCCCCAGCTGTCAACTTGCTATATAGCCCGACATACGCTGAAGGATTTTCTTTAGATGGTTTGTCGACAATCATAGCTTGGCTAGATTTTTTAAGCCAAGTATCCGCATCATCTGACGTAAAGAGTTGGCGATTGCTGTCTAAAAATTCCTTCAAACTAGCCTTACCTGCAATAGTAGATAAGTATTTTGTAAATGTTTGAGGACTATTGGTCAATTTCATCTCTTCATAAGACATGGACCCTAATTTTTTCAAACTATCCAAGGCTGTCATCGTCTTATTGCCAAATGAACTTGGATTAAAGGCCAGAATATCACGAATATTCGTGTCCCCAAATTGAATATTATAAAAACGATTGATATAAGACAGTCCCAACAAGATCTGCTCTTTGTATTGCTCCAGCTCTTGTTTGACCTTGTTGCGATTTTCAGGGGTATCTCCTATAATCCCCAAAGTATGAGAGGCAATCTTTTTGAAACTTGACTCAGCTTGCGTCTTCATCTGATCAAAGCTTTCTTGAATTGACAGTTTTTGAAGATACTCTGTACGCAACATATCTTTGACCTCTTGGTCAGTGATATTTGGGTGTGTTTTTCTGAGCGCAATTCTCTTTGTTATAATATCTCGAGGATCATAGGTAGGCTCTAACTGTGCTTTTAATTTACTGTCATTTAAGAAATCTACTGATCTCGCGCTTGTGGTAAGAGCAGACACATCCACAGCATCTTCTCTCTCACTATTAGCCGGAAGTAAGTGTGGTTTATCCTCCTGACTACCAACTAAAATAACTCTGGGTTTCATTGATTTTGTTATTTGACTCACTTCTTGAGGATTAACCAATTCACCAGTTTGTTCATTGATAGCGTAGGTTCTTGTATGTGTATTCTCACCAACTTCTCCTTCAGATGCTACCTTTTCTATATTTTTAGCAAGTGAAGAATCCTCTCTTCGCTCCTCAGTAACATCAATCGGTTGAATTACTTTTTCCACATTACCAACTTGAATCACTTTATCGACTGCTGGATTTACTTGTCTAGTAGTGTCAGATACCGTCACCTGACCTGTTGCCTTATCTAATTGATAAGTCGTCCTAGTTTCCACCGAACCATCACGCCCTGCAACCGCTACCTCCTCTTTTCTGAACTCCAAAGCAGGATTCACTTGGTAAATCGTTTTATGAGATAGGACAGTAGTTTCAACACTCGGTTTAGTTCCAACTTCTACAACTTGATCAACTTTGTTAGCTACTATTTTGACAGTTTTACTCTCAGAAATATTTCCACTTGTTTGATCTTTAGTATAGGTAGTAGTAACTTGTTCTTGTCCCTCAACACCCGGAATCTTTACTCTTGTAACGCCGTGGTCTAGTGCCTCATTCTTTTCATAAATTGTTTCATAAGGAACAGCTTTTGTCTCTACTTTGGTCTGAGGAAGTTGAGTGTCTTCTTTATACTCTGGGAGAGCCTCCTGTATCTCAGGTTCACCAGAAACACCGCCCTCATATGATGGAAGAGGCAGCTCTACCGAAGGTTCACCGGAAACACCGCCCTCATAAGAAGGAAGAGAAGGTTCTAACAACGATTCGCCGGAAACACCACCTTCATAAGAAGGAAGGGGGGGGTCCACCAAGGATTCGCCAGAAACACCGCCTTCATAAGAAGGAAGGGGGGGTTCCACCAAGGATTCGCCAGAAACACCGCCTTCATAAGAAGGAAGCGCTGGTTCTACCAAGGGTGCACCAGAAACACCGCCTTCATAAGACAGAAGAGATGGCTCTACCAAGGATTCGCCAGAAACACCGCCCTCATAAGATGGAAGGGGGGGTTCCACCAAGGACTCGCCGGAAACGCCACCTTCATAAGAGGGGAGAGTGGGTTGTACTTCTGGGGCTGTGCTTATGCCATTTTCTTGAGATGCCTTCTCTTTTGTCCCGACCAGAATCACCTGAGTAACCGGTTCACGAAGTACTTCTCTCCCTACTTCATTTCGCGTAACAACACCATCGATAACCCTTACTTCTGTTAAGATTCGTTCTTGTCCCTTGGCACCTTCTATAGAAATTCTTTTTTCTCCCTTAGCCAGAGTTGGGTCAGACTGAAATTGAGTTTCAAACTCTATCTCCCCTACCCTAACTTCCAGTTCTGGCTTGTCTTCAATAACAGTTTTCATTCCTTCATCCGGTACTTTTTTAGACTCAATATTCATACTTTTTTCAGGAGATGGATTTAAAACGGGCTCAACTGCGTAAGATGGTTGAGGAGATTGCACAAGATCTTCAGTCGAGTCAAATTGAGATGCAGTCTGTGGTACAATCTTCTTAGATTGAGATTCTGAACTGTCCTCCTTTTGAGATAATGCTGGCGACTCTACCTTATCAACAGAAAGTTCCTTGCTAGCACTATCTCTTACCAAATAATATCCCGTAAATTCATATCCTTGGACTGTTTCAGGACTTGGTAGAAACTGACCTTCTACTCTCTTAACAAGGGCTGGTTGCAATTCTACCAGATTTTCAATAGCAGAGATGGATGCTCCCCAGCCACCAACAGCAAAGACGGTCACAAGGAAGTAAGACGCTCCCTTTTTTCTCTTGATTAAAGTGAAGGAAAGCAATAATAATCCTGCTCCCAAGATAAACATCCCATCATTAGAAAACAGACCTGTTTCTGGTAATCTTGTAGCCAATTTTCGATAGACAAAATAGTATTCTTTTCCTTCTTCTACCTCAATCTTATTTTCTTCAAACCATTGCAACTCAGATTTCAGCTTTTCAGATAAATCCTGCTCATCCAAATAATGGCTTGAAATTAGTGCTAAACTCGTTTCTGTAGCCTGTACAGGTTGAGCACCCATACCAGCAAAAAATAAACTCGTTCCTAGCAAGACCGAACAAGCTCCTATTGTATATTTCCTCAAAGAAAAACGCTGCTTTCTCTCAAATTGAAATTCTTTCATCCCATATCCTATCATTCATTATTACTGTATATTTAGTATATCAGAAATAGTTTGTATTCACAAATCTTTCTAGTTATTCCCTTATCATTCCAAGTTGAGGGAGACAACATACAATAATTTTTATTTAAATGTATATCAATGTTCTTTGCTTTTCTTAACAAAAGCAATACAAAAAGAGCCTGTTGCCAAGCTCTTTGTACTCAATGAAAATCAAAGAGCAAACTAGGAAACTAGCCGCAGGCTGTACTTGAGTACGGCAAGGCGACGCTGACGTGGTTTGAATTTGATTTTCGAAGAGTATTAGTCTATTATTTCTTCTCAGCACGGAGGGCTGACAATATTTGTGTACGGATATCATCCACACCATTTGGTGTATTTGGTAAAAAGATAGTTTGATTTCCCTTAGAAGCAAAGGTATTCAAGGTATCCAGATACTGGTTGGTCAAGAGGATGGACATGATTTGCTCTTCTGTCATGCCAACATTGGCTTCCTTGAGTTCTGTGATAGACTCTGCCAATCCATCCACAATGGCCTTACGTTGTTGGGCAATCCCCACACCATGAAGGCGGTCTTTTTCTGCTTCGGCTTCAGCTGCAGTGACGATTTTAATCTTGTCGGCTTCCGCTAATTCTTGCGCTGCGACCCGCTTACGTTGCGCCGCATTGATTTCATTCATGGATTGCTTGACTTCTGCATCTGGCTCAACCTTTGTAATCAAAGTTTTCACGATAATGTAGCCATAAGTGGTCATTTCTTCTGCTACTTGGTGTTGAACTTCAAGGGCAATCTCATCTTTTTTCTCAAACAATTCATCCAAGGTTAATTTGGGAACAGAAGAGCGAAGAGCATCTTCGATATAAGATTTAATCTGAGATTCAGGACGCATGAGTTTATAGTAAGCATCTGTCACGCTCTGCTCGTTGACACGGTACTGAGTCGCCACATTCATCATAACGAACACATTGTCCTTGGTCTTAGTCTCAACCACAATATCGCTTTGCAACAAGCGCAACTGAATCCGCGCTGCAATCGAGTCAATCCCAAAAGGCAATCGAATATGAATACCGCTATTGGCAACCTTTTGGTATTTCCCAAAGCGTTCAATAATCGCCACCGACTGCTGACGAACCACATAAACTGTACTCAGTGTGACTATCACCAATAGGAGCACACAAACCACCACAAAAATCATCAAAAATGTTGCCATTATTGCGACCTCCATCATTATTTTTTCCTGTATTATAGCACATTTAAAGAAGGTTGTGCAGTTTTTACTGCGATTTTTCCTGAAATGTCAATAATTAGAGGTGAAACTACATTTCAAGTTAGTAATCGCTTTTTTCATTACATTAACTTCTATAGAATCTACATCAATAGTCAGGGAATAACTTGCCTTAACTTTTCCCTCGTGCTATACTAGTGATTGAAATTAATAATAGGAGATATTTCATGAAAACAGCAAAAACTACTGTTACAATCCTTTCTGCACTTGCTTCTGTCGTCTTATTAGCTAGTTGTGCAACAAAGTCTACAGAAACACAGACAAGCAATAATAGCTCATCTGATAATCAGATTACATTGACATATGACCAACTACGATCAAGAGAAAACACTATGTCAACCCTTTGGTATCAAAAATCAGCTGAAACTAAAGCTTTATACATACAGGGTTATAACGTTGCAACAAATCATCTAAAAGAATTGCTCAAAACAGAATCAGACAAACCTTACTCCATCGTTTTAGACTTGGATGAAACTGTCCTAGATAATAGCCCTTATCAAGTACAAAATGTCAAAGATGGTACAGCATTCACACCTGAAAATTGGGATGTTTGGGTTCAAAAAGCTACAGCAAAAGCCGTCCCAGGTGCAAAAGATTTTCTTCAGTTTGCTGATCAAAACGGTGTCCAAATCTACTATATTTCTGACCGCTCAGCTAATCAAGTAGATGCTACCATTAAAAATCTTGAAAGTGAAGGAATTCCTGTTCAAGGACGTGATCATCTCATGTTCTTAGAAAGCGGTGTAAAATCCAAAGAAGGTCGTCGCCAAAAAGTTCAAGAAAAAACAAATCTTATCTTATTGTTTGGTGATAACCTCGTAGACTTTGCAGATTTTTCTAAGACTTCTGAATCTGACCGTGATAAACAACTTGAAGAATTGCAAAAAGAATTCGGTGAAAAATTCATCATCTTCCCAAATCCAATGTACGGGTCATGGGAATCAGCTGTATACGGTGGTAACAAACTAGATGCTAAAGGTCAAGTAGAAGAACGCCAAAAAGCCTTACAAGGTTTTGATAAATAAAACAAATAAGCTGATTCTATATAAAATAAAGCTAACTTACAATCTTCAAAAAGTGGATAGGAAGGAATTCTGATAATCAGAAAACTTTCCTATCCACTTTTATGATTGATATAACATCAAGATTTTATAAATCTGATACTATACGTTTTATGATTTTAAAGACTTTTTGCCTAGACCCTGTATTTCAAGCATTAGGTGAGGTTGATGATCTAAATTTAATGTGATATACTATTTTTGTCATCGGTTACCGATTACGTTCCTTACGGTTCGTGAGAGGAG
>ERZ1674093.144-NODE-145-length-15070-cov-6.220380_pt1 | contig 15070 bp, 9 predicted proteins | sample MGYA00581116_ERZ1674093 | MGnify/ENA primary metagenome ERZ1674093 (study PRJEB41354, sample SAMEA4873337) | human saliva metagenome | biome: human-associated habitat [ENVO:00009003]; feature: mouth environment [ENVO:08000002]; material: saliva material... | reverse complement strand
TCCACGTCTTGGGGTCGGACCACATATCCTCCTGGTTGGACCATTCCGGCAGCGTTCTGTGAACCTTCGTCGCCACCGCCAGCTGGCCTTTCGCTGTGAGGTAGACGGTGTCGATGCGCGTCCCCTCGGGATCGGGTCGCCTCAGGCGCACCACGCGTCGACCAGCGAACGTGACGCGGCGATCCACGCCATCCGTCGACAGCTTGAGTTCAATCTCCTGAAAGCCATCGGTGAGGCGGCGATGCTTGTTCACATAGTCGCGAAGAGCCTCAACGATTGCAGCCGAGAGGCTTCCCGCGATTGTTCCCGCCTCGGAAAAGAGGCTCACGTCGCTGTCTGATACGTACACGTTACGAGTAGGCATGTACATAACTATACGCATATCGACGTGAGTGTCAAGAGCCGACGAATGACCAACCGACCGGTCACTGTGGGTCACCCGCGCGCGATGCTGGGCGCGCGTACAGGATCGAGGGAGAAGAGCCTACACCGCGGCATTTGTACACAATCTTGTCCACAGTTGTGAATAAACTGTGTCGGCTGCCATCCAGAAGGTCGGTCAGAGAAACGGAAACTGACCCGACAGTGCGGCACAGAGCCACCGACACTCGAGGGTGCGACGACCGCAGCGCGGCGCCCCCTGGCGCCCGCGCGGGGACAGAGAGAGGCGCCCGGAGCCAACCGGCTCCGGGCGCCCTCACACCGATGCACGGGGCGCTAACGGGCCGTTCTCAAGGCCTGCCGCCCCAGCATGAAGGGAGCAAGGATCATGGAGGAACCCAGGCCCACTCCGAAGCCTCCGAGCACGTCTGTCACCCAGTGCACGCCCAAGTAGAGGCGCGTCACCGCAATGAACGCGATGATAGCGATCGCGGCGACCCACAGCAGGTGGCGGATACGGCGCCCGAAGCGCGTCATCGTCAAAACCAGGACCAGCGAGATGACAAGCGCGGTGACGGCGGTTGCGTGACCCGACGGAAACGAGTAGGAGTCTTCCGAAATGAGCCAGAACGACTGATCGGGGCGCGCACGCCCGTCAATGTGCTTGATAATGTAGCCATTCACGCCCGACAGGGCCACCGAGCACAGGATGTACAGGGCGTGCATGACCTTCTTCACGAGCCACCACACGACTAACGCAATCACGAGCGCCAGCACAACCGCGCGCTTGGGATCAAACGCCCACGACACGCCCGCCATGATCGAGTTCATCGCGGGGGTGCGGGCATCGATGAAGTCCGACCACACGGCCGTATCGACGGGAAGGGGACCGCGCAAAAACCCGCCGAAGACGGCAACCGCCACGACGATGACGGCCCCTGCAATGGCGGAGGGTGACAAGAAACGACGAACAATCATAAGGAAAAGCCTACCGTAGTGTCAGTCGTTCGCGCCGTGCTCGTACATCCACCTGCCCGCGCGACGGCTAAACCGTGATCGCTCCCGCATGCTCCCGGTTTCGCCCGTACGCTGGTCCCTCCAGGAGGCCACGAACGTGACGGTTCCCTCCTCGTCGTCGATCCCTCCGGCCTCGGCCCCGAGGATGCGCAATCCCGTCCACTGCGTGCCCTCCACCCAATAGGGCGGGGCGGGCCGAGTGCGCGGATGCCACGTGCGAAACAGGTAGTCTTCGTCCCGCAGGGCAAACGCCGTGTAGCGCGAACGCATGAGTGCCTCGGCGGTAGGGGCGGCCTCGCCGTCCAGATAGGGTCCGCAGCACTGCGACAGGTGCAGGCCGGAGCCGCACGGGCAGGTACGAGGCCGGGGCGCGCCAGCGCTCGCAGCGCCGGGGGCAGCGGGGGAGGAGCTCACGCCCGGTCGCCCACGGAGGCGAGCCAGCGTTCGGCGTCCAGAGCCGCGCGACACCCCGAGCCGGCCGCCGTGATGGCCTGACGATACGTGTGGTCCACGGCGTCACCGCAGGCGAAGACACCCTCAACCGACGTGCGTGTCGACGGCTCGTCGACCGTGATGTAGCCGGCCTCGTCGAGGGCAACCTGGCCGCCCAGGAAGGCCGTGCGCGGCAGATGGCCGATAGCCACAAACACGCCATCCACGTCGATCTCGCGCGTCGAACCGTCGACGGTCGAAGCCAGCCGCAGGCCCGTCACGGACTCCTCGCCCAGCACCTCGGCCACGGTTGCGTTCCATTCGAAGGAAATCTTCGGGTTATTCAGCGCGCGTTCGGCCATGACGCGGGAGGCACGCAGCTCATCGCGGCGGTGCACCACGACGACCTCGGAGGCGAAGTTCGTGAGGAACGTGGCCTCCTCCATCGCCGAGTCTCCGCCTCCGATGACGGCCAGTCGCCGGTCCTTGAAGAAGAAACCGTCGCAGGTCGCGCAGTACGAAACCCCGCGCCCGGAGAACTCCTCCTCGCCGGGGACGTTCATGTGGCGGTACTCCGAGCCGGTCGCCAGGATGACCGCACGAGCGTAGAAGACCTCGTCCTCGGTGGCCACCGCCTTGACGGGGCCCTCCAGATTGACGGCGAGAACGTCCTCGTACCGAATGTCGGCCCCGAACCTCTCCGCCTGCGCACGCATGTTGTCCATGAGCTCCGGTCCCTGAATGCCCTCGGGGAAGCCCGGGAAGTTCTCGACCTCCGTGGTGTTCATCAGGGCGCCACCGGCTGCCAGCTGACCGGCCAAGACGAGAGGGGCCAGGCCCGCGCGCGCCGTGTAGACGGCCGCCGTGTAACCGGCGGGACCTGACCCGACGATGACGACCTCGTGGACGGTCGCGCCCTCGGGAACCTCGGTAGACGGGACCTCAACCGCGGCGGCCTCGGCGGTGGAATCGGCGCTCTCGGCCGTCACCAGGCCGGGAATCGTCACAAAAGACATGCGTACCCTCCTTCAGGGTTACTCAACTGTAAGCTCGGAGATCCACGCCCAGTTGCGCCCGTCCTGGCCCTTGGGCATCGAACGGAACTGCAGGGCGATCGAGTCAGTCTCGATCGGCGTGGGCAGCTTGATCGTCGTCGTTGGGGACAACGCGGACGTCGCCACTTCTGTTCCGCCGCGAGGGTTGGACGGGTCCGTGACGTTGCGCACCACGATCTCGCCGCCGGACGTGGCCGGGTCCATGGTGAGGGTCACCGACGACACGGTCGCCTTCTTCTGTAGCTTCACGACAATCGTCACCGCGGTCTCGTCACGGAACTGATTCATGTCGAACCAGCGCGAACTCCACGACGTCGACGGGTTGGCGTCGATCATGTTGATGGCCCGATCCGGGTGATCGCCGTCGTCGTTGTTCCACGACAGGACCTGAACCGAGGAGATCACCGGCGTGACGGTCGCCTCCGGCGGAGGGGTCGTCGTCAGGTTGGGAGCCGGTTCGTCGTCGGACTGCTGCGTGGAGGTGCCCGCGAGAAGCGACTGGGTGAGATCCAGGTCGGTGACCGGGCGCGTGGCCATCCACGGACCCCAGATCGCGCCGATCAGGAACAGGACGACACCGAAAATGAGTGCGGGTCGCGTCGGGTCAATGAGCTGTGACGCACCGGTCGAGGGAGCCTGGCGTGGCTCCGCAGAGGTGGCCGCCGCGGCGCTGGCGGCGGGGGCGACGGGAGCCATGACCTCGGTCGGCCCATCGCTGGGCGGGGCGGGAATGGGAGCCTCGCGCAGCGGACGCACGCGCGGGATCTGGTGGGTCGAGGGGGCGTCCTCCCGGGGAGTCGGGTGAGGATAGTCCTCGGGATTGACCTCGCCGCCGCGCTCGTATCCGCTGGCCGCGGGCTGCGTCGGAGGGGGAGCGATGGGGAAGGCCGTCGCGTGAACGAGCGCTTCGTCCGACGAGGCCTCGATGGGCTCGATGCCGTACTCGGCGAGCGAGGCGGGGATCTGCGCGCCCGCGCCTTCCTCGCGCGCGTCGGAAGCGAATGGCTCGTCGGGAGCCGGGATCGGGGGAGTATGCGCAGATGCCCCACCCGTCGAGGCCTCCGACGGTGACGGCTGCGGAATGGGTTGAGCGGAGAGCACCTCGTCGAAGGAGGGCAGGTCCTTCTCGTCGCCGGTACGTTCGGGCGCGGGGGCCATTGTTTCCTCCGTCTCCTTGGGTGTGTGTGCCGCCATTATCGCAGTTGCGTCCTGGGCTGGCGCGCAAGAGGCTGTCAGGATGTTCACCACAGCGGCTGGCACGCGCAGGCGCGCCAGGAGGGGACGCATCATCGTCGCGGACTCGCGCGGGGCGGCGAACCGCAGGACGAGCAGGTACACGAGGCCGGTGACGAGCGAAACAACGGCGAGCTTGATTGCTGCGAGAATCATGCGTGCCAGTGTCGAGTCGACACCGGTGTGAACCCCGAGAAGCCACAGCGCAGCGAAGCCGACGATCCCGGCGGCCACGGCCGCACCCACATAGGAAGCGTAGGAGCGCAGGAGTCCCGCGCGGTCAACAAAGCGGTTCTCGCGCGAGACCCACACGACGGCGATGACGCCCTGGGTGAGTCGGCAGGCGGTCTCGCCGAGCGCGGCGGCAACGACCCACCAGCGCTCACCGGTCAGGGCGAAGAGCGACCAGCCGACGATGACCTGGATGATCGTCGGCCCGATGCCCATGAGGAACACGGGCTTGACGTCCTCGTAGGCGAAGAAGACGCGCTGGCTCATGAGAACCATGCCGGTCGACGCGACGCCCGGCATGAGGGAGGCGAGGACGAGGGCGTAGGCCGTGACCGCCTGGGGATCGCCACCCTTGGCGGCCATTGCGATCTCCATCATCGGCACCGAACCGGCCATCAAAATGGCGGCCGCCACGAGCGTCAGGGAGGTGATCGTGCGCACGCCCAGGTGGTAGCTGTCGGCCACCGCGCGGTCGTCCCCGTCGGCGACGGCACCGGCCATGCGGGTGAAGATCGCCGTCGTCAGCGAGACCGTGATGAGGGACTGGGGAACCATGAAGATCATGAACGCGGTCGAGTAGGCGAGGATGCCCACGACTCCCCCCTGGGCACCGTTGCGGCCGATGAAGCCGTCCGCCATGGCGGCCAGGTTGTTCGTTGACAGGACGCCGACCTGAGAGACGCCGAGCGTGGCGAACGTCCAGCCCGCGACCTTCGGCATTGACCCGAAGGAGGTGCCGCGGAAGTGGAAGTCCGGCGTGAAAGACACGCCCGCGCGCCTCATCGGCCACAGCAGGCACAGCGCCTGACAGATGACGCCCAGCGTCGCCGAACCGGCGAGGACCCAGAACTGCGCGCCCGTCACGTCGGCGGCGGGGATGCCACCCGCCGGGGCTCCTCCCCAGATCGCGAGAAACACCCCGAGTCCGGCGATGCCCACGACGTTGTTGACGACCGGTGCCCACATGTAGGGACCAAAGATCTCCCGGGCGTTGAGAAGCTCGCCCAGCAGGTTGTACAACCCGTAGAAGAAGAGCTGAGGCAGGCACAGGAGGGCGAAGAGGATCGCCAGATGACGGATGTCGTCGGTGTATCCCGCCGCTGTGATCATGACCAGAACGGGTGCGAGTACCATCGTCACGAAGGTCACGAGGAACAGGACCGTTCCGGCCAGCGTCAGCAGGCGATTGACGTAGGTGTCGCCATCATTGCGACGCTTGATGGCCCCCACAATCTGGGGGACCAGGACCGCGTCGAAGATCCCCGAGGCGAGGAGATTGAAGACGGTGTTGGGCAGGGTGTTGGCGGTCTGGAAGGCGGCGCCCACGCCGCCGGCGGTGGCTCCCACCGCCGCGATGAGCATGGCGTTGCGCACGAAGCCGAGGATGCGTGACACCATGGTGCCCGATGCCATGAGCGCCGACGCCCTCAGGATCGATCGACGAGGCGTGTTCGAGCTCATGGTGTCTCCTTGTCCGTGGCGGTCGCTGATTCGTTGGCCGTGGCCGTTGGTGCGCTCTCGGCGCTCCGCGCCTGCGCCCTCCTCGCCGCCCTGTTGCGCAGAGAACGCGTGATTCCCGCGAGGAAGAGAAGGCCGAAGAGCGAGGCGATGACCGCTGTGATCGCATCCTCCCAGCCGGCTCGCATGCGAACGGTGACGGTTTGGGAGTCGTCAAGGACGACGTTGTCGGGTGTGGTGACCTTGTAGGTCACCTTGATGTCGCCACTGCCGATCGCTCCGACGGGAACTTCGACCGTGGTGGCGCCTCGGGCGGCGAGAACCTGGGAGAGGGCCGGCGTCGCGCGAAGCCTCGGGTCGTCGGGGATCAACGTGACGTCGACGCGGATCGGCCAGGGAAGCTTGTTACGCACGAGCACGGGGAAGTTGGCCGACTTGTTGATGAGGTTGACGGCCGAGGAGGGTTCGACGGTGACAGAAGACAGCAGATTCGTGACCTGGGAGGTCAAGGCCGTAGCCGCTTCCAGTTGCTTGGAGGCGGAGAGCTCGGCCGACAGGGACGGCAGGAGCTGCGGCGTGACGGAGTCGTAGACGGCATCGGGGTCGTCGGTCGCGCGTGCAAGGGGGGCGAGCCGCTCGAGAGAGGAGGCCATCGCGTCGATGGCGGTGGACGTGTCGGCTTCGAGGGTGCCCGCCGTGACGGTCACGCGCTCAACGTCGGTGGGTTCGCTCGATGCCATGTCGGTGAAGGACAGAGCGCTCACCCAGCGCGGGGAGAAGAGCGCGTTGACGCGGTGGGTCAGCCGCTCGTTGACGGCGGTGCCCCGGGCGGCGGCCGCGAAGACAGTGCGCGAGGAGGAGGGCCGCTCGCGCGCGATGATCGCCGTGATGGCGGTGAGGGCCTGCTCGGCGTCCAGTTCGTCGCCTCCCGTGGCGTTCCAGGACAGGATAGACGCGATGTCCCCCTGCTGGGCGAGGACCCGTGCCCCCGTGCCGTCCGTCGTTGTTTCGCCACTTGACGGATCGACATTGACGCGCGCGAAGGAGGTGAAGGGAACTTCGTCGGCCGGAGCGAGGGCCGAGGCGGGGGCGATCGTCAGCTGGTCGGGGGAGGCGAAGTTGGCCAGCAGCGCGGTGCCGAAGGTGGCGTCCGCCGGCCAGGCAACGTCGCGCAGAATCGTCGGCCCTTCGTCGGGTGTCGTCGTCGTTGCTCCGCTCTGACCGCTCCCCGCAGGGGCGGGGCTCGCACTCGGCGACGGCGAGTCGGGCGATGGGGTGGCGGAAGCGGAGGGCGTGGGGGCGGAAGCGGAGGGAGCCGGCGTGGGGGCCACCCAGCCGGCCTCGCGAGGCGTCGCGGGGAAGCTTCCGATCGAGTGAGTTGCGCGCGCCCAGAAGTCGGAGTTGCTCGACAGGGCGAGGGCGCCGAGGTCGGCGTCGCCCTCGGGCAAGGCGACGACCTCCGTCGCGGCCGACATGAAGGCCGACACGAAGGCCTCCGACTGGAGGTCGCGTGAGCGTACCGCTGGATCCGTCGCGGTGGGTGCGGGCGTCGGCGTGGGGGAGGGCGTGGCGCTCGGCGAGGCCGTCGGCGAGTCGGACTGCGTGTCGTCCCCCGATTGGCCAGACTGGCCCGGCTCGGGCGCGGGAGACGGGCTCGGCGAGGCCGTGGGCTGCGGGCCGCGCGGAATCAGGAGCGGATCGACGGCAAGAGTCACGCCCGCGGTTGCGGCAAGAGTGAGCACCGCCGAGCGCTCGGCTTGGTCCTGAGAGGCGCTGGCCGACGTCCACGGGACGAGCGTGGTGATGCGTGACGCGGAGACTTGCGTCCCCGAATCCCACACGATGATGGAACGGTCCTTGCCCGAGTACTCGCCGGAGGTGGCGGTCACGGTGGCCACTCGAGGCCCCCACTCCTCGGTGTCGGTCAGCGGCAGCGCGGAGGTGGGTATGCGGATCTCGAAGGCGACGGTGGCGCCCCTGGCCACGTTGGACAGCGATGTCGAGGCCGCGTGCGTGGCGTCGGGTTCATCCTCGGTCAGCGCGGTCGTCAGCGCGGCGACGGAGATGGGCGTCTCGTTGGTCACAAAGACCTCGAGGGACACGGACGCGAGCGTCGTTGGGGACGCGTTTCGTACGGTGCCGGAGACGACTAGCTCGCTCTCGTTCGTGATGATTCTCGGAGAGAGAGAGTCGATCGAAACGGATAGTCCCGACTCCGTGGACGCCGGGCCCATGACGGCCGGACGTGACTCGCCCGACCCCGACGCCGAAGCGGGCACCGGGGCGGCCCCGGCCTCGTCGATACCGAGACCGAAGGGAAGGGCAATAACCGCGCACAGGGCGGCAAGCCATGCCGCCCGCCTAGTCACGGCCATCCCGATACAGCAGGTCCAAGGCGATGCGCACGATGCGGCGCTCGTTGGGGTAGGCCAGCTGGCGTGACACGTCCCTCAGGGGGACCCACGCGGCCTCTTCGGCCTCGTGATCCGGATCGCCGTCGACGCAGATGGTCCCCGACTCATAGCCCATGAGGTAGTGGTGAACGACCTTGTGAACGCGGCGATCGTTGCCAGAAAACCAGTAGTCGATCGAGGCAAGGTGGCGGATGATGCGACCGTGAATGCCGGTCTCTTCGGCGACCTCGCGCAGCGCCGCCTGCTGCGGGGTCTCCGAACCCTCCAGGTGGCCCTTGGGCAGGCACCACTCGACGCGGCCCGCCCGGTTGCGCCGGGCGATCAACGCGGCATAGGGAATTCCGTCACGTACGTCAACGACAATGCCACCCGCGCTGGTTTCGGCGGAAATCGGCAGGTGGGAGCGGCCTACGCGCACAGAAGCGGACCGACGCGGGGGTCTGGGCACCCCGGCTCGGCGGTCAACTGAACGTGCAGGCATGACTCCACTGTAGCCGTTGGGTGGCCCCCGGTAGTCGACCAGGGGGCTTTCCTGGCATGCTTAGGAGCGATGAGTACTCAGTCAGCCTCCCCCAGAAACGGCACCGTGAGCACGCAAAACGGCGAAACAACGGACATTCCTACCCTCATGGCGAACGCCACGAGGACCTTCGCCGCGCTCCCGCCCGCGATTATGGAACTCGGCACGATTTTTCGCGACGCCGGGGAGGAGCTGGCGCTCGTCGGGGGGCCTGTGCGCGACGCATTCCTGGGGGTGACGCCCCACGACTTCGACATGGCGACCTCCGCGCGCCCGGAGCGCACCGAGGAGCTGCTGTCCCGGTGGGGCAACGCCACCTGGGACATCGGCAAGGAGTTCGGCACGATCGGCGGGCGGCGAGGGGACGTTGTCGTCGAGGTGACGACCTACCGCACCGACGAGTATGAGATTGGCTCGCGTAAGCCCGAGGTCACCTTCGGCGACACGCTCGAGGGCGACCTGACGCGCCGAGACTTTACGGTCAACGCCATGGCGATGCGCCTGCCGCAGATGGCGCTCGTCGACCCCTGCGCCGGCCTGACCGACCTGGCCGCCGGAAACCTGCGTACCCCCGTGTCTGCCGAGCAGTCCTTCGACGACGACCCCCTGCGCATCATGCGGGCGGCCAGGTTCAGCGCACAGCTGGGCCTCGACGTCGACGAAGACGTCATGAACGCCATGGAGACCATGGCCTCGCGCCTGGAGATCGTCTCGGCGGAGCGCATCCGCGCCGAGCTCGAACGCCTCATCATCTCGCCCTACCCGCGTCGCGGCATCGAGCTAATGGTCCACACGGGCGTCGCAGACATCGTCCTGCCCGAGGTGGCCGCCCTCGTGTCCACGGTTGACGAACACAAGCGCCACAAGGACGTCTACGAGCACACGCTCACCGTCGTCGAACAGGCCATCGACTTAGAGACCGGACCCGACGGGCCTGTCCCCGCCCCGGACTTCGTTCTGCGTTTCGCGGCCCTCATGCACGACGTCGGCAAGCCCGCCACCCGTCGCTTCGAAGCCAACGGGTCGGTGTCCTTCCACCACCACGAGATCGTCGGCGCGAAGATGACCCGCAAGCGGATGAAGGCCCTGCACTTCGACAAGGCGACCATCGAGGCCGTCTCGACGTTGGTCGCCCTTCACCTGCGCTTCCACGGCTACGGGGAGGCCGCCTGGTCGGACTCCGCCGTGCGGCGCTACGTCGCGGACGCTGGAGACCTTTTGGAGAGGCTGCATCGCCTCACGCGCGCCGACTGCACGACGCGTAACCGCCGCAAGGCAGCCTACCTGTCCGCGGCCTACGACGACCTCGAGCAGCGCATCGCTGCCCTGCGCGAGCAGGAGGAGCTGGACGCGATCCGCCCCGACCTCGACGGTGACCAGATCATGGAGATCCTGGGCCTGCGGCCCTCCCGCGCCGTCAAGATCGCCCGCGACTACCTGCTGGAGCTACGCATGGAGCGCGGCCCCCTCGGCGAGGAGGCCGCGCGCGAGGCCCTGCTCCACTGGTGGGCGTCGGAGGACGTGCGCGCGCTGGCCGAGGAGTACCAGGCGCAGCAGGCTCGCTGGGAGGAGAAGGTCGCGCAGAAGAAGGCGCGCAAGGCGGCGGCGAAGGCCGCGCGCGAGGCCCAGTAGGGGCCGCTCGCGGCGCATTCGCGCGACCATCCTCACGCCTGCGCGCGGTGCACCCCTCGGTGCCCCGCCGTAGGCTGGTGACAACCGAACGAATCCTAAGGAGGCTCTCCCGATGAGCACGTTTACCCCCGAGAAGGCGTCGGCCGACATCGGCGTGTACGGACTGGGCGTGATGGGAGCGAACCTGGCGCGCAACCTGGCCCGCAACGGCTACGCGACAGCCGTCTTCAACCGCACCCCCGCCCGCACCGACAAGCTCATGGCCGAGCACGGCGAGGAGGCGACCTTCGTTCCCTCCTCGACCCTGGAGGACTTCGTCGCATCCTTGCGCGCACCCCGCGTGGCCATCATCATGGTGCAGGCGGGTCCCGCGACGGATGCCGTCACGGAACAGCTCGCCGCGCTCATGGACGAGGGCGACATCATCGTCGACTGCGGCAACTCGCTGTTCGCCGACACGATCCGCCGCGAGAAGTGGGCGGCCGAGCGCGGCCTGCACTTCGTGGGCGCAGGCGTCTCCGGCGGCGAGGAGGGCGCCCTGTGGGGGCCGTCCATCATGCCGGGAGGGACCCGGGCCTCCTACGAACGCCTCGGCCCCATGTTCGAGGCGATCTCCGCCACCTACGACGGCGTCCCCTGCTGCACGTACATCGGGGCCAACGGCGCGGGCCACTTCGTCAAGATGGTCCACAACGGCATCGAGTACGCCGACATGCAGGTGATCGCCGAGGCGTACACCCTCCTGCGTGAGGGCCTGGGGGCCACTCCCGCCCAGATCGCGGACATCTTCGCGGCCTGGAACGCGGGCGAGCTCAACTCCTACCTCATCGAGATCACGGCCGAGGTCCTACGCCAGGTGGACGCGTCCACGGGGGTGCCCCTCGTCGATCTCATCGTCGACGCGGCCTCGCAGAAGGGGACCGGCAAGTGGACGGTTCAGACCGCCCTGGATCTGGCGGTCCCCGTGACCGCGATCGGCGAGGCGACGTTCGCGCGCGGCGCCTCCTGTGAACCCGCTCAGCGTGCGGCCGGGCAGAAGCTCGCCGGCAACGCCGCGCCCCTCGTCATCGAGACGGACGAGGCCCGGGCCGCGTTCGTGGAGGACGTGCGACGCGCCCTCTTCGCCTCCAAGATCGTCGCCTACTCGCAGGGCTTTGACGAGATCGAGGCGGGGGCGGCCGAGTACGGCTGGGACATCGACAAGGGGGCCTTGGCCCGCATCTGGCGCGCCGGCTGCATCATCCGCGCGGCCTTCCTTGATGACATCACGCGCGCCTACGAGGCCGATCCCTCCCTGCCGCTCCTGCTGGCCGCCGAGCCTTTCGCGACCCGCTTCCAGGAGTGCACGCCCGCGCTGCGTCGCATCGTCTCCCAGGCCGCGCTGGCCGGAGTCCCGATTCCGGTGTTCGCGTCCTCGCTGGCGTACTTCGATCAGATTCGCGCGACGCGCCTTCCGGCGGCCCTCATCCAGGGTCAGCGGGACTTCTTCGGCTCCCACACGTACCGCCGCATCGACAGGGAAGGTGTCTTCCACACGCGATGGGCCGAGCCTGGCCGCCCCGAGGAGCAGTGGTCCTGAGCGTCGGGACGCGCGGGACATCGCACGGGGGGTGGGCGAGCGGCTGCGCACCCACTCCCTGTGTCGCAGCACATACTTTGGGGATCTTCCCGCAAACACGGTTACGCTAGGGGTACAACCTTATCCGCTGAAAGGGCGAACACGTGGCGACTCACAACGGACATACGGACTGGAACGACATCGTCGGGTCGGAGGGATCAGGCGCGTCGGGGCAGGGCCACCTGCCCAAGCGGCGTTCGGTGCGCTCCGCTCCGGGGTCGCGCGCATCCAGGAAGGCCGCCAACGCCTCGTCTAATGCCAAGAAGGGGCCCGCAAAGAAGAAGAGGCGCTGGCCCAAGCGCATTGGCTTCACGATCCTCACCCTCATTCTGGGTGCCTTCATCGCCGGTATGGGTGTCTTCCTGTACCTCTACAACACCCTGGCCGTGCCGGCCCCCGACGACCTGGCTCTGGCTCAGAAGACCACGGTGTACTACGCGGACGGCACGACGGAGATCGGGACCCTGGGCGACATCAACCGCCAGATCATCGACACGTCGACGCTGCCCGACTACGTCTCCAAGGCGATCGTCGCTTCCGAGGACCGTACGTTCTACACGAATTCGGGCGTGGACCTGAAGGGTATCGCCCGCGCCCTCGTCAACAACCTGCGGGGCGGCGCGCGCCAGGGTGGCTCAACGCTCACCCAGCAGTATGTCGAGCGCTATTACATCGGTGAAACCACGTCGTATAGCGGCAAGCTCAAGGAAGCCGTCCTGGCGATCAAGATCAACCGAGAGAAGTCCAAGGACGAGGTCATCGGCGCCTACATGAACACCATTTACTTCGGGCGCGGCGCCTATGGAATCGACGCGGCCGCCCAGGCGTATTTCGGGCATGGTGCCAGCGAGCTGACCCTGCCCGAGGCGGCGCTCCTGGCCTCGGTCATTCCCGCGCCCTCCGCGTGGGATCCGGCGGTGAATCCGGAGAAGGCGAAGGAGCGGTGGGACCGCGATCTGGGCCTGATGGTCGAGGACGGCTGGATCTCGCAGGCCGAGGCGAATGCGGCGGTGTTCCCCGAGACGATCGACCCGGAGACCCTCAACAGGGAATCCATGACCGGCACGAACGGCTACCTGATGGCCCAAGTAAGGTCGGAGCTGATCAAGTCCGGCCAGTTCGATGAGGATAAGATCAGCCAGGGTGGCCTGCGCATCACCTCCACGATCGTCAAGGAGCACCAGGAGCAGGCCGTCGCCGCCGCCGAGGGCATGAACGAGGTGCGCGGATGGGATCCGACCCACCAGCACGTCGCCCTGTCGTCCCTGGATCCGGCCACCGGCGAGATCCTTGCGGAGTACGCGGGCGCCGACTACCTGGCGCGCCAGCAGAACGCCGTCACTCAGGACATCGCGATGGCCGGATCGGCGTTCAAGCCCTTTGCGCTGCTGGCCAACGCTCGCCTGGATGGATCGGTCTACGACACGTACTCGGGTAAGTCTCCGCAGTACTTCCCGGGCATGAGCGTGCCGGTCTCCAACGACGGCGGCTACTCGTTTGGGAACGTGACGCTCGTGCGTGCCACCGAGTACTCGATGAACACGGCGTACGTCGCGCTGAACCTGGATGTGGGTCCGCAGAGGACCCTCGAGGCTGCCATTGATGCCGGTATTCCCGAGGACACCCTGGGCCTGAACGACGAGCTTCTCAACGTCCTGGGGTCGGCCTCTCCGCACAACATCGACCTGGCGACCGCGTATTCGACGATTGCCAACGGCGGAGAGCGCGTGAATGCGCACATCGTGAAGAAGGTGGAGGACTCGCGCGGCAAGCTTCTGTACAGCGGGGACGTGACGCCCAAGCGCGTGTTCGACGTGGAGGAGGTCTCCTCGATCATGCCGGCACTCGAGGCGGTGACCGGCGGCGACGGGACGGCCAGCAACGTCGATCGCTCCATTCCGCGCCTGACGACCGCGGGCAAGACCGGGACCTCGTCGGATCAGCTGTCGGCGCAGTTCATCGGCTTCGTTCCCGGCATGGTGACCGCCGTGTCGATGTACCAGTCGGATGACGACGGCAACTCCGTTCCGCTCGACAACGTCGGTGGCGTCAACCAGTTCCACGGCGGCGACTGGCCGGTCGACGTCTGGATCGACTACATGAAGCCCGCGACGGCGAACCTGAAGGACACGGATTTCACGTGGAAGGTGAGCTCCAGCCGCCGGGCGCAGAACAACGGGCCGACGTCGGCTCCGACCGCGACGAGTGAGGCCCCGCAGTCCTCGGCCGAGCCCACGCCCGAACCCACGCCCACCGAGACTCCGTCCGCGACGCCCACCGAGGAGCCGGGCAACGGCAACAACGGCAACGGAAATGGGAACAACGGGAACCCGCCGGGCAACGGCAACAACGGCAACGGGAACGGCAACAACGGCAACGGAAATGGGAACAACGGGAACCCGCCGGGCAACGGCAACAACGGCAACGGGAACGGCAACAACCGAAGAGGCTAGGCAGGCCTGATCCCCCGTCCATCCAGCGTTTCGTGCCCCAAGGTCTCCTTGGGGCACGCAGCGTCCGCAACCCCGGCAACACGCACTCCGATCGACATAAACGCGGCTCGCAGGACGCTCCGGGTAGGTCGCACCGGGCACATTCGGTGCTTGGCGCACTGCGGTGCAGAGTGTCTTGTAACGCCAGGATGCGGCTCTGGTGCGCCGGATGGGCGCGTTCCACGGTGGTTGCGCAACTTGCACGGCGCGCCCCCACGCGGAGTTTGGTCGGGCGGCGAAGAAACAGCGGGCGGCGAGCGTGTTGATTGACCGCTGTCAGGTCGCGGCGTGCCTTTGTCCGACGCGCGACTACCGGTACGCCCGCCCGCGATCAAGCTTGTTGACGCTGTACACCCGATCCGTATGCATGACACCCCTTCTGATCGGGTGTATTGCTCCCGAACGGGTGCAGCGCCTCCTTTCGATGCCCTGGCCGCCCTGTCCAGCGCAACCCGGCGGTTGCTCGTCTCCCTAAGAAGCGAGTTTGCGGCGCCAGCGCGACGAGGGACCAGCCTCCCAGCGACACATTCGGTGCGACAACCGCGAAAAAGGGGTGGCCCCCGCCAGACGGCGGGGGCCACCCCTCT
>ERZ1674093.142-NODE-143-length-15113-cov-10.442223_pt1 | contig 15113 bp, 10 predicted proteins | sample MGYA00581116_ERZ1674093 | MGnify/ENA primary metagenome ERZ1674093 (study PRJEB41354, sample SAMEA4873337) | human saliva metagenome | biome: human-associated habitat [ENVO:00009003]; feature: mouth environment [ENVO:08000002]; material: saliva material... | reverse complement strand
TTTCTTTTATTCCAGAGAAATTACCATCAAAAGAAAAACTAATAGAAGAGAGCCTGAATTTCAAATAATGATTGATGAGAATGGTGAACTTGAAAACAGGTAGAACAATAACATTAAAATAATATGAAGAGAATAAAAATTATTCGTGTATTGGCAACTTATATTTGTCATGATCCATTTGCATATAGCCCTATCTGGACATGGGATGGCTTTCCTCCAATTATATATACAGAAAGGGAAAGAATACTTCCTGTATTAAAAGAATGGGAACATAAAGGATATTTAACTTTAATATATGATGAGAAAATAGCCTTTATCCTTAACGTAGAAAAATTACCATCAAAAGAAAAACTAATAGAAGAAAGTCGTAATATTAAATAAAGAATTGTAGAAGTAGAAAAGAAATTAACGAAGAAAGTATGGGACTTTGCCTATAGCTGCTTTATTTGTTCAAAGACAAATCATAGATAGAAGATAACCTGCATGTTACATGGCACAATAGAATATCAAAGGGGAAAAATGCAAAAAGTTGGCACACACTGTAATACATTTGCTATCTCCATTCAAAGAGCATGTCAAGTCCATTTCAAGTGACAATGGTACTGAATTCGCTTGCTATGAAATGATAGGAATAAGTCTTGGGGTCACCTCTATTTTATAAAGAATGTCAATTTTTTCCTCATTCCAAATATTATCCTTACCTTTGTCTTAAGTTTATTGACATAAAACCTATGGTATTACTTGTCAATCCTAAATTATTATTTATATCGTAATATTGCTATGATAAAAAGATTTATGCTGCTCGTTGCAGCAATGGTAGTGAGCATCGGTGCATCTGCACAGTTTCAAGAGGGTAAGGGCTACTTAGGTGCTTCCTTGACAGGACTCGACTTGCACTATAATGGTCATGACGGCATGAATATTGGTGTGCAGGCTAAGGCGGGTTACTTCCCTTGGGATAACCTCATGGTACTTGCTACATTCGATGCGGCACACAATGGTTCTGAGGCTGTTGCCGACCATATCAGCGTAGGTGTTGGTGGACGTTATTATATCACACAGAACGGACTCTACTTGGGTGCGGGTGTGAAGCTTCTCCATGCCAACCATAACTATAACGACCTGATGCCGGGTGTTGAGGTGGGTTATGCCTTCTTCATCAACCGTTCGGTGACGATTGAGCCTGCGCTTTACTATGACCAGTCATTCAAGACACATAACTATTCGACAGTGGGCTTGAAGGTTGGTCTCGGCATCTACCTCTTTGATGATTAATCAAGAGGAAGCAACAGATATTATTTTAAGGACTGGCTGTCTGTATAGGGATGCACTTTTGGGGTGTGTCCCTATATCTCTCAAAATCAAAGCCATTGTCCTAATCGACTATATAGAATAAAAAAGAGGATTACAAGTGTAACCCTCCTTTCGATTATCTCCAGCCTACGAGAATTAATTTTAAATGCAACAATACCCTTCTCAACTCTTAGAACGTGCCGTAGAGGCTTTCTCACAGTTGCCAGGTGTGGGGCGTAAGACCGCTCTGCGCCTTGTTTTGCATCTGCTACGCCAGTCGACTGAGGACGTGGATAGCTTTGCGGATGCTGTTATACGTGTGAAACACGATGTGAAGTATTGCAAGGTTTGCCATAATATTTCTGATAATGAGGTTTGTTCTATCTGTTCTGACCCACGCCGTGATGCGTCGGTGGTCTGTGTGGTAGAGAACATTCAGGACGTCATGGCGATTGAGAATACCCAGCAGTTCCATGGATTATACCACGTTTTGGGGGGTATCATCTCTCCGATGGACGGCATCGGACCGAACGACTTAGAGATTGAATCGCTCGTAGAGCGTGTAGAAGAGGGTACGGTAAAGGAAATCATCCTTGCCCTTGCCAGTACGATGGAGGGCGACACAACCAACTTTTATATCTCACGCAAGCTGAAAGACACAGGCGTGAAACTGTCGGTTATCGCACGAGGTATCTCTGTTGGCGACGAACTTGAATATACAGATGAGGTGACGTTGGGCAGAAGTATTCTGAACCGCACACCTTTTGAATCTTAAAACAACCATGGATAAAACAAGAAAAATACTTCTTACTGAGTTCTTTGGCTCATGCCTTATCACACTGCTCATCATCGCGGTGTATGAACTTGAACTGATCTTGCCTGGCGCGTGGGCTGATGTTGAAAGCAGCAATATGGTGACTGTGCAGTTTCTTATGCAGCTGTTGACCCTCGCTACTATCCCACTTGCACTCTTCCTTTTCAAGATTGGCTACGTACACTCTGACTTACATACCGACGAGAGCCACGTCAGTCGTAAGCTTCTCTTCTGGGGTAGCGTGCGAATAATGATGCTTTGCGTTCCGATGATACTCAATACCTTCTTCTACTATGCCTTCGGGGATAGTGTAAGTTTCTTCTATCTTGCCGTCATCTTAGCGTTGAGCTTATTCTTCGTCTTCCCCAACAAGAAGCGTTGCGAGCATGAATGTTCTATGGATAATTCAGAACAAGCATAAATGAAGCTGAGCGTTGTCATCGTTAATTATAACGTAAAATACTATCTCCAACAGTGTCTTGAGAGTCTTCAGCGCGCTTTGAAAGGCGTTGAAGCAGAGGTATTTGTGGTTGACAACCATTCTCATGACGGCTCCGTAGCCTATCTCCGCAGCCGCTTCCCTGATGTTCACTTCATTGCCAGTGCGCATAACTTAGGCTTTGCGTGTGGTAATAATATTGCGATTCGCCAAAGTAAGGGCGAATATGTCTTGCTACTCAATCCCGACACGGTTGTGGGCGAGGAGGTTATCCATGCTTCTATCGACTTCATGGATAGTCATCCTGCGGCTGGAGGACATGGCGTACAGATGCTTACTCACTGTGGTGAACGAGCCTTAGAAAGTCGTCGCGGCTTGCCGTCACCCATTGTTTCGTTCTATAAGATGGTAGGACTTTGCAAGCACTTCCCACAAAGCGATCGCTTTGCACATTATTATATGGGTAGTCTGTCGTGGGATATTCCGGGCAAGATTGAGGTAATCAGCGGTGCTTACTGCTTCCTTCGCAGGGCTGCCTTAGACAAGATAGGACTCTTAGACGAGGACTTCTTTATGTATGGCGAGGATGTCGACCTCAGCTATCGACTGCTGAAAGGTGGCTTTGAGAACTGGTATCTCCCCGTGCGCATCCTGCATTACAAAGGCGAGAGTACGCAGAAGTCGAGCTTCCGATATGTTCACGTCTTCTATGATGCCATGCTCATCTTCTTCCGCAAGCATTATGGCGGTATGAATGCACTATGGCGACTACCGATTAAGACGGCTATCTACGTGAAAGCCTTTGGTTCACTGATAGGTACTACCATTCGAGCAACGAGAAAGAAATTGGGATTTCGTACTTCGAAAGCTAAATCATTCCCACATTATATATTTGTTGCAGGCAAAGATGTCATGAGAAAATGCCAACGATTGGCTACTGATAATGCCCTTGTAGCAGAGTATCGAGTAGCGGCTAAGGATAGCTTGCAGCACACGCACGCCGACCTACTCAAGGAGTTTGGAGGCAAGAACAGACCTTACTGCATCGTCTATGACACCGACTTATTCAGCTATCAAGACATTCTGAATGTCTTTGCTGAACAGCCAAAGCAGAATATTCACATTGGTTTCTACCATAGAAAGGAGAACAGAGTCGTCACCATGATGGAAGTTATAGGAGATTAAAGCATGGAAAAGAAACAGCACGTGGAAGTCAGACTGAGAGCAATGGAGCCGGAAGACCTCGATATGCTCTATCACATTGAGAACGATCGTAGCCTATGGAACATCAGTGCAACGAATGTTCCCTACAGCCGTTATGCCCTGCATAACTACATTGCTGACGCAAAAAACGATATCTATATCGACGGACAACTGCGTATGATGATTGAGAATCGTGAGCAGGAAATTGTCGGTGTGATAGACCTTGTCAACTTCGACCCAAAGCATCAGCGGGCGGAAATGGGTATTATCATCATGAAACCATTTCGCCAAAAAGGCTATGCAAAGGCGGCTATTTCTGCCTTAATCGACTATACGCGCAATGGGCTACACCTCAAACAAATCTACGCTGTAGTAGACGTTGACAACGAGGTGTCAATCCGCTGTCTTTCGTCCATTGGTTTTACAAATGGCAGTATACTGAAAGAGTGGCTTTATTGCGACGGACAATACAAGGATGCAAGGGTAATGCAACTTTTTATATAAAAAGCATAAATTAATTTTGGTGGAATAGATTTTTATTATTACCTTTGCACACGCAAAACAGAAAAAGGGTTTTAAACATCCATTTTGGTGCGTTAGTTCAGTTGGTTAGAATGCCTGCCTGTCACGCAGGAGGTCACGAGTTCGAGTCTCGTACGCACCGCTGAAACCTTGGCTTCCCGCCAAGGTTTTTTTGTTTATGATAGGTAAAAGTTGACGAGTTGACAAGTCAACAAGTCAACAAGTTGCTTGTAAGAAAGACAGAATAAAAGAACGAGGATTGGCGTATAAAATAACAAGCAACTCGTATACTTGTAGACTTGTTAACTTGTCAACTTGCACGAAAGAGACAAAGGAACAGATGAACAAGGCTTTAGTTGACAAGGAAACGAGAAGACGAGGAAACAAGATAATTGTAAAAGACAAAGGAACAATACAGATAAGGAACAGAAAAATCATTACATTCTATAGCTTAAACCTCCCTTAAAAGTCGAGCAAAAGCCGCTTAAAAAGCTACTCTGCAACCAACAGTGAATCAAATAGTTATAAAGTAGCAAAGTGAAAGGTGCCTAATAGCACTTCAAAAGGGCGTTAGTAAGAACGCAAAAGGGCACTTTTTGCAAGCCTATTAGGCACCTTTTTGCAGCCAAAAGACCATATATTGGTTTTGAAGGGTATGAAAAAAATTGTCAAATATCAAAGTAAACGAGTTTACAAGTGGACAAGATAATCAGGTATATACATAAAGAGCACTTCTTCCAAAACAAAAGGACATGAATGGAAAGCCAATTCATACCCTTTATTTATACCACTATTAATTATATTTACAGAGCGGAGGGCGAGAGAAAATGACAACACCAAGTTGCGCTTTTCAGCCATCACCCTCAAATATCTATCACAACATATAACTTATAAACTTACTCTCTCCTTAACTCGTCAACTAAAACTCACTCTTCTGTTTCTCTGTCTTTCTCCGCAAACAAATCGTTAACACGTCCACAAAAACCCGTCCCTTTGTTACTCAAAAGAACTTTGTTCATCTGTTACTATGTCTTCACTATTACCCTGCCTCACAACCAACTCATGTTCTTATGTTACTATGTCTTTCTATTATTCTGTCTACAAGCAACTCGTTCACTCGTCTACTTCCTCACCTTCTTACCTTTAACTATCACAATCTGGTTGTGGAGATTCTGATTGTTCACAACCTTCATGCCAGAGAGTGTGTAGGTTTCAGCAGGCTGTTCGTGGTCGGCAGAGAGGTTGTTAATGCCTGTTGCAGCCTTTAGCGGAGTAAAGTGGAAGGAGATTGTATTGTCATTATTGCGAACAATCTGCTTGACTCCAGCCTGACTGCTGACGTTATAGTTCGTATAAAAACTTAGGCGCGGGTCGGTAGACTTCGTTAAGCTATTGTTCAAATCCGTTGGGAATGGGTCGCTATTCTGCGTGTCATGATCGAGTCGACCATCTGCAGACACAATCGTGAAGCGTGGATGACGCTGTGCAGAAGCAGCATTGAGGTTGTTCATTCGCCATGAATAAGCATCGAAATCAACGTGGAAGACCATCAGTCCGTGCCCCGGCAACTCAGCATCCCAGCGGTGAGGCGTACGATTTTCAAAGATATAATATTCATTCTTTGTGTCTGGATTATAGAGGAAATAGGCATCGCCACCCTCAGCAAGTCCCTTCATATTCTTCACCTCAACAGCCTCATCGCCAAGTGTGATAGGCTTTAGCCAACCCATATATGCCTTCTCATAAGCATCGTAACCAGCAGGCACAGTACCGATTCCAGTACCACCATAGACGTTAATCAGACTCTCTGGTCCACCGTTATAACTACCACCACACATCAAATCGAATCGTCCAGAACCAATGTTACTGCCGCCACGTGTGTCATAAAAGTCGGGCAATCCAAGACAATGCGAGAACTCATGACAGATAGTACCGATACCAGAATAGTAGATACGCGACTTCTCATTCACCTTCGCACGAATGATTTCATTGCTACAAGCGTAGGTATTTATCGTTTGTCCATTGAAAGTCAGTGCGTCAAGTCCTGCATCGGTAAGGGAATACTTGTGTGGCCAGATGGTACTTGGCTCACCACCTGTCGCCTCACCCTCACCGGCATAGATGACATAAACCTGCTCTACTTCGCCATCATCATCCCAGTCGTACTTACTGAAGTCTACCTGCCCTTGAATAGCATTGCAGGCATCAATAATCATCTGTGGTGCATTCGCATCATTCATATTAGCTGTTCGCTCACCATAAAACTGATGAGGATGCTTGAGCTTTACGGGTCCTACGACATCGAAAGTGAGGTCGAACTTACCATTACTTTGGTCGAGGAAATAGTCGTGAACACTACCGATAGCACCGTTATCATTGGTATATCCCACCTTGTTGAGCATGTTCTCATAGAGTGTCTTGACATCTTTCTCACGTGGTCTGAGCGTCTTCACATCATTTGGAATTCTGAAAGCCACATCTTCGAACTCAACCAAGATGACGAGTCCTTTCTTTTTACCCTCCCATGTCATTCCCAATCCTTCTCCGAAAGGCTTAGAATTGACATGCATCTCATGTTGTTTTTGCAGTTGTCTTACTTGCTGAATGGCTGCCGCAACGAGCTCTTCCTTTCCCTTTCGCAATGCCTTGTCATGGGCTAACACCGATGAAGGCACCAACTGATTATCCTCGATATGCGCGTAATAATAGCTGCCGTTATGGGGCAACACAGGGATATTGTCCTCTGTCAGGGCATAATTGAAATGTTCATCACCTACGGTCATCACCTTGAGGATTGTTCCGTCAGCCTGCTTAAAGCTTCGCCACATCCGCATGGCAGGAATAGCAAATGATGATGTTGCCAACAATACACTAACTAAGAGAGTTATAATTTTCTTCATAAGACTGCTTTTAAATATGATTCTCTGGTTTTTAATTAGTAAGATGTTATTTTTCAAAAGACAGTGCAAAGATAAATAAAAAATTAAAAGGTAAGAAAATAAAATGGCAAAAAAGTGAGAAAGTAGACGAGTGGACGAGTAGACGAGTGAACAAGTTGCTTGTAGACAGGGTAAATAAAAGACAAAGTAACATAGGAACAAGGTTTTTAAAGTTGATGAGTAAACGAGTAAACCTGCAAACGAGGTATTTGTTATAAAGTGGCATATCAACTAAACACCTGTTCATCTGTTACCTTGTCTTCTCTCGCAAGTAACTTGTTCACTTTTCCATTCGTTCACTCGTCCACTAAACACCTGTTCATCTGTTACTTTGTCTTCTCTCACAAGTAACTCGTTTACTCGTCTACTTGTTAACTCGTTCACTTGTAACCTTGTCAACTTTTTTCAAGCACTTAGAGAGCGAGAGGTGGTCTTTTGGCTTCTTAAAGACGCCCTTTTGGCTTGCAAAAGGTGCCCTTTAAGCCCCTTACTAACGCCCTTTTGAAGCCTTAATAACTACCTTTTACTATCGTGTTTTATAATCAATTGATTTTCTGCGAGTTGCAAAACTGCTCGCTATACGTGTTTTTCACCTTTATTTCAAGGATTTTATTGAAGGAAATGTCAAGGTTTTTGATACAGATAAAAAACCTCACCCCCCAACCCCCTCTCCGAAAGGAGAGGGGGAGTGCAGGGAACAGTTCGCTTAGGAATGACTAAAAGATTTCCCCAAACAATAGGGGTATCTCGCTAATCACTCCCCTCCCTATGGGGGAGGGGTTAGGGGGTGGGGCCAGTTGCTTTCGTTACATTCTACGCCCCTCCCTATGGGGGAGGGGTTGGGGGAGGGGCCAGTTGTGACGAGTTCGAGTCAGTTTCCCTTACTTCGCATACCCTGGATTCTGCTCCAACTTAGGATTATCAGAGATATTCCACTGTGGGATTGGCAGGTATCTGTTGAAGGTTTGGAACGTACGGTCCTCAACCTTGCTGCTACCACTGACTACGGCACGCATGGTTGGGTCGGTAGCAGATGTGTTAATAGTACCTGTGATACGGTTCAATGGACCATTCAATACTGTCTCTGCGACCATCTTACCATTGCTTGTCCAACGTAAGATATCAGCACGACGGAGACCTTCACCAGCGAACTCTGAGCCACGCTCACGACGAATCAACTCACGAAGTTTGTCCTTAGTGTTATACTTTGACTGGTCAACAGCAGGCATACCTACGCGGGTACGCACCTTGTCAATCATTGCATAGACGTTGGCAGAAGGGCCATTCAACTCGTTCTCAGCCTCAGCCCATGTCAAGAGCACCTCAGCATAACGGAAGACAATAGGGCAAGCCTCTGTGTCCCATACGTCAGCATACTGTGTCTTTGGATCTAAGTACTTACGCCATGTGAGGGCAGTCTTAGATGAGTTGGCAGCATTGGTTGGATAGTTAGGGTTCTTCTTACCATTGACATTCTCGTCGAGGGTATTGAAGATAGTACCTTCCCAATCGCAACCGGGATAGAGAATCGTCATTGCCATACGTGGGTCACGACCATGGAAAGGATGCGTTGCATCATAGCCAGAGCCAGCCTCAGTGATTGTCATACCATTGCTCATCTCATAGTTATCAACACACTTCTGTGTTGGAACCACTGATGACCAGCCACCATCGGCATTGTTATAGAGCTGTCCAATAGTACCCAGTGGGCGAGTACCGCTCTTATACTGTACGGCAAGGATGATTTCTTTTGAGTCAACACCAGCCAACTTAAAGAGGTTGGTATAGTCAGGATCAAGTTCATACTTACCCAAGTCGATGACAGCCTGAGCAGCATCCTTCGCCTTCTGATAGTCGCCCCAGTAGAGAGCAGCACGCATCTTCATAGCCAAGGCAGCACCCTTTGCGATACGTCCACGTGCAGCAGGAGACGTATTGATATCAGCAATCGCCTCATCAAGGTCTTTGAATACCAAATCCTTCACTTCTTGCTCCGTATTACGTGGCACGCGTGCCTCCTGAGCACTGGTGAAAGGTTTAACGATTGGCACACCACCATAGAGGAAACCCATGCGGAAATAGTTGTAAGCGCGGATAGCCTTCACCTGCGCAACGAGGTCTTTCTTTACCGCATCGCTGCTGAATACACACTTATCAACATTCTCAAGGAAGGTGTTACATCTACCGATGATAGTATAATCGTAGAACGACCAACCCGGAGACGATGGTGAGAGCGAACCATTACCGATATTGGTAAAGCCTTCCCAAGGGAAGTTGTTGTACGCAAAGTCAGAGCCAGCGTCCCAATAAAGCAGGGCTCCACCATCTTCCCAACCATCATAACAGCCCACAAGGAACTTCTCTGCATCGTCGCCCGTCTTCCATGTTGTAGATGGTGACATTGCATCCTTCGGCACAGTGGTAAGGTAGTCATTACAAGATGTGAGCGCAAAGGCTGCCACACCTGCTAATATATATGTTCTTACAGTTTTCATAATGTATATCGGGTATTTACGGTTAGAATGTGATATTGATACCGATAGAATGTGAACGCAGCAATGGATAAGATGATCCACGCTCGCTGGTCACTTCTGGGTCAATATTGAATGGCAATGCATCGAAGGTAAGGAGGTTTTCACCTGCATAGTAGATACGTACCTTCTCAAGACCAATAGCTTTGAGCGCACTCTTTGGAAGGGTGTAACCCAACTGCAAAGTTTTCAAACGCAAGTAGGCTGTGTTCCACAACCAGAAGGTTGACATAGCACGAGTCATATCGCTTGGGCTGTTTCCTGTCTCGAATACGCGTGGCAACTTAGCATTGTGATTGTCCTCTGTCCATGAGTCTTTCCACAGTGTTGAAGGGTGGCTGGCATCACCAGAGAACTCACCGAGTACCTCACGGTTGTAGATATGAGATACAGCACCAACACCCTGCCAAATCATAGAGAGGTCAATGTTCTTCCATGTTGCACCGAGGTTGAAACCGTAAGTAATTGCTGGGATATCAGTATGCTTGGTGTAGATACGGTCGTTTGAATCGAGCTTATTATCACCGTTTGTGTCCTCATAGATAAGGTCACCCGCCATGAACTTACGTCCGAATGGGTTGCCATACTTCGCTGTGAAGTCGTCAGCCTCCTGCTGTGAGTTGAAGAACTTACCCGTTGCCTTGTACATATAATAGCTCTTGTACTGCTGACCAATAGCTGTACGGCGGTTGCGGTTATCCTTATCTACAACATATTCGGTTCCCTCACCCAAGTAGAGAATCTTATTCTTGTTGTAAGAGAAGTTCGCACCAACATTGATTGTCCAATCCTTGTTCAACTGCTTTGCGTAAGCCAATGAAAGCTCAACACCCTGATTGCGCAATGCACCGATATTATCCTTGTAAGCACCGAGTGCAAACTCTGCTGGAGCAGACACATCCATGATGATACCAGTCGTCTTGCGGTTATAATAATCCAACGAACCAGTCAAACCACCGAAGAGGGTAAAGTCAAGACCAACGCCCCATGTAGTAGAACGCTCCCAAGAGATAGTCTCAAGGTGATAGCTACCCTGATAGTAACCCGGAGTGAGCTGACCACCAAATGGATACTTCGCATTGAGGTTGTAAGTGTTCATCCAAGGATAGTAATCGTTCAGAGCGTCCTGATTACCAAGCTGACCCCATGATGCACGTAGCTTCAAGTTGTTCAACCATGACTTTGAACTCTCCATGAATGGTTCCTCAGAGATACGCCATGCAGCAGAGAATGATGGGAAGAAACCCCAGCGATGAGCCTCCGCAAAGCGTGAAGAAGCATCTGAACGGAAGTTTGCCTCAAAGAGGTAACGACCAGCATAGTCGTAATTCAGACGACCGAAGTAAGACACCATTGACAGCTCGCGAGTGTTACCAGCGTTCTGCTGTGTCGAAGCATCACCAGCGTTCATATCGGTAAGTTCGTTGTTAGGGAAGTTCTTACGATACATCCAGTCTGGCAGATACTTATAGCGTTCAGTATGCCAACCGAGCATAGCCTTGAAGTTATGCTTCGCAAATGACTTGTCATAGTTCAGGAACGCATCGAAGGTTGTACGGTGCCAATCATAGTGAGCAATCTCCAATTTGTTAGGGTCAGTTGCCTTGTTAGGGTTATACTGAATGAACTTTTGGAAGTAAGAATAACGCTGAGAAGCATCAACGTAAGCACCCTGCAGCGTCAACTTCAAATCATTAAAAATCTGATAGTCAATACCCAGCATACCCGTAAAGTTGCGGTTGTTGCGATTTACGGTCATACCTGACTCCAGCCAAGCCATTGGGTTACCATCAGAAACAGTACCGTATGTACCATCTTCGTACTTATAAACAATCCAAGGGGCGATGATATTCAGCTGACGAATAATCTGATCGCTACTACCACCAGCGTATGCACTACTTGCATCGCGATAGTTGTTTTGGATATAAGCGAGGTTAAGATGGGCAGTGATGCGCTTTGACAACACCATGTCGAGATTCGCACGACCATTAAACTGCTCACGACCTGCATTAGGAAGAATACTGCTCTGCTTGAGATAACCAGCAGAAGCCAGATACTTCACATACTCGTTACCACCTGTAACATTCACGCTGTGGCGGTTCTGCCAAGCTGTCTTGAATGCAAGGTCGTACCAGTCTGTATTAGGATAGTTGTAAGGGTCTGAACCAACACGGAACTTCTGAATCGCTTCATCAGAGAAACGTGCAGCCTTACCACTACGCTCCAATGCCTTATTATAATAGTAAGCGGCATCGGCAGAATTCATCCTTTCCATCAAGGCTGTTGCATTCTGAATACCAAAATAACCTGAATAGCTAACCTTTGGCGCACCGTTCTGCCCTCGTTTTGTAGTTACCAGAATCACACCGTTAGATGCTTTTGAACCATAGATGGCTGCTGAAGAAGCATCCTTCAGGACTGAGATACTCGCGATATCCTCTGGATCAAGCGAGTTGAGCGTTCCTGCTTCAACACCATCAATCAATATATAAGGTGAAGCGGAGTTCAATGTTCCCACACCACGCACAAGAATCGAACCATTGTCAAGACCCGGCGCACCGTCTGCTCCAGTCACCGTGATACCCGGAAGTAAGCCCTGCAAGCCTGAAGACACGTTAGAGATAGGACGGTTTTCAAGTGCCTTACTATCGAGTTGTGCAACAGAACCAGAGAGGTTTGCCTTCTTCTGAGTACCATAACCGACAACAACAACCTCACTCAAGGCGCTGTTCTCATCCTTCAGAGTAATGTTATAGTTCGTCACACCACTTCTCACCATGACGCTCTGAGTGGCAAAACCAACATAACTAATCTTCAACTCCGTACCCGGAGCGACAGAGACTGAGAAGCGACCGTCCATGTCGGTCACCCCTACTGGAGTACCATTTGCCAGTATAGAAGCACCAATGACTGGGTCGCCATTAGCATCTTTCACTACACCATTAATACTCTGCTTTTGCTGCTGAACACTCATACTCGTGTTCGCATCTACATTGGCTAATACTGGGGACGGTGCAAATGCCATCAACCCAAGTGCAAAGGAGAAAGCTAAGCGACCACTAACAAATGGTGGGTGCTTTCTGCGACTCTGACTTACTTTCATAAAATTAGACATATATTCTATTGATTTAGGTTTTGTGCTACAAATATAGTCGTTTATACAACAAATACCAAAAGAAATGTTCTTTTTTTTTAATCAGAAGTATTGTTCACGCACACAAGGAGCCTCAAGCAGCCCCTCCCCCTTGCCCCTCCCCCAAAGGGAGGGGAGTGATATGCGTGATACCCCTTGTTATTCGCAAATGCTTACGCTCATTATTACTTAATTACTTAAGCAAACTGTATTACTCAAGCGAACTGTTCCCTGCACTCCCCCTCTCCCTTCGGAGAGGGGGTCGGGGGGTGAGGCTTTTTTTTAGTCCAAAGAAAAAGGGAAGACGTAAAATCATCTTTTACATCTTCCCTTTTGGGTTATATTCTTTTCTCAGTCCCCTTCTCTCAGTTCCCCACTACGTGTATATCCATAGAGATATTCTCGTATCTGTTCCCCCTCCCTGATGGGAGGAGGTTGGGAAAATCAGGTTGGGTAACTTTCTATATTACTGTCCTACATAGATTGGACGAATGCTGTGCATATTATTCTTGTTAATCAAAGCATTCTGAGTAGAACCAGAGAAGCCCTGATAAACACCCAAAGAATTGCTCATATTCTGTGGCATAAATGCTGCAGCATTATTGTTAGAAGGATTACTTGTTGAGGTCCAATATCCACCCCAACTACCTGGCTTACTGATATAACCAGTATAATCACTATATATACCAGCCATAGGGAAGAACAGTGCATTGTCAAAATCTGACTTAACAAACTGTCTCAAGTTCTTACCTGCATTAATTATAGAACCCGTATTACTTGAACCAAGTACTTTATTGTTCTTATCTAAGACTTTACCCTTAAGTCCTTCTGCTACGTTTGGATCAAACAACACACCATAAACCTTGTTGCCATTATCATCGATAAAGTAACCGAGATACTCTCCAGTAGCTTTCATCAGATTATTGAAATCCGTAGCACTTGGAAGTTTCCACTTATTGTTAGAAGCGTATGCTACCAAATCACCATGTTTCTTGTCTGAGCTAATAACACCTTGTATATCTCTTCTTTCAGTCCAGAATTGTCCAGTCTTTGTATAGTCGTAAGCATATTCGATATCACCCCATCTGAAGTGATCAAACTTAACATTATTTGGATTATAAGTAGGAAGAAACATTTGTAACTGCGTAAGCGGTTCTGTAATTTTCGAAGGGGTATACATATAATAATCCCAAGGGTTCTCTGCAAGGTGATAACCATCTACCCAACCATTTACTTTAGTACCTGTAGAATACTGGAGATTATACTTACCCCACTTCACACCACCGATTTCAATGTATGGAGGAGTAACTGGTTCTGGAGTAAACTCCTTAACCTGCACTGTGAATGGATAAACCTTAGCAGCAACGAGATTAAAGTTTGGAGTGTTTACTGCGAAACGATAAGACTTATTATCCGTGGTATATACTTCAAATGTAGGACTGAAGTGGTTCTGTGGCAATATAGCTACATACACCTTTTCGAGTGCTACTGGTGAATTAACTTCAATAGCACCTGTTTCATAATCTTCTAACTTATCATTCGGAATATTGTAAACAGCCTCTGTATAAACATTAGAAAGGACAAGCTTCTTGATATTCGTAAGTTTAACACCATTAGCCGTGAAGTCTAACTCCAAGACTGAATACAACTTTTTCATATCAACGCTACCTGATGCAGAAGTACCATTTACAGTAACCTTTCCTTTTCCATAACTATAATCAAAGTACTTTAGGTTCTCCACAGAACCATCTTGAGCCTTATTACCATTGATATAACTTTTAGTCATAACTACTGGCATTTTACCCTGATCGAATCCAGTAACGAATGTACCAGGATAGAAAATGCCTAATTCGTCATTATCCTTACATGCGATATCACCTTCAAGTGTTGTTCTTGTACCACCGTTACTTGCAGTTAAAATACCATAACGAGACTCAGAAGAATGACCTGTAAAGGTGCGGTTATAAGCCATAAACCTATCACCAGTAACCCACTTATTATCAGCATCAATCTTAACTTCTGAACGAGTTTTTGCATCGCCGGTAGAAATACTCAGCGAACGTACCGCTGTCTCATTAGGACCAACAGGAGCTTTCTCCTCGTTATTCAAATCACTTGAACATGATGTCAAGCCTGCGACAATGACACCAAGGATAAGACCGTAAATCTTCTTGAAATTCATTTGGTTTCTTTTTTTTTTAATGGTTTTACTTACTCTTCATCATATTGAAATGGATTC
>ERZ1674093.140-NODE-141-length-15135-cov-12.051592_pt1 | contig 15135 bp, 10 predicted proteins | sample MGYA00581116_ERZ1674093 | MGnify/ENA primary metagenome ERZ1674093 (study PRJEB41354, sample SAMEA4873337) | human saliva metagenome | biome: human-associated habitat [ENVO:00009003]; feature: mouth environment [ENVO:08000002]; material: saliva material... | reverse complement strand
GCATAACCCAACCCGAAGGACACAAAACGATTACACCACTCCACAGGACTTGACCCGCGAAAAAGTTCGCCCTGCTCGGCCTTGCGTGGCTGCGAGCGCGAAAAAGTTCGCCCTGCGAGCCCAAAATGGCCGAAAAACGCTGTTTTCAGGCGCATTGGGCGAGCTTTTTCGCGGGAGAGCCACTGGATGCCCCGTGCTGGGCGAACTTTTTCGCGGATGAGCCACTGAAAGCCCTATGCCGGGCGAGATTTTTCGCGGAAGAGCCGCTGAAGGCCATCATGGGGAACGTGTCTATGTGCGTCCGCAGTCCTTGCGGCGCCTCTCATCAGCCAGGGAGAAATTTCGCATGCAATTCCCCTCAAGGCATGTCACATCATGAACTCAAATCGTTGAGATTCTGCTGTTTTGTTCCCAGGGTGGATGCGGGCTCTGCGGGAATTGCCTGCGACTTTTGTGGCGCGGGTGAATTGTGCTTTGAACACTGGCTTGATGATGGCTATTGATCGGAGGCGGCGTTGACCCACGCCGCGGTCAGGCCGGTAGCCTGAAGGGGGAGCCTGTCAACCGACGCGCCGGCGCGCTGACCGGGCCGACCTCGCAGGTCCGACGCAGCAGCGCCGCGACGGAACGTGCTACGCGGCCTGGGATGCGATGAAACCCTGCAACGCGATGACGCCGGCGCCGCGCGACCAGGCCTCGTTGGAGCCGTCAGAGAGGGTGACGCGAATCGATGAGGCGCGCGGGTCGCGTACTTCGGCGATGCCGGCCTGTAGGGCCTCGCCGCTCAGTGATGCGAGTGCGACACCCTCGCCGCCGATGATCACCAGTTCCGGAGATGTCAGCGACGCGACCAAGCCGATGAGCCTGCCGAGGGCGCGCCCCGAGGCCGCCAAAATCGCCGTCACCGCGGGGTGTTTGTCGGAGGCGAGAGCGATGACGTCGCTCCACTCGAGCGGACGTCCGAGCGCGGCCGACGCGTCCCGGCAGATCGCGGGCGTTGTCAGCATGGCCTCGGCGCAGCCTCGGTGCCCCTGGGAGCAGATTGGGCCGAGTGGATCGAGTGGCCAGTGGCCGACGAGGCCGATGCCCGAGTCCTCGTTCTCCAGGCGCGCACCGTTAGCGACGCATCCGTATCCCACGCCCACGCCGACTGTGATAACCGCGAAGTTGGAGTGTCCGGTGCCCGACCCGAACCAGTGCTGGATCTGCGTGTAGGCGGACAGGTCGTTGGCGACGAAGGCGGGCAGGTGGGTGGCCTTGGAGACGAGGGAGGCGAGTGGAACGTTGTTCCACTTCAGGAAGGGGGCTGACTCGACGGTGCCGTCGGCATTCACGATGCCGCCGACGGTGATGCCGATCGCGTCGATGCGGTAGGCCGAGCGGGCGAGGTGCGCCAGGTCCGCGATCGCGCGGACGACGCGGACGGGGTTGAGGGATTCGAGGGGGATGCGGTAGGAGTCGCGAGGCGTAGCCTTCAGGTCGATGACGGTGGCGTCGAGGGCGCTGTCCGTCAGCTTGATGCCGAGGAAGTAGTGCGAGGAGGGGACGACGTCGAGGGGAATCGTGGGGCGGCCGGAGGTGCGCTGGGTAGCCTCGGGGACCTCGGCGAGGAGGCCGGAGGCGATGAGTTCCGTCGAGATGCGCGTCAGCGTCGCGGGGGCCAGGCCGAGGCGTCGTGCCAGCTCAGCGCGGCCGAGCGGGCCGTGGATGAGGACTTCGAGAGCGACCGCAGAAGCGAGCTCGTCTTTGGGCTGCCAGGTCATGACCGTTCCTTTCTGGTGAAAGAAAGATTACATGCAAATTTCAATTTTGCCTAGCCTATTGACATGACTAATTTTGCGTGGTGAAATTAGTGGCAAGCGGCCAATGGTGGTCGCGATCACGAGAAAGTGCACAGTGCAATGAAGCAGAAGCGTCTCCTTACCGTCGGTGTCACCCTTTTCGCTGCGGCCTCGATGCTTGCAGCCTGTGGCGGCAACACAGCCGACCAGTCATCGTCTTCCGGATCCGGTTCCGGCTCTGCGACCGTCGAACTCACCCTGTGGGGCACGTACGGCGCGGGCTCCAACAGCGCCCAGAAGGACGCGTTGGAGAAGGAAATCATCCCCGCCTTCGAGAAGGCCAACCCCGGAATCACCATCAAGTACGTCGACATGCCCTACGACGGCCTCAAGCAGAAGCTCACGACCGGCGCCGCGGCCGGGGAGCTGCCCGACCTGATCCGTACCGACCTCGGTTGGAACGCACAGTTCGCCAAGCTGGGTGTCCTCAAGCAGCTCGACGGCAACATGCCGAACTACGAGGCCTTGGCGTCCAAGGTCTACCCGGGCCTGCTCGGCACGACCCTGTACAACGGCCACCACTACGGCCTGCCCCTGGATACGAACACGCGCGTGCTCATCTCCAACCCCGATGCCCTCGCCAAGCTTGGCGTCGACAAGGCCCCCGAGACCTTCGATGAACTGAAGGACCTCGCCGCCAAGGCGAAGGACGCGGGCGGCTCGGTCTACGCCTTCGCCGACGGGGACATCTCGCAGTGGAACATCATGCCGTGGATCTGGAGCGCGGGCGGCGACATTTCCGACCCCGACCAGACCAAGGCCTCGGGCTACCTGGACTCCGATAAGTCCGTGGCCGGCGTCCAGTTCCTCGTCGACCTGTACAAGGAGGGACAGATCCCCAACGCGATTATCGGCAACGAGGGTGCGACCAAGACGCAGGACGGCATGCCGAATGGCGAGTACGCGACGATCCTCGATGGCCCATGGATGGACCAGATCTGGGCGGGCTCCTACCCGGACTTCAAGCCCACCTACTCGAAGGTCCCCGCCGGTGAGGGCGGATCGATCTCGGTCGTCGGCGGCGAGTCCATCGTCATCACGGAGCAGACGAAGGACCTCGAGGCCTCGTACAAGTTCCTCGAGTTCACCCAGTCGCGCGAGTTCCAGCTGCCGATGAGCAAGGCCGGCCAGATGACGGTCGTCGCCGAGTATGCGGCCGAGGAGGCCGAGGCGACGCCGGGCACCAAGATCTTCTCCGAGCAGCTCAAGACCGCGAAGTCTCGCCTGTCCATCCCCGATTCCGGGAAGGTCGACGAGATCCTCAAGACTGAGCTGACCCCCGCCTTCGAAGGCAAGGTGACCGTCAAGGAAGCCCTGACGAAGGCTGCACAGCAGATCGATCCGCTCCTGAGCGTCGCCAAGTAATCCGGCGGCGCTCCTGCAACCGGGCCCGGCCCCCACGCGCGGGGCTGGGCCCGGGAAAGGACAACTCATGAGCACCCCCACCGCGCACGAGGCCGTGGCGCCTCGGGCGCGTCGGCGTTCCTCCCGGAGGAACCCGGTGGCCCCCTACCTCTTCTTGGCCCCGGGCATGGTCCTCTTCGCCCTGTGCATCCTGTACCCCATGGTGCGTTCGGGGCAGATGAGCTTTTACGACTGGAACATCGTGAAGGGCTCGAACTCGGACTTCGTCGGCCTGGACAATTACGTCAAGGCCTTCCATGACCCGTCCTTTTGGACGGGGCTGGGCAACTCCGGGATCTACATGGCTCTGACGGTGCCCCCGCAGATCATCCTCGGCCTTGCCGTCGCGATGCTGCTGCGTTCGAAGGCGCCGCTTCAGCCCCTGTTCCGGGTGCTCTACTACCTGCCCGTGGTCACGTCCTGGGTGGTCGTCTCCCTGCTCTTCAAATACCTGTTCGCCGACCAGGGGCTCATCAACTACATGCTGGGCAGCGCCCACCTGGGCGCGGGGGACACCTCGTGGCTGTCGAACCGTTGGACGGCGATGATCGCGATCTGCGCTCTGGGCGTGTGGAAGGGGATCGGCTGGTCGATGATGATCTTCCTTGCCGCCCTCCAGGGGGTGCCGAAGGAACTCGAGGAGGCCGCCCTCGTCGATGGAGCGAACTGGTGGCAGCGCTTCAAGGCCGTGACCGTTCCGGCGATCTGGCCGGCCACCGTCTTCGTCATTGTCATGCTGGTGATCGGCGGTCTCAACGTCTTCACGTCGGTGCTGCTCATGACAAAGGGCGGGCCTAACGGCCAGACCGAGGTGCTGCTGACCTACATGTACCGCCTTGCCTTCTCCGACCTCAACTTCGGGTATGGTTCGGCGATTGCGGTCGTCCTGACGATCCTCGTGTTCATCATTTCGATTGTTCAGCTCAAGGTGTTGAACCGTGACGACGAAAGGGCGGGAGCATGAGCACGTCACGCAAAACGATGCACGCCGCCGGAACGTCGCTGCGCTTCGTCGTCCTGACGGTCGGCGCGATCGTCATGATCCTGCCGTTCGCCTACATGGTGTCGACAGCCTTCAAGCCGCAGGCCTATGTCCTGGAGACGCCACCGAAGTTCATTCCTGACCCGGGCACGGTCGACAACTTCGTGCAGGCGTGGACGACGCAGGATTTTTCCCGCTACGCCCTGAACTCAGCGTTCGTGTCCGTGACGTCGACGGTGCTGGCTGTCTGGCTCTCCTCGATGATGGCCTACGCGTTCGCGCGCTTCGATTTCCCGTGCAAGGAGTGGTTCTTCCGGGCCCTCCTCCTCGGCCTGATGATCCCGTCGATGATGCTCATCATTCCGCAGTTCGTGCTCACGAAGCAGCTGCACCTCATCGATAACCTGTGGGCCCTCGTGCTGTTCTACGTGTCGGGAAACTTGGCGCTTAACACGTTCCTGCTGCGCAGTTTCTTCGAGGGGATCCCCCGCGAGCTTGACGAGGCCATGGAGGTTGACGGCGCGAACGTGTGGACCCGCTACTGGCGCCTCGCGATGCCGCTGGCCAGGCCGGCGCTCGCGACGACCGTTATCTTCACTTTCCTGGCCACCTGGGACGAGTTCGCGTGGGCACTCACGGTCATTTCGACGGAAACGAAGCGCACTCTCCCCATCGCCATTCAGCTGTTCCACGGGCAAAACTCCACCCAGTGGGGGCTCGTTTTTGCCGCGTCCCTGATCGCGATTCTCCCCGTCATCGTCGTGTACCTGATCTTCCAGCGCCACTTCGTCGCGGGCCTGACCGCAGGAGCCGTGAAAGGATGACTCCCTTGCTCCTTCCCACACAATCTGTCTACCTGCCCGGCCAGGCGGTCCTCGTCGAGGCCTCCCACCCGGGCGACCTCGTCGTCACCCACCTGGGTGAGGTGGTGCGCGAGGTTCGCTGCGGGCGCCCCGGCCTCGTCGATCTGGGAGAACTGAGCGTCGGCGGGTACGGCGTCGCCCAGCCGTCGACGGGCGCGTCGAGCGCCGTGCAGGTGTGCGCGTCGGCGTCGGATCGATTGCGCTACGGTTTCGTCGCCTCCTTCCGTCCGGGAAAGGACGTCGAGGCCGTGGCCCGTTTCGCGCGTCGCCTGCACCTGACCGGCATCCAGTTCTACGACTGGGCGTATCGGCACGCCGACCTGCTGGGCGGGGGAGAGGAATACCGCGACGCCCTGGACCAGCCGATTTCCCTGGCGACCGTGCGCGCCCTCGTCGAGGCGCTGCGGGCAGCGGGCGCGCGGTCGATCGGCTACGCGGCCGTGTACGGTGTCGGCAATGCCGAATGGGAGCAGTGGGAGGATGCGGCCCTGCTGGATGCGGCGGGGGAGCCTTACTCGCTCGCCGACTTCCTGCGCATCGTCGATCCCGCCCATCCGCGCTGGCTTGAGCACTTTGCCGCAGACGTGGCGGCTGCCGCGCGCGAGGTCGGCTTCGACGGCTTCCACCTCGACCAGTACGGCCACCCGAAGATGGCCGTCCGCCCCGACGGCGAGATCGTCGACGTGGCCGCCTCCTTCGACACCCTCATCCGAGGGGTACGCGGCGCCGTGCCGGACGCGACGCTCGTGTTCAACAACGTCAACGATTTCCCCACGTGGTCCTCGCCGGCAGCCCCTCAGGACGCGGTCTACATCGAGCCCTGGGAGCCCGTCACCACGTACGAGGCCCTGGCTCGGGTGGCGACGAGGGCGCGGCTCGTCGCGGGCGGGAAGCCCGTCGTCCTGGCGGCCTATCAGTCCATCTATGACAAGGTTGCCCGGGACGTGGCCGACGCATCGACGCGCCTGACGATGGCGACGCTCTTCTCGCACGGTGCTACCCAGCTCCTCGCCGGAGAAGACGGCCGACTCCTCGTCGATCCGTACTACGTGCGCAACATGCTCGCCGAGGACGAGACCCTCGACATGCTCGCGAACTGGTACGACTTCCTTGTCGCGAACGACGAGATCCTCATGGACCCCGGGATCGTCGACGTGACGGCCTCGTACGTGGGCGAGTACAACGGGGATATCGACGTGTCCTTCGATGCGGCGCCCGTGTGCTGGGAGGCCGCCCCGGGCTGCGTGTGGCGGCGCGTCACCCGCGCGGGCGATGCCCTGGTTGTCCACCTCATCAACCTGGTGGGTCAGTCCGACACGGTGTGGGATGGCCCCCACCGCCCGGCGATCGCGCTGCGAGGCGGTACGCTGCGTCTGAAACCCCTGTTCGGGCGCGTGCCGCGGGTGAGTGCGGCGGATCCCGACGCGGGCTCGACCCTCATCCCCCTGGACGTGCGCATCGTCGACGGCCAGGCGCTCGTTTCCCTCCCCGACCTCAATGTATGGCAGGTGCTCCATGTTCTTCTGTAACGATGCGCTGAACCCCGCAGGCAACGGCCTGGGCCCCGACGAGTGGTGGAAGGGCGCGGTCGTCTACCAGATCTACCCGCGCTCCTTCAAGGACTCCAACGGCGACGGCTTCGGCGACCTCGAGGGCATCCGTTCCAAGCTCGACTACCTGAAGTCCCTAGGCGTGGACGTCCTCTGGCTGTCTCCGATCTACGCCTCCCCGCAGGCGGACAACGGCTACGACATCGCCGACTACTACGACATCGACCCGATGTTCGGCACGCTGTCGGACTTTGATCGCCTGCTGGAGGGCGTCCACGAGAGGGGCATGCGCCTCGTCATGGACCTGGTCGTCAACCACTCCTCCGATGAGAATCCGTGGTTCGCCCAGTCGCGCTCCTCGCGGGAGAATCCGAAGCGCGACTGGTATATCTGGCGCGACCCCCGCCCCGGGTGCGTGGGCGGCGAGGCCGGGGCTGAGCCCAACAACTGGGGGTCCTTCTTCTCCGGCTCGGCCTGGGCGTGGGACGAGTCTACGGGCCAGTACTACCTGCACTTGTTCCACAGGAAGCAGCCCGACCTGAACTGGGACAACCCCGAGGTGCGCTCCGCCGTCTATCGCATGATGAACTGGTGGCTCGACCGCGGCGTCGACGGCTTCCGCATGGACGTCATCAACCTGATCTCGAAGGACCCGGGCCTGCCCGACGGCATCGTCTACCCCGGGCGCGTGTGGGGCGAGGGTTTCCCGCACTTCTCCGAAGGCCCCCACCTGCACGAATACCTCGCCGAGATGCGCCGCGAGGTGTTCGAGGGGCGCAGCGGCACCATGACGGTCGGCGAGTGTCCCGGCGTGCGCCGCGACAACGTCCTGCTGTTCACGGACCCGGCCCGGCGCGAGCTCGACATGGTGTTCCAGTTCGACCATGTCGACCTCGGCCTCGAAGCGGGGAAGTTCCACCCGCGCCCGCTGCGTCCCGGCGAGCTCGCCGACTGTCTGAGTGCCTGGCAGGAGGCGCAGGGCGAGGTTGGCTGGAACAGCCTCTACCTGGACAATCACGACCAGCCGCGCGCCGTCAGCCGCTTCGGCGACGAGGCCCGCCGCTACGAGTCGGCAACGGCCCTGGCCACGGCTCTGCACCTGCTGCGCGGGACGCCCTACGTGTATCAGGGCGAGGAACTCGGCATGACAAACAGCGTCTTCGGGGGCATCGATGACTACCGAGACGTCGAGGCGCTGCGCTACTACCGCGAGGCCGTGGAGTCGGGTGAGAACCCCGAGTCCGTCCTGGAGGGCCTGGCGTTCACCGGCCGCGACAACGCGCGCACCCCCGTCCAGTGGGACGCGAGCGAAAACGCCGGCTTCACCGAGGGCACCCCGTGGATCGGCGTCACCCCGAACTACACGGAGATCAACGCAGCCTCCCAGACAGGCGACCCGTCCTCCGTGTACGCGTACTACCGTGCGCTCGCGGACATCCGCCACGGCCTGCCCGTCATCGCGGTTGGCACGTATGAGCGCGTAGCGACCCCCTCGCCCGCGGTCTTCGCCTACCGCCGGACCCTCGGCGAGGCCGTGGCAACTATCCTCGTCAACCTCTCCTCCCAGCCCGCGTCGCTCGGTGACGCGGCGCGTGAGGTCGGCGGGGATCTCCTCCTGGCCAACCGCGACCTGCCCGAGGAGGACCGGGGAGTCCCGACAGTCCTGGAAGCGTGGGAGGCGCGCGTCTACCTCGCGTAGGCGACGATGGCCCGGGATCGGCGAGATCCCGGGCCAACGTGTTGAGGAATTCCTCGGTAGGAATCGCCCTCAGTAGTAGTAGGGGTAATCCTCCCAGTGGGGGGCGCGGTGCTCGAGGAAGGCGTCGCGCCCCTCCTGAGCCTCGGCCGTCATGTAGGCCATGCGCGTGGCCTCGCCCGCGAAGACCTGCTGGCCGGCCAGGCCGTCGTCGGCCAGGTTGAAGGCGAACTTGAGCATGCGGATCGCCTGGGGGGACTTCGTCGCGATGGTTGCCGCCCACTCCAGGGCGGTCTCCTCCAGCTCGGCGTGCGGGACGGCGCGGTTGATGACACCCCAACGCTCCGCGGTCTGAGCGTCGTAACGCTCGGCGAGGAAGAAGATCTCGCGCGCACGCTTATCCCCGGCCTGGCGGGCCAGGAGGGCCGAGCCGTAGCCGGCGTCGAAGGATCCGACGTTCGCGTCGGTCTGCATGAATGCCGCGTGCTCGATGGACGCCACCGACAGGTCCGCGACCACGTTGAGGGAGTGGCCGCCGCCGGCTGCCCACCCGGGGACGGCCGCGATGACGATCTTCGGCATCGTGCGAATAAGGCGCTGGACTTCAAGGATGTGCAGGCGACCGGCGCGCGCGGGGTCGATCTGCTCACGGCGCTGGGCGGTGGCGGCCTCGGGGTCCGCGCCCTCAACCTCGTAGCGATAGCCGTCGCGGCCTCGGACCCTCTGGTCGCCGCCGGAGCAGAAGGAGTATCCGCCGTCTCGCGCCGAGGGGCCGTTGCCCGTCAGGATGACGGCCGCGACCGAGGAAGTCTGGCGCGCGTGGTCGAGCGCACGGTACAGCTCGTCGACCGTGCCGGGGCGGAAGGCGTTGCGGATGTCGGGGCGATCGAAGGCGATGCGCACGACGGGCATGTCGGCGCCCTCGGGGTGGCCGTCGGCCTCGGGGCCGCGCGAGATGCCGCGGTGGTAGGTGATGTCGGCGAAGTCGAATCCCTCGACCTCGCGCCAGCGGGTCGGGTCGAAGGTGTCGGACACGAAGGGGAGAGCACTCATGTGTCGGATTCTAATCGACGAGGCAGTGGCAGGCGTTGGGGCGTGCGTGCTCGAGAGGGGTGGCGGCGTTGTCGACCAGCCTCGGCCGAAGGACACACGTGGGACTATGGGGTGCGCAACCTAGCCAATCGGAACCAAGGCTACTTGCTTGTAACCGTTTTATATGGCGTCTAGACACTTGGAGGTGTGTTCTGCGAGACGTGCCTGCTTGCCACGTGTTCAACCGTTCCAAAGAGTCTGTCACTCTGCGGCACTTACTGCGCAATTGGTTACAAGTTGATGCGTGTAGGATTTGTCGATAGCGTGAGGTTGCGCGACAATATTACCGGTAAGTAAGGAGGGTTCTTGTGAACGCAGCGCAGCAACCGACGCTGATGCGCATCCCGATGCGCACGCTCAGCTGTCAAACGCGTTATGCCCTCGAAGGCGTCGACGACATCCTTGTGTACAAGGTAGGGATGACGACGCGCTTCCGCGGCGTGACTCGCCGCGAGGGGCTCCTCCTGCACGGACACGCCGGTTGGGGAGAGGCTGCGCCCTTCTGGAACTACGACGATGTGGAGTCCTCGCGCTGGCTGGCCGCAGCCCTCGAGTCCGCTCGCCGTTTCCCGCCGGTGCCTCGACGCAAGTTTGTGCCCGTCAACGTCACGATCCCCGTCATTTCGCCGGAGGAAGCCTACGAGCGCGTGAAGGCCTCGGGCGGCTGCGCGACCGCGAAGATCAAGGTCGCTGAGCCCGGCGTCAGCGTTGGGCGCGACTGTGCGCGCATTGCCGCAGTCGCCGACGCCCTGCGTGAGACCGTGGGTGGGCAGGCGATGATCCGCCTCGACGCCAACGGCGCGTGGGAGGTCGATCAGGCGCGCGAGGCCATCCCCGCAATGGCCGCGGCCGCCGGCGTCGTTCCCGTTGAATACGTCGAGCAGCCCTGCCTGACGGTGGATGAGCTGGCCCAGGTGCGCCGATCCGTGGACGTGCCGATCGCCGCCGACGAGTCGATCCGCCGCGCCGAGGACCCCCTGGAGGTGGCCCGCAAGGAGGCCGCCGACGTCGTCATCATCAAGGTTGCGCCCCTCGGAGGCGTGCGCGCTGCCCTGAAGGTCGCCCGCAAGAGCGGCCTCGGCGTCGTCGTGTCCTCCGCCCTCGAGACCTCCGTCGGCCTGTCGGTCGGCGTCGCCGCGGCCGCCGCCGTGCCCGGTGTGCCTCGGGCCGCCGGACTGGCCACCGCCTCGCTGCTGGTGGGCGACGTGACCCAGCCCCTGATTCCTGAACGTGGCCGCCTGCCTGTTGGGCGCCTCGAGCCGGACCAGGAGCTCATCGACCGCACCACGGTCGACGGCGACCTCGTCTCCCGCTGGGGCATGCGACTCGAAGGCATGGCCGAGCACCTGAGGGTGGGCTCCCGGTAGGCTGGGCGTATGCCCTCCGTCGATACCGCCAGCGCTATCCTTGAGTCCCTGGATGCCCTGGGCGTCACGCACGTCCTGTACTGCCCGGGTTCGCGCTCTGCGCCCTTCGCCTACGCTCTCGAAGCGGGCTCTTTCGGCGGGGATGCGCGCGCCGTCCTGGATGAGCGTGGCGCCGGTTTCGCGGCCGTCGGCCTGGCGCGCACCGGAGCGCTGCCCGCCATCGTCGTCACCTCCGGCACCGCCGTCGCCGAGCTGGCCCCCGCCGTCCTCGAGGCCTCACACGCGCGCCTGCCCCTCCTGGTCCTGAGCGCCGACCGCCCCGGCGAACTGCGCGGCGTTGGAGCGTCCCAGGCGACCGATCAGGCAGGCTTCTTCGGCACGCACGTGCGCGCGAGCGTTGACCTGGAGCCGCAGGAGGCCTCGCCTTCCCTCGTCGGCCACCTCGCTCGCGCGGTCGCGGCCGCTTGCGGGGCTCCGAGTGGAACGCCCGGCCCCGTGCAGGTCAACGTTGCCTTCCGCGATCCGCTGACCCCCGTCCGTCCCGCCTCCGCCTCGGGGAACGAGGCCGGGGCGTCGTTCGTCCCACGCCCGACCCGGGTGCTGCGATCCCTCGTGACGCCAGAGCTCTGGGAGGACGTGGTTGGTCCTGCCGACGCCGGGCTGATTGTTGCGGGTGAGGGTGCCTCGCCCCGCGCCCGCGAGTGGTCGGAGGCCTCGGGCTTCCCGCTGCTCGCCGAACCGGCGTCGGGCGCGTGGAGCGGCGGGGGAGTGACCCCCTTCGAGCAGACCCTCGTGGCTTCGTCGCTGGGGAGTGAGGTCGACGCGGTCGTCGTGACCGGCCGTCCAACGCTGTCCCGCCCGATCCAGGCCCTGCTCGCGCGCCCCGACGTGCGTGTCGTCGTCGTTGACCCGCACAGCCCGTGGGTGGACATCTCGGGCAACGCATCGGTCGTCGTCGCCGACCTCGAGCCCGCCCGTGAGCCGATCCGCGCCGCTCAGGCCGAGTGGGGCGCTCGCGTGCGCGACGCCGCTCGCGAGGCGGGCGAGCGCATCGACTCCCTGCTCGCCTCCGGCTCCGGGCGCACGATGCTTGACATCGCGCGAAGCGTTGCCGCCTCGACGAGCGGCCCCCTCGTGCTGGGAGCCTCCAACCCCGTGCGTGCCTTCGATCTCGCCGTCCCCACGCTGGAAGGCCGCGTCGTCCACTCCAACCGGGGGCAGTCGGGCATCGACGGCACCATCGCGACCGCCGTCGGCATCTGCCTGGGCTCCGGATACGCGGGCGAGGCCTCGGCCTCCGAGGGCGAGCGTGTCACCGCCGTCATGGGCGACCTCACGGCCTGCCATGACGCCTCCTCCCTCGCCCTGGCGGCGAGCGTGGGCGCTCACCTGGATATCGTCGTCGCGGACGATCAGGGAGGCGGAATCTTCGCCACCCTCGAGCATGGGCGCGCTGCCAGCCCCGAGGCCTACGACCGGTGGTTCGGCCTCGCTCAGACGGTGGACTACGAGGCGCTCGCGGCCGCGTACGGCGTGGCCTTCGCGCGAGCCGAAACACCCGCGCAGCTCGCTCAACTGCTGGAGACCGGCGAGGCCGGCCCGCGCCTCGTCCATGCCCCCGTCGAGCGCGCCGCGCACCTGTACCCGGCGCTCCGCGACGTGCTCTCCTGAGGCGGGAGCGCGTTCGCTGTGAGGTTGAACGGTTTACAGGAAACTTCCAGGACGCTTTCAGTGGCCCTTTGAGGAAACGACCCATACTGGTGGACAAATAACGAACTGATACCAGAGGAAACCATGACTCAGCCTCATATTCCGGACCGCGACGCCGACTCGTCGCGCGACGCTGACGCGGCCTCGACCCCCAGCTACCCGCAGCGCTCGACGGCTCAGGACCACTCGGCCACCCAGGAGCTTCCGGCCGCGCAGGACGCCACGCGCGAGATGCCCTCCGCCACGACGATCCCCGCGCCGCCCGCTGGCGCGGTTCCGCCGGCCTCAGAGCCTACGGCACCCGCCGCGCCGGCGGCCCCCGCCCCCTCCGTCCCGGAAGCCCCCGCTTCCGGCGGCACTCAGCAAGCCCCCTCCGTCGGCGGCGCATACTCCGCCCCCTCTGGTGAGCCCTACGGTGGATACGCGGCCCCTGCCTCGCCGGATGCCTTCGCCCCGCCTACCGTCGTCGTGACGAAGAAGGGCCCGGGCTGGGTCGCCCTCCTTGGCGCGATGCTTCTGACGATCGGCCTGACCCTCGGCGCCGTGTTCTACGCGCGCCCGGCGATGCTGCGCGCGTCCACGCCCACGAACCTCAACGGGGGAACGGTGGCCACAGTGCCCGCCTCGAACAGCTCCGGGACGGACTGGACGGACGTTGCCGCCGCCGTGTCGCCCGCCGTCGTGACCATTCAGACGCAGGGTGCCTCGTCGGGCGGCACCGGCTCCGGCGTCATCTACGACGCGCAAGGCGACATCGTCACCAACTACCACGTCATCGCGTCCGTCCTGGGCGGTGGACAGATCCAGGTGACCCTCGCCGACGGGCGCCTTTACAGCGCCAAGGTCATCGGCCACGACAAGACCACCGACCTGGCCGTCATCCGTCTGGACGACCCGCCTTCGAACCTCACCGTCGCGCGTTTCGCCTCCTCTGCAAACCTCGAGGTCGGCGCCCCCGTCATGGCTATCGGCGCTCCCCTGGGCCTGTCGAACACGGTCACGACCGGCATCGTCTCCGCGCTCAACCGCCCCGTCGAGGTCTCCGTGGACGAATCCGCGGCCTCGGAGGACGGCACGCAGGCTTCCTCGGACCTCGTGGTCACGAACGCGATCCAGATCGACGCGTCGATCAACCCCGGTAACTCGGGCGGCCCGCTCTTCGACGCGACCGGCGCGGTCATCGGCATTAACTCGTCGATCAAGTCACTCGCTACCTCGTCTGACGGGCAGGCGGGCTCGATCGGCCTGGGCTTCGCGATCCCCTCCGACCTGGTCGTCTCTGTTGCTGATCAGCTCATCGCCTCCGGCACTGCGTCGCACGGCATGCTCGGCGTGACTGTCAAGGCGGCGACCACGACCGTTGGCTCCGACACCTACGTGGGTGCCGAGGTCCAGGACGTCTCAGCAGGTTCCGGCGCCTCCGCGGCGGGCATCCGCGCCGGCGACGTCATCGTCAAGGTCGAAGGTCAGGAAGTGACCAGCCCCAAGCAGCTGATCGGCTACGTGCGCCGCTACAAGGCCGGCGACACCGTCACCATGACGATCGTGCGCGACGGCGCCACGCAGGACGTGTCCGTGCGGATTCAGTGAGCTGCGTGCGTGCGCGCTGAGCGCATGCGCGCGCTGCGGAGTGACTCCAGTGCCGCGCACTGACGAGGCCCGCTGTCCCTTCCAGGGGCGGCGGGCCTTTGCGTGTCGATGAGTCGTTCAGACCCCGAGGGCGTCCAGGAGCGGGCGCATCTTCGCCTCGGTCTCGGCCAGCTCGGCATCCGGGTTGGAGTCCGGCATGATGCCGGCACCCGCGAAAAGGCGCAGGCGCGTACCCGACGTGAGCCCGCAGCGCAGCGCGATCGCAAACTCGCCGTCCCCGGCCGTATCCACCCAGCCCACGGGCCCGGAGTAGCGGCCGCGCTCGGTGTCTTCCAACTCCTCGATGAGGCGCATCGCCGCGTCGCGCGGGGTTCCGCACACAGCGGCCGTCGGATGCAGGGCGGCCACCAGGTCGAGCAGATGTGCCGACCCCAGGCGCGCATGAACGTCCGTCGCCAGGTGGACGACGTTGGGCAGCGACAGGAGGAACGGCCCCTGAGTCGTCACCGAGGTGCACAGCTGCGTCAGGATCGACGACACGGACTCGGAAGCCAGGTCGTGCTCACGCAGGTCCTTCGCGCTCGACGCGAGCATCTCGCCCTCGTCGGGCTTGCGCGTGCCCGCCAGGACACGCGAACTCGCCGTGCCACCCGAGGCCGCGATCAGCATCTCCGGGGACGCGCCGACCAGCGAATCCACGCAGAAACGCCACGTTGACGGATACAGGTCGCTGAGGCGCTCAAGCAGGAAACGATCATCGAATCCGTGGGCGCACCGCACCGTCATATCGCGCGCCATGACGGCCTTGTCGGCGGCGCCCTCACGCAGGCGCTGCGCCATCGCTCGCACCGAGTCGCGCCACTGGCCGCGCGACATTGACCCGTGTCCAAACGTCAGGGATTCCGGCACGCGCGGGGCGGGCCTCGCCTCGGCCAGGGCTTCGTCAACAGCCGCCAGCGGATCCGGGGCGTCCCCGATGCCTGCGGTGATCGCCCAGCGGGCCCCGGCCTCGTCGATGAGAGTCAGCGCGGGCACGAAGG
>ERZ1674093.133-NODE-134-length-15489-cov-13.464818_pt1 | contig 15489 bp, 10 predicted proteins | sample MGYA00581116_ERZ1674093 | MGnify/ENA primary metagenome ERZ1674093 (study PRJEB41354, sample SAMEA4873337) | human saliva metagenome | biome: human-associated habitat [ENVO:00009003]; feature: mouth environment [ENVO:08000002]; material: saliva material... | reverse complement strand
GCTCGGCGCGGGCGAGGGTGTAGGCGGCGTAGGAGCCGTCGTAGATTTCGACGTGGCCGGCGATCTGCGGGCGGTCGCCGCCCGGGTCAACTCCGGGGACGACCTCCCAGATGTGCTCGCATACGGCGTCGAGGAACCAGCGGTCGTGGGTGACGGCCAGGAGCGCGCCCGACGCGCCGGGGCGGGCGAAGCGGGCGTTCAGGTGCGCGGCCAACCAGGCCACGCCCTCGACGTCGAGGTGGTTGGTGGGCTCGTCCAGGCACACGATGTCGGCGGTGGCCGCGAGGACGCGGGCGAGGGCGACGCGGCGGCGCTGTCCGCCCGACAGGGTGCCGACGAGGGCGGCGGGGTTGATGTCGGCGAGGAGCCCGGCATGAATGTCTCGCACGGCGGGGTCGGAGGCCCACTCGTACTCCTCCATGCCGGGGTGAACGGCCTGGATGACCGTGTCCTCGGGGTCGAGGGTGTCCGCCTGGGTGAGGACGGCGACGCGCACGCCGTCGCGGCGGGTCACCACTCCCCCGTCGGGTTCCTGCGTGCCGGCGACGATGCGCAGAAGCGTAGACTTTCCGGCGCCGTTGGGGCCGAGGATGCCGACGCGGCTGCCATCGTCGAGGCCGACCGTGACCCCTTCGAGGAGCTTGCGCGACCCCGCGAGGGCGCCGACGTTTTGGGTTCCGAGCAGGTGCGCCATCAGATGGCCTCCGTCGATTCGATGCGGGCACCGCACGCGGGCCCGTGGGTGGGTATCGCGCGCGCGACCGTGGGCGCGTCGCTCAGGGTAGCCGCGAGCGCGTGGGCGTGCTCGGCGTCGCGCGCGAGGGCCGCGACGGTCGGGCCGGATCCGGACAGCGTGACGGCCAGGGCCCCCGCATCCTCGGCGGACGCGATCGTGTCGGCAAGCTCGGCGCGCAGGCGCAGGGCGGGCGCCTGCAGGTCATTGACGAGGCAGTGGCGCAGTTCCTCGGATTCCCCGTACAGGGCGGCGACCTCCTCGGGCGTGGGTTCGGCCAGGGCGGGCGCACCCGCCGCGTCGACACGGTCGAACTCGCGAAACACCTCGGGGGTGGACAGGCCCTCGCGGGACAGGAGCATGACCCAGTGGTGGCGGCCCTCCTCGTCCCCCTCACGCAGGACGCTCATGTGGTCACCGCGCCCGGTGCCCAGCGCAATGCCACCCGCCAGGCACGCGGGGACGTCGGCGCCCAGCGAGCGGCCGATGGCCTGCAGCTGTTCGTCGCCCAGGCCCAGCTCCCACAGTTCGTTGCAGGCCACCAGCGTGGCGGCCGCGTCGGCGGACCCGCCGGCCATGCCGCCGGCGACGGGGACGCGCTTGTCGACGCGGATGCTCAGGCCCGCGGCGGTGGACGCCCAGGGGCCCGCGGCGGCGAGGCGTTGGAGGACACGCGCGGCACGCACGGCCAGGTGAGTGGCCGGGTCCACGTTCGCCATGGCGCGGGTCGTGGCCTCGTCGACGCTGCCGTCGGGCAGGTACGCGATCGTCTCGACGCGCACGCCGGGCATCTTGGAGGTGCGCACGGTGACGGTCTCGCGCAGGTTCAGGGCCTCGAAGACCGTGACGAGGGGGTGGTAGCCGTCGGGCGTGGGCGCGCCGACGCGCAGGGTCAGGTTGACTTTTCCGGGCGCACTGGCGCGCACTTCACGCATGGTGTTCCTTCTTCCTGCCGATTGTCTGACCGGTGGCCGTCAGCGGGCCGCGGTCGACGCCGCGAGGGTGCCGTTACCTCGAGCCTCGATCACGGCGCGTCCCAGCTCGACGAACTCGTCGATCGAGAGGGTCTCGCCGCGGCGCGTCGGATCGATGCCGGCCGCGGACAGGAGGGCCTCGGAGACCTCGGGGCCGCCCGCCCAATTCTTGAGGGCCGCACGCAGGGTCTTGCGACGCTGGCCGAAGGCCACGTCGGTGACCTCGAAGGTGGCGCGGCGCAGGCAGTCGTCGCCGCGCGGGGCCTCCAGGCGCGTCAGGCGCACAAGGGCGCTGTCGACGCCGGGCACGGGCCAGAACACCGAGCGGCCGATCGTGCCGGCACGCTCGACCGAGCCGTACCAGGAGGCCTTCACGGAGGGCACGCCGTAGGTGCGCGATCCGGGGCCGGCGGCCAGGCGGTCCGCGACCTCGGCCTGGACCATGACGACGACGCCCCGGATGGAGGGGAAGGCCTCGAGCATGTTGAGCAGAACCGGCACGGCCACGTTGTACGGCAGGTTCGCGACGAGCTTGGTGGGGGCGGGCCAGTCCACGCCGAAGTCATCAACGCCGCTGATTTCCGTGGCATCCATGGTGACAACGTGGAAGCGGTCAGCGGCCTCGCTCATGCGGGCGCGCACAGTCTCGGGCAGGGCGGCGGCCAGGGGCGGGTCGATTTCCACGGCACGCACGCGCGCGCCGACTTCCAGGAGTGCCAGGGTCAGGGAGCCGAGGCCGGGGCCGACCTCGACGACCTCGTCGCCTTCTTCGACACCGCCGGCTGCGACGATCTTGCGCACCGTGCCCGCGTCGTGCACGAAGTTCTGGCCGAGCACCTTCGTGGGGCGGATGCCGAGCGCCTCGGAGATGGCCTTGACTTCGAGGGGGCCGAGCAGGCCCGTCTCGGAGGGCACGGCGCCCTCGGGCAGGGTCGGGTCGAGGCGGCTGCGCGTGTCGCGCTGGTTGCGGGGGCTGGAGGATCGGCTCACGCTGGCAAGTCTAGTGCACGGGGCCGACGAGGCCGGGGCAAGCGGCGCTGTGAGGCTCGGAGCGTCACGGGGCGGGCGGAGGCGGCAGGACGACGCGCACCTCGTACTTGCTAGCCTGCTCACCCAGAACAGCGTTAACCTGGCTCTTCACGACGTCTTCCAAACGCCCCTGCGCCTTGTCAAGCAGCCCCTTGGAGACAGCCTCCTCCGCTGCGGCGGCTTCCCGATCCGCCAGGAATGTGGTGACGTCTCCGACCTTAATCTGGTTAACGATGGAGAAAGACTGGTCGTAGGTTTCGACGGAGGCGGGGTCGATGGAGGTGGAGAGAACTTCGACGGCAGGCACGGTCACCGTCACGACGTGACCTGCCTCGTCCACCTCGACCTGAATCTGGCTCACATCGGCCACTCCGGCCTTTACCTCACCCGAATAGGTGATGAGGTAATGGGCACTCGTGCCCGGCACTTCCATGCCGAATACCTTGGTTCCCTCCTCAGAGTATTTCCCCACCTGGGTGAAGTTGTAGGACTCAGTGGCGAGTTCACCAATGTCGGCGAAAGAGTTTTTCACAAGGGTCGTGTCAACGGTAACGACAGGTTCCGCACCCTGGTCCCCGGACCCGATGCCGAATACTGGGGCAGCCTTCATGCCACCGACGAATCCTGCACCTGCGATCACCACAGACGCAACCAACTTAGCAAACGGTGGAAAACGCATGCTGACCTCACTGACACAATCACGATGAATATTAGGTAACCTTCATGGGAATTGTATGGTACGTGTCAAGATGCCACAACCCCGACACCACTGACAGCCGGACACCCACATCTCATTGACTGCCAACAAGCGGATCTAAGGACAAAACGTGTTGCTCGCGGCTCGGCCCCCAACGACGTCAAGAGCGACGTCGTTGGACTAGAGCTCTCATACCGCTGCGCCTCAAACAGGATCAACCCCATCGGGAGCATTCAACCCGTTAGGGAAGGTTCCACCCGATCAGAAGGTGTTAAATCTTCCCGATCGGGTGTAACACCTCATCAACAACAAGCATCCTCGCGGAGCCGGCCACCCGCAACATCTCTTGCCATTGGACCGACAACGCCTCACCGACGTTACACTGCGCCTCGCCGGACAGCGCTGCACTAGTTAGGGAGCATTACACCAGTTGGGGAGCATTACACCAGCTCCTAACTGGTGTAAGACCCCGCTAAGTGGTGTTACACCACTTAGCAACAAGCCGCGTCGCGGAGCAGCGCCTCAACACAGCATCGAAGAGGCACTTCGGCCCCAGCGCCAGACCCCACATCAAGCGCAGGCGGTGCGCCTCGGACCTGGCAAGGCACCGCGGCACACATACGCTAGCCCCTGAGAAGCGCAGGCAGCTAGCATGCCTCGGCGAGCTGCCCCCTAAACCTAAGTAACCGAACCGGCCCAAGAATTCGCCCACGCAACAGGCATGTGGGGGCAGCACGCGGGTAGGTTATCGGAGTGCGGATAGGTTATCGGAGTGCGGATAGGTTATCGGAGTGCGGATAGCTTATTTTCCTATCCGCATCCGCATAACCTATCCGCATCTTCACAACCTATCCGCATGCCAACGGCGAGCCAGGCTGTCGCCTTCCCCAAGAATCTCGCACGTAATTTAACTTGTTCAGTTTTTAGCCACGGCTCAAAACCGCATGTTTTCAACGATACGATTTCAAATCCTGAAAAACACGGCAGGAAATTACGTGCGAAATTGTGGCGGGAGCACGCATGAGAGCACAGGAAAAGGCCGGGCCCGACAACCTTCATTGTCAGACCCGGCCCTCAGCAGCTCTCAGGCTTAGTACCAGCCCACGGCGTTTGAGTGCGCCCAGGCGGAGCAGGGCGTGCCGTAGCGGCCCTTGATGTAGCCGATACCCCAGTTGATCTGGGTGATCGGGTTGGTACGCCAGTCAGCACCGGCCGAGGCCATCTTGGAGCCCGGCAGCGACTGCGGGATGCCGTACGCACCCGACGAGGCGTTCTCAGCGTAGGGGTTCCACTGCGACTCACGGTTCCACAGGAGGACCAGGCACTGGTACTCGCTGTCGCCCCAGCCCTGGGCTGCGACGAGGGGCTTGGCCAGCGAACGCGGGTCCTCGCCGGAGTAGGTGGTGGGGACGGCGCCCGCAGCGGCAGCGGCAGCGGCGGCTGCGGCAGCCGTGGCGGAGTCAGTGTTCTTCGTGTCGGCTGCGATAGCGGCGATCTCTTCCTTCGTGGAGATCGTGCCGAGCTTCGCACGGTAGCGCACGGAGGTCGTGCCGTCCGCCTCAACCTTTTCCTCGAGGGTGGCCTTCGGGTCAATACCGGCGGCGACGAGGGCGGCCGGCGTGGCCTCCTTCGTTCCTTCGCTGCGCACCTGGGTGACGGGCTGGGACGTGGAGTGCTCGGTGATCGGCACGGAGGTCAGGACCTCGTCACCCTTCTTCTCCTGCCACACGGTCCACGTGGTCGCGCCGTTGACGCCGGCCGTCGTGACCTGGGACTCGCCGACGAAGAGGTCAGAGCTGGTCGTCGTCGTCTCACTGAAGGGGATCTCGACGGTCTCGGTGGCCTCACCGCGGGTCACGCGGCTGACGTTGATCGACAGCTCGCCGGCCTCGCCCGTCGTGACGTTCACGCGGTCGAGGGGGTGCACGGAGACGCCGGAGGCCTCGAGGATCGCGCGGGCGTCCTGCCCGGGACGTGCGGCGACCTCGCGCGTCGTGCCATCCACCGTGACGACGACATTGCGAGCACGCGACACAAGCGGGGTGAGCTCGTCGCGCGACGAGGAACGGTCTGCGGCGAGGCTGACGGCCGAGCCCAGCGGAGCGGCGTCCGCGAGGATCGCATCGGCCGACGAGGCCGTGGTCCACAGGGTGCGGGTCTGGCCGTCGACGGTGACCGTGTACGGCTTGGAGGTGCGCACGACGATCGTGTCGCCGTCATGCACGGCCTCGCCCGTGCCGGGCTGAACGAGGTCGTTGCTGCCCACGCTCACGCCGGCCGCATGCAGCGCGTCGCCGACGGTGTTACCCCAGGAGGTCACGGGGCGCGATACGCCGTTGACCTCAAGCATGACGGATGTATGCGAGGAGGCGACACCGACGCCGGCGACGCCGAAGACACCCGCCGAGGCGAGGGCTGCGACGCCGAGGACAATGCGCGGGGAAGGCGCGAAGGAACGCACGTGGGCGCCCAGGACGTGCAGGGCGCTTGCGGCGGACGCACTCAGGGAGGTGCTCAGGTGGTGGTTCACGATTCTCCAGTTACTCGCTATTGGTACTGCCGGTCAGCTTAACGTGCGCGCACGCGGGCGCGCCAGGGCCTGGCCGCGCCCGCGTGCAATGTCACGTCAGACGAGGCCCAGCTTGTAGGCGCAGCCCCACTGGCCCCAACCGGAGCGCTGCTGGAGCATGCGTGCGCGCATGGTCTGTTCCTCCGCGGAGGCGTCGGAGGGCAGGCCGGAGCCGCCGACGGAACGCCACGTGGGCAGAGAGAACTGGTACATGCCGTAGTAGCCGTTGCCCGTGTTGATCGACGGGTTGCCGCCGGACTCGCACTGGGCGATCGCCGCCCAGATCGCAGCGTCATCGCCGGAGACCACTGCGGGAGCAGAGGCAGACGAACCAGACGAGGAGGAACCCGACGAACCAGACGAGGAGGACGAGCTGGACGACGTATCCTCAGCCTTCTTCGGCTTCGTGCCCTTGGCGACGATGCGCTTGGTGGGCTCGGTGCGGGTCGTGGACAGGACGGCGGAGACGGTGGCGTTGCCGTCGATGGTCTCCTGGTAGGTCTCGGTCACCTCGGAGCCGGCAGCGCCTTCCTGCACGGTCTTCTCGGTGCCCTCTTCGGCCTCGGCGTCCTCGCGCTCTTCGGTCTCATACGGGATCTCGGTCGTGGTGGACACGGTACCGCGCGTGACGCGTGCGACGCGCAGGGTTGCCTCGCCGCCATTGTGTTCCATGGTGACGCGGTCGATCGGACCGGCGGTGACGCCAGCCTTCTCGAGGATCGCAGTCGTGCCCTCGTCGGAGGAGACGACGACGTCCGTCGTGGTGCCGTCGGCGACGACGTGGACGGTCTGGCCGGCCTCGGCGATGGGCATCTCGGCGCGGGTGTAGGAGCGGTCGGCCGCCATGGATGCGGCGGAGGCCGGCAGGGCAGAGAGCACGCCGGAAATCGACGAGGCCGTGGACCACGCAGTGGTCTGGTTGCCGTCGACCGTCACGTCGTACTCGGTCGCGGTGCGCACGATGACGGTGTCACCGCTCGCGACGGTCTGGTTGGAGGCGGGGGCGACGAGATCGTGGTCACCGACGGTCACGCCCGCGCTGTGCAGAGCATCGCCCGCGGTCGTGAAGAAGCCGGATACATCGCGGGTCACGCCGTCAACTTCGACGGTGACGTGGCGATAGGAGGTGCCGATCGCAGTGGCCGCGGTGCCGGCAACCAGAAGGGCCGTCGCGGCTGCGACGGAAATGACTGTTGTACGAGAGGGCTGAAAGCTCACGTGTCTCCAGACTTTGTAGGTTCCGTTTCAGGGCCGCGCCGACGCATCCCCGCGGACTGCGGGCGCATCAGACGGGCAGGCCAATTCGGACTGACACACCCACCGTAACCAATTTGTTACCTTCGCGCGACCACTTTGACGCAATTCACCAGTCAGAGAACGCGCGCGGGAAGGTCGTGCGAGGCCTGATAACCCGCGCTCGTCACAGGAGAGATGCCCTCACCAGGTGCCGTAGACCGCCTCGGTGTTCGCCCGCAGCTGGTCGCACGCCACCGCCTCGCTGACGCCCCACTGATCCGCAATGAAACGCACGGTGTGCGCCATGACGTAGGAGGCATTGGGGCAGCCGCGCCACGGCACGGGCGTCAGGTACGGGGCGTCCGTCTCAACCAGGACCAGCCCGCGCGGAAGGACCGCAAGCGCGGCGCGCAGGTCGGAGTTCGCGGGATATGTGATGGGGCCGGCGAAGGAGGCGTACCATCCGCGCTCGGCGAGGCGCTGCGCCATGGCCGCGTCTCCCGAGTAGCAGTGGAAGACGATGCGCTGGTCCGTGCTCGCGCGCTCGTCAAGGATCGCGAGGGTGTCCTCGTGAGCATCACGGTCGTGGATCTGCAGGGGCAGGCCCACGCGCTGTGCCATGTCGATGTGCGCGCGGAAGGATTCCTTCTGCGCCTCACGGCCCGGGTCGGCCGTGCGGAAATAATCCAGGCCGCTCTCCCCCACCGCGACGACCATCGGGTCGCCCAGGCGAGCCTCGACGGCGGCCAGGGCCTCGTCGAGGGGCACGTGGTAGTCGCGCACGACGGGAACCAGACCGTCGGGCGAGGGATCCGCGCAGCCCGCGTGCAGGGCCGCGTCGTTGGGGTGGATCGCGATCGCGACGCGCACGCCCTCGTGAGCGCGCGCCAGCTCGATCATCGGATCGAAGTCGGGCAGCTCGCAGGCGCTCGAAATCATCCGGGTGACCCCCACTTCGCGGGCGCGGTCCAGCTGCTCCTCAAGGCTGAGCGCCACGCCCTCGCGCCCGGGGATCTCGCCGACGTGGGTGGGCAGGTGCGTGTGGTTGTCCACCACGGGTGCCGCCAGGGGCGCGGGTGCGTCGGGCCAGGGACGAGGCTTACGCGGGCTCATGCGGAGGGAGGATCCTTTCGGGGCGCAGGGGCGTGTCAGCGGGCGAGCACGACGCCGCGGGCGACCTCGTCAACAACCTCGTCGCCGAGGAGGTAGCGCACGATCTCGAGGCCAAGCTCCAGGGAGGTGCCGGCGCCTCGGCTGGTCGTGATGAACTCGTCGGTAACGACCGGGTTCTCGTGGACGATCGCGCCGCCCTCGGCGATGGCCTTGACGAACGCGGGGTTCGCGGTCGCGTGGCGGCCGTCGAGGATGCCCAGCTCAGACAGGATCGAGGGAGCCGCGCAGATCGCCGCGATGGGCTGGGCGGCGTCGGAGCGGCGCAGCGCCTCGACCTGGATGGCGGGCGTGGCCTTCAGGCCCAGGGTGCCGGGCATGCCGCCTGGCAGGAAGAGGAGGGTGTAGGTGGACAGGTCCACGTCCTCGAGCATGAGGTCGGCGACGACGCGGATGCCGTGGGAGCTGGTCACGTGGCGGGCGTCGGTCACGGAGATCAGGTCGGAGCGCACGCCGGCGCGGTACAGGACGTCGGCGACGGCCAGGGCCTCGACCTCTTCGAAGCCGTCGGCCAGCATGATGGCGACGGTGGCGTCGGTGGCAAGCTTCTCGGGAGTGGGCATGGTTCCTCTTTCCTCGCGGCTATTACGACAAGCGTTACTCCCAGGTTAGCGCAGCCGCACGTGCCCCGTGGATGCGCCACGGCCTCGTCCCCGCGGGACGAGGCCGCGTGCGTCACTCGGAGCGCAGGGCCTCGACCGGATCCTGGCGCGAGGCGCGCGAGGCCGGGATGACGCCCGCAATGACGGTCAGGCCGACGGACACCGCGATGAGTATGAGAGCCGTGAGCGGCGAGAGCTGGGCAATGTTCTCCACGTTGAACGAGGAGTACGCGATGCCATTCGCAACCGCACACAGCCCGTAGGTGACGCCCACGCCTATCAGGCCCGCCAAGAGGCCCTCGATGACGGTCTCGGCGTTGAACACGCGGGACACGTCGCCCTTCGAGGCGCCGATCGAGCGCAAAATACCGATCTCCTTGCGGCGCTCGAGCACCGAAATGTAGGTGATGATCGAAATCATGATCGACGAGACCACCAGCGAGATCGACACGAAGGCGATAAGCAGCCAGGAGATGATATCGACGATCTTGGTCACCGAGCTCATGAGCGCGCCCATGACGTCGGAGTAGGTGACGACCTTGTCGGTCGCGCCCGCCGCCTTATTGTCGGCGTTGTAGACGTCGAGGGCGGCCTTCACCTTGTCCTTGTCCGCAAAGGACTTGGGGTAGATCGAGATGTTCGACGGGGAGGCGATATCCGCCCATCCCAGGTTCCTCAGGTTCGTCTCGAGAGTCGGCACGTTCGTGGAGAACATGGTCGCCATGAGCGCGGCGAGGGACTTCTCGTCCACGTTGGACTGGAAGGCCTCGGCGAAGGCCTGCGGATCCATGGAGAAAGCGCTCGACATGTTGGTGGCGAACTGCTCCATGGTGGAGCCGATCTGGTCACCAATCGCGGTCGACAGCTGCGTCATCATCGAGGTCATCGCGTTCGTCATGGCCTCCTGCATGACCTGGCCGATGACGGCGCTCACGCCCTGCGTGAGGGTGGTGCCCAGCTGGGCGGCGATCTGCGCGGAGATCGCGTTCATGACCTGAGTGGAGACATCGGTACCGATCTGGGCGAGGGCCGGGTCGTCCCCGAGGGCCTTCGTCAGGTTCGCGGCGAGCTTGTCGGAGTCAACGACCTGGTCCGAGGAGACGGCCGCTCGCAGCTGCTCGAGCACCTCGGGCTGAGAAAAGTAGGCCGAGGCCAGGGTCGCGAAGTCCGTCGTGCCGCCCGCCTCGATCTGCTCGCGGGCGTAGTCCTGGAAGCCCTGGGCGATCTGGGAGGCTTGTGCGCTCAGGTAGTCGGCCGCGCCATCCTTGACGGCTCCGTCGGCCAGAGCCGAGCGGATGATCGTCTGGAAGTCGACGTTGGCCAGCTGCGGCAGGTCCTTGCTCAGCTCCCCAAAGTCGAGGCCGGACAGGTCGAAGGCCATACCGGACTGGGCGCCGGACTGCGCGGCGAGGGCCGACAGGTCAATATTCGACAGGTCCAGGCCCGACATGTCGAGGTTGGAGAAATCCAGGCCGGACAGGTCCATGCCGGAAAAGTCCAGGCCCGACAGGTCCATCTGCATCTTGTCGGGGTCGATCTGGAAGGCGGCGGAAAGCTTGGACTCATCCACGGTGAACAGGGAGGACATGTCGAAGCCGCCGGACTGACTCTTCTGGTTGTCCGCCAGCTCCTTGAAGGTCTTGCCGGTGAAGACATCAACGTCGGGCTTGGCGCGCTGGGCCTTGACGATCGGGCTGGCGGCCGCTTCCTCGATGATCTGGTAGGTCAGGGCGGGCGTGTAGGCGATGCCCTGGCGCAGGGCGCCGCCCTTGTCGGAGTTGGGCTTGACGATGCCGGAGATCGTCAGCTCCTGGCCGCCGTTCACGAGCTTCTTCATGTAGTCCGCGTCGGATGAGCGGTCCGTCCAGACCTTGTAGGTGTCGTCCCACGTGTACTTGTCGAAGGCGTTGACGCGGCGGAAGGTCGTGCCCAGGATCGCGGAGTAGTCGTAGGTCGCGGCAGCGGCCCCGGACTGCGCGCCCGACTGCGCCCCGGACTGCTTCTTATCCCCCAGGGCGCCCTGATAGTACTGGCGCATGAGGTCGTCGAATTCCTTGTGGTCTTTGAGACCCAGGGTGTATTCGAAGAGGTTGGGAATGTTGCCGTCCTCATCCAAGACCAGGACGACCTGGTTCGCGCCGCTCGGCCAGGAGCCGGCGACCACGTCGTACGCGGAGGTGTACAGCGAGGTCGTGGCGGGCATCTGGTAGAAGGGGTTGGTGACCATCATCGAGGAGAAGGCCCCGGAACCGAAACCGGCTTCCATCTGCTTCATCGACTGGTCGGGGCTGACCTGCACGGTCGCCTTGGAGGTGTCGGACTGGTAGATCTGCGGGACGATGTCGTAGTCGTACTCGATCGCGTTAACCATCGCATTGATGTCGCCGCCGTTGTTGTCCAGGTAGGTCTTGAGGGAGGCCAAGTCGTTGGTCTTCGCGTCGCGGATCGTATCGGCGAAGGTGCGCAGCTTAGAGACGCCGACCTTGCCGTCGGGCGCGGGCTGGGAATCTTTGGAATCCGAGGCCGACACGGACAGCGCGGCTGTCATGTCGATGCCCGTTTTCTGGATCGTCAGCGGATACGCGCCCAGCGTTTCCTCTTCGGTTTTGGCGATGTAGGCGTTGGTGCCGTTGGCCAGCGCGAGGATCGCGGCGATACCGATGATGCCGATGGACCCCGCGAAGGAGGTCATGAGGGTACGCCCCTTCTTCGTCATCAGGTTGTTGGCTGACAGGGACAGGGCTGTCAGGAAACCCATCGAGGTGCGGCGCGCGGGCTTAGCCTCGCGGCGGTCTTCGGCGGCGGGCACGAAGGGGTCGGAGTCGGCGACGATGCAGCCGTCGGCCAGCTCGACGATGCGGGTCGCGTACTGGTGGGCCAGCTCGGGGTTGTGCGTCACCATGATAACGAGGCGGTCGCGGGCCACGTCGCGCAGCAGGTCCATGACCTGCACGCTCGTCTTGGAGTCGAGGGCGCCGGTGGGCTCGTCGGCCAGCAGGATCTCGGGGTCGTTGATGAGGGCGCGCGCGATGGCGACGCGCTGCATCTGGCCGCCCGACATCTGCGAGGGCTTCTTGTGGACGTGCTCCTTCAGGCCGACCCGTTCGAGGGCGTCGAGGGCGCGCTTGCGGCGCTCGGAGCGCGAGACACCCGACAGGGTCAGGGCCAGCTCGACGTTCGCCATCACGGTCTGGTGCGGGATCAGGTTGTAGGCCTGGAAGACGAAGCCGATGCGGTTGTTGCGGTAGGCGTCCCAGTCGCGGGCCTTGTAGTCCTTCGTCGAAATACCGTCGATGACGAGGTCGCCGCTCTGGAAGCGGTCGAGGCCACCGATGACGTTGAGCATCGTTGTCTTGCCGGAGCCTGACTGGCCGAGCACGGCCACAAACTCGTTGTCGCGGAACGCCACGGAGACCTTGTTGAGCGCCACCTGCACGAGGTTGGCGGTCTGGTAGGCCTTGACGATCTCCTTGAGCTCTAGCACACTTCATCCTCACATCTGCTGTCGATTCCGTATACAAGTCTAGGCGAGCGAGGATCACCCACGACCGCCGCTGTTCACCGACTGACCCCTGATCGTCCCCTGACAAGCCCTGAAACCGTATCTCCCCCATCACATCGCGGTCCCCAAACCCCAGACCGGGCCTCGTTCAACGAACGGCCTGCAGGGGCACGCAAGACCGAGTGGCTAGACTGGTCCCATGACCGACCTCACCCAGATTCCCGTGCCCAACGAAGGGCCGATCACCGACAAAATCAAGGAAATCTACGAGCGTTCGTTCCCGCCCGAGGAGCAGATCCCCCTTTCGGAGCTGCTGACAAGCGCCCAGCTGGACGAGGTCTCCTTCCTCGCGTGGATCGACCCCTCCCTGCCCGCGAGCGAGGACGGGGCCGGCAACGTGGTCGCCCTGACTTTCTCCTTCGTATTCCCCGACCTGTTCTACCTGGGTTTCCTCGCGGTGGACGGGCGCACGCGCAGCGCGGGCTACGGCACGCGCATCCTCACCTACTTCCGCGAGCGCTACGGCGACGTTCCGCAGCTGCTCGAGATAGAGCCGGTCGTGCGCGAGGCCGGGAACTACCAGCAGCGTGTTCGCCGCTTGGCGTTTTACGAGCGCAACGGTTTCACGGTGACGAACATGCTCACGCACGAGGCCGACCAGACCTACCGGGTTCTGGCGCGCGACGGGATCGTGAGCCCGCAGCGCCTGGAGGAGGCGCTTAACTCGGTCACGGACGACCCGGCGTACGCGTCGCGAGTGACGACGGACTGACGCGCTGACCTCGCTCGGCTGACGCCGCAGCGGCGATCAGTTGTCAACGCCGTGGCTGGAGACCAGCAGGATTTCCTCGTTGTCGAGTCGGGCGAGGGCGCCTTCCAGGGCCGCCGAGGAGAAGATGCCCTCGTCGCGGGCCTGCAGGAGGGCGTCGCGCTGGGCGTGGATGGCCTCCAGAGCGAGTTCACGGATCTGGTCGCGCGTGAAGGAGCGCTCAACCTCCTCCTCGCTCATGTCGACGGTGCCGTGACCGTCGTCGTCCGTCTCGCTCGCGGAAGCCGTGTCCTGGCTCGTGGCGTCCTGGAAGATGTCCGTGAGGACGCGGTCAGCGGCGTGCGCAGTCCGCACTTCACCCGTGGCCTCGTCAGTGAGCGCATGTCCCAGCCGGGACAGTGTGCGCGAGACGCCGGCGGACAGCAGGGTCTGTCCGTCGACCTCGTGGATCGCCTGGGCGAGCGCCGTGTCGACCAGCGCGGAGCCCATGACCTTCAGGAGCTTGGCGCGCTCCTCCTCGGAGATGTCGCCCGTCGCCATCTTCGGCTTGACGAGGCGAATAAGGCCGGGCAGGGTCAGGCCCTGGATGACGAGGGCGCCAGCGGCGATGAACAGGGCGATCGTGAGCAGCAGCGCGCGCATCGGGGCGTGCGTCGAGATTGTCTGCGCGGCCGCCAGGGTGATCGCGCCGCGCATGCCCGCCCAGACGATGACGCTGCCCTCGCGCGGGCCCAGCGGCTCGTTCTCGAAGTAATCCAGGTCGGATCCGCGCATGGCGTTGCGGCGCGCGCGACGCTTGAGGCGGCGACGATAGAGGTTGAGCGCCTCTTCCCAGTGTTCGGGGCTCAGGTCGCGAGCCTCGAGCATGTCGGCATCGACTTCGCTCGCCTTGTGCATGCTTTTCTCGAAGCGCTCGATGCGCGCGGCCTCGGCCTCGTAACGCCGCTGTCGGCGCTTGTGCCGATGGTCCAGCCAGGTGAACATGAACGCGATGAAGACGGCTCGAATGACCATGATGAGCGCGCCGAGGATGACGGCGAGGAAGGCGGCGAAGGCCAGGCCGCCGGAGAACGCGGCGGTCTCCTCGACGATCCCGAAAGCCTGGAGGCCCATCGTCAGGAAGATCCCGCTCTCCAAGACGAGCGTCATGGTCTGCCAGTTCTGCTGGGAGAATCGCCTGTTCGCCGCGGAGATCGTGGCGGCGCGGCGGCGCGAGACGACCAGGCCGGCGACGACGGCCGCAACGAGGCCGGAGCCTCCCAGGTGCTCGGCGGGGACCGATGCGATGAAGGGCATCGCGAAGGAGAAAACCGTGTCGGCCGAGGGCTCCTTGATGAGGGCGCGCAGACGCACGCCGACCTCGCCGACGACCCAGCCAATACCCGCAGCGATACCGAGGGCAATGGCGACTTTGCCGATGAGCAGGCCCGGGTTGAGGGCGTGTTCGTCGGCAGCCAGGCCCGCGCTCATCGCGGCGGAGAGCAGGACCAGCGAGGTCGCGTCGTTAAAGAGCCCCTCGCCTTCGAGGACTGTGATGATGCGGTGGGAGACGCCGGAGCGTTTCGCGATCGAGATGGCGACCGCGTCCGTCGGCGACAGGACCGCGCCCAGCGCGACGCCCCAGGGCAGGGAGATCGCGGGGACCAGCCAGTTGATGACGAAGCCGACCGCGAAGGCGGAGAGGAACACGAGGGGAATCGCGAGCATCGCGACGGCATGCATCTCGCGACGGAAGTCCATGGTCGGCATACGCACGGCCGCCGAAAACAGCAGGGGCGGTAGCACCATCTCGAGGACGATGTGCGGCTCAATCTCGATGGCCCCCACCTGCGGCAGGAACCCGATCGCCAGGCCGACGACCAGCAGGATCAGGGGGGATGCCACGCGCACCTTGGGCGCGACGAACTGGCATGCCACGATGATGAGCATTCCGGCCACGGCAATAAGAAGGGGATACACAAGTTAATTGTAGTGCGAGCAACCCCACCAGCGCCGTCGCCATCTCACCGCAGCACCGACGCGCGCGGCGAACTCGCGCGGAGCACCACACCCCACCCGCCTGCCTTCCGCACCAGTCTCGGATGTCAAACAGATCCAAACGCACAGAGCAGGTGCTACCATTAACACATAGGTTCAAGGAGGTTCTCATGACTGCTTACGACCACTCGTCGGGGTACACCTACGGCACCGATGCCGTCCCCACGTCTC
>ERZ1674093.122-NODE-123-length-15869-cov-8.973062_pt1 | contig 15869 bp, 13 predicted proteins | sample MGYA00581116_ERZ1674093 | MGnify/ENA primary metagenome ERZ1674093 (study PRJEB41354, sample SAMEA4873337) | human saliva metagenome | biome: human-associated habitat [ENVO:00009003]; feature: mouth environment [ENVO:08000002]; material: saliva material... | reverse complement strand
GGGCGCGGAGATCATCACCGAGGTTGCCGACGAGCAGGAGTGAACCGCGGCGGGCTTACCCGCTGACGAGTGACTAACTCTTGGCTGAGGGGGTGGGGCGAGAGCCTCGCCCCCTCAGTGCATGTGTCGAGCGCGTGCTCAGCGCATGTGCCGACAGCGAAACGACGGCCCGGCGCGCGCACGAGCGAGCGCGCAGCGGGTACGGTTGACACCAATGGGGCCGACTGGGCCCGCGAACAGACGAGGAGGTACGCGTGAGCGTGCACAATACCGGGGCTGCCGGCGAAGGCTCGCAGCTGGGACTGGGTGACTCGGTCTACCAGCGCCTGCTCAAGGAACGCATCATCTGGCTGGGCGGCGAGGTCCGCGATGACAATGCGAACGTGATCTGCGCGCAGCTGCTGCTCCTCGCGGCCGAGGACCCGGACCGCGACATCTACCTGTACATCAACTCGCCCGGCGGCTCGGTGACGGCCGGCATGGCCATCTACGACACGATGCAGTACATCAAGCCCGACGTCGTCACGGTCGGCATGGGCATGGCCGCGTCGATGGGCCAGTTCCTGCTGACGGCGGGAGCCCCCGGCAAGCGCTACATCACCCCCCACACCCGCGTGCTGCTGCACCAGCCCCTGGGCGGTGCGGGCGGTTCCGCGACCGAGATCCGCATCAACGCTGATCTCATCCTCGGGATGAAGAAGGAACTCGCTTCGATCACCGCGGCGCGCACGGGAAAGACCGTCGAGCAGGTCGAGGCCGACGGCGATCGCGACCACTGGTTCACTGCGCAGGAAGCCCTTGAGTACGGCTTCGTCGACCGCGTGATCGACAGCCCGCAGGAGATCGGAACGCGAGGAGAGAACTGATGAGCACCCAGCCCTACTTTGAGGCGGTCGCCCGCCAGATGCCGCAGGCCCGCTACGTGCTGCCCGACTTCGAGGAGCGCACAGCTTACGGTTTCCGCCGCCAGAACCCCTACACGAAGCTGTTTGAGGACCGCATCGTGTTCCTAGGCGTGCAGGTGGACGACGCCAGCGCGGATGACGTCATGGCTCAGCTGCTGGTCCTGGAGTCTCAGGATCCCGATTCGCTGATCACCATGTACATCAACTCGCCCGGCGGCTCCTTCACGGCGCTCACTGCCATCTACGACACGATGCAGTACATCAAGCCGCAGATTCAGACGGTGTGCCTGGGCCAGGCCGCCTCGGCTGCCGCCGTGCTGCTGGCCGCAGGTTCGCCCGGCAAGCGTCTGGCGCTGCCCAACGCCCGCGTCCTCATCCACCAGCCGGCGATGGAGGGCATGCAGGGGCAGGCCTCGGACATCCAGATCGTCGCCGACGAGATCGACCGCATGCGCGCGTGGCTCGAGGACACCATCTCGAAGCACTCGGGCAAGCCGGTGGAGCAGGTGCGCCGCGACATCGAGCGCGACAAGATCCTCACCGCCCCGCAGGCCGCCGAGTACGGCCTGATCGACCAGGTGCTGGAGTCCCGCAAGGCTCTGTGACGTTATCGTCATCGACGAGGCCGTGGTTTCCCCGCGCGTGTGCGTGCGGTGGGTGCCACGGCCTCGTTGCTATGTGCCTGGTCAGACGGTTGTCGCGCTGACAATTGTCGGCTACGGGTGAACTTTTCATAACAATAGGCGTGGCTACGCGGGAATATACCTCGCGTGCACTACGTTATTTGCTAGTAAGTGCGAAAGCACATCCGACCGAACGGCAAAACGTTCAACACCTTGGAGGTCTCGTGGCTCGTCTGACTGATGGCGCGGAACTGCTCAAGTGCTCTTTCTGTGGGAAGAGCCAGAAGCAGGTGCGTAAGCTCATCGGTGGCTCCGGCGCATATATCTGCGACGAGTGCATTGAGCTGTGCAACGAGATCATCGAGGAGGAACTCGGTTCGCAGCAGCCCTCCTCGTCGACGACGCCGCTGCCAAAGCCGCGTGAAATCAACGAATTCTTGAACACCTGGGTGATCGGCCAGGACCGTGCCAAGCGCGCCCTGTCGGTGGCCGTGTACAACCACTACAAGCGCGTGCGCTCGCGCGAGGCCGGCAACGCTGAGGACATGCTGGGCACCAAGTCCAACATCCTCCTGCTGGGCCCCACGGGCACGGGTAAGACCCACCTGGCGCGCTGCCTCGCCCGCCTTCTCGACGTGCCCTTCGCAATCGTGGACGCGACCGCCCTGACCGAGGCTGGTTACGTGGGTGAGGACGTGGAGAACATTCTCCTGCGCCTCATCCAGGAGGCCGACGGCGACATCAAGAAGGCCGAGAAGGGCATTATCTACGTCGACGAGATCGACAAGATCGGCCGCAAGGCTGAGAACGCCTCCATCACCCGCGACGTGTCGGGCGAGGGCGTCCAGCAGGCCCTCCTGAAGATCATCGAGGGCACGGTCGCCTCCGTGCCTCCCACGGGCGGACGTAAGCACCCCCACCAGCAGTTCCTGGAGATCGACACCTCCGGCATCCTCTTCATCGCTGCCGGCGCCTTCGCGGGCATCGAGGACATCGTGAAGGGCCGCCTGGGCCGCCGCTCGACGGGCTTCGGTTCGGAGTTGAAGAGCACCTCCGAGATGGGCGACCTCTACGAGGCCGTGTCCGCCGAGGACCTGCACAAGTTCGGCATGATCCCCGAGTTTATCGGCCGCCTGCCCATCCTGACCTCCACGAAGGAGCTCACGGAGGAGGACCTCGTGCGCGTCCTCACCGAGCCGTCGAACTCGCTCGTGCGCCAGTACCAGCACCTCTTCGAGCTGGACGGCATGGACCTGGAGTTCACCCACGAGGCGCTCCTGGCCATCGCCGCGCGCGCCAACGAACGCAAGACGGGTGCCCGCGGCCTGTCCTCGATCATGGAACAGACCCTGTCGGACCTCATGTTCGACCTGCCCAGCCGCGACGACGTCGCCCGCGTGGTCATCACCCGCGACCTGGTGGAGGGCGTGGGTGAGGCCGAGCTGTACCCGGAGCGTTCCTCGGAAGGTAAGCGCAGCGCCTGAGTCCGCCCGCTACACTGAGGTCAGTTGAGACCTTAGGGGAGGAACAATGGCACAGCGTGACGAGGCCTCGGTGGCCGCTTCGGCGGATGCGGGCGTGAGCGGCATTCCCGCCGAGCTGGCGGAGGCTCGCGCAACGATCGACAATATCGACGCTGCCCTCGTGCACATCCTCGCCGAACGCTTTCGCTGCACCCAGCGCGTCGGGCATATCAAGGCGCGCCTGGACCTGCCTCCCGCCGACCCGGATCGCGAGGCTCGCCAGGTAGAGCGCCTGCGTACCCTGGCGGCGTCCTCCGGCCTCGACCCCGATTTTGCCGAGAAGTTCCTGGGCTTCATGGTCCGCGAGGTGATCCGCCACCACGAGGATATTAAGGCCGAATACGACGAGGGTTCGTGCCTGTAAACTGCGCGCTGGGGGAGTGCCAAGCCTCGGCCTTGTCAGTTGCGTACCCGAGCGATGCGGCGTTGATCCCGCTGAGCGAGCTGTGAGTCAGCTAGACTGTATAAGCTGAACACAGGGAGTTTTTGGGAGGGGGATCGATGGTCAATCTCGGTGATATTGCCAAGGCGACGGGTTACTCGAAGGCGACGGTGTCTCGCATCCTCTCCGGAGACCCCAGTTTCACCGCGAAGGAATCGACCCGCCACCGTGTCATCCAAGTAGCCAACGAGCTCGGCTACGCGCTGCGCACATCGCGCGCCGGCGTCCCTCAGACCATCGCGGTGCTTGAGAACTTCGATCCCACGAACGGACCCCAGGATTCCTATTTTTCCGACGTGCGTGAGGCACTGCGAGAGCGCGCGGTGGAGAACATGATGAGCCTGGCGTTCTTCCCGACCGTGGACGCGCTCATCGATGCTGCGGACGAGTTCTCTGGCTTTGTGTCCATCGGTCCTGCGCCGATCGCGCAAGATGACCTCGACCGTTTGTATGAGGCGCTCTCGCACGGCGTGTTTATCGACATCAACCCCGCGCCGGCGCTCTTTCATTCTGTGCGCCCCGACCTGCAACAAACGGTCATTGACGCGATCTACACGCTGCGTGAGCAGGGGCGTCAGCGTATCGCCTTTATCGGCGGCGCCGGGCACATGATGGGCTCTCATGTCTTCGCGCAAGACCCGCGTACCGTCGCCTTCAACGAGTGGGCGCACCTCCTCGACATGCCCACTGATGGCTACGTCTGCGCCTCCGGTCCCTTCACTGTGGAGAATGGACGTAGTCAGGCCGAAGCACTACTTGATGCGTGCACGGATGATCTGCCCGACGCTGTCCTTGTCGCGGCTGATCCGTTGGCGGTTGGCGTCATTCAGGTGCTCGCGGCCCGTGGGCTCCGTGTACCCGATCAGATTGCCGTCGTCTCCATCGACAATCTTGAGGTCTGCGAGTACACGGCTCCCACGCTCAGCTCCTATGCGATCGACCGCTCCGAGTTGGCCGAGACCGCGCTCATGCTGCTCTCAGACGCAATCGTGGGCCGTTTCATGCATAAGCATCACGTTCTACTGTCCACCCGCCTCGTTGTGCGACAGAGCTTTATTCCCGCGCACGACGCCACCGCATAGCGATCAGGCGTGAACGCATAAGGCGGCGGCGGGGGAATTGCTTCACACCCGCCGCCGCTGAATGTCTCTTACATGAGAGACAATGTCACGTCCAGGACCTGCTTCTCGGTCGCATCAATCTGGTACTCGTCGTGCACTGGCGAACCCCACGAATCGTCACCGCCGACACCCATCTGTGCAGTTAGCAGACGTAGGTAGGTCGCGGGCCGCTGGCAGGGCTCCGGTAGCTCCCACCAGTGTCGAGCGTTTTCGATGTGCGCGGAGGAGTAGGGCAGGAGCGAGACCCCGAGATCGCCGCGTGTCTGAACGCGCAGGCCGTGTCCGTCGTCGTCCGTTACCTCGCACCAGCGGATGCCGGGGTGGAAGCCGCACTCCTGCGGTACCGCGTAGGGGGCCAGCCCTTCGGCTGCGCTCTGGGACCACACGCCCAGGGTTGCTCCGGCGAGTCGGTCCGCGTAGGCCTCGACGGGGCCGAGGCCATAGAAAGTCAGGCGGTCAATCGACGAGGGGAGCGCCCACTCGATCCCGAAGCATGGCATCGTTGGGAGATCATGCGCACCCGGGTAGGTTGCCGTTAGGCGAATCGTGCCGTCGGTGCGCAGCTCGTAGCGCACAGGCACGGTGACATCTGCAATGCCCGCAAGACGGTAGTCGTAGGTAACGACGACACCCTCGCCGGTCTCTTCGACGGTGGTGTTCACGCATCGTGCGTAGGCTCCAGCCGTCGTCCAGCACGCGCGGTCGAAACCGTGCCCACAGCCTCGATCATTGTCCGTTAGTGGTCGGAAGGTCGTCAGCTTGGGAGGGAAGAGAACCATTGCCTTGTCGCCGCGACGCCACTGGACGATGCCACCCGCGGTACGCGACAGCAAAACCTCGTTCTCGCCCTCATGCATACCAATGTTCCAACGGCCCACGGTGAATGTGGCGTGGCCACTGGGTGTCGTGTCGGCCTGCTCGGGGTAGGAGAACACTGTCTGGCCCACGGAGACAATGTGCCCAGCCTTGCACCACGCGGTGTTGGAGGAGATGACAAGTGCTGCCTCCAACACGAACTCTTGTTGTGTGTCGGCTAGCAGTTCAGACGGCCATCCCACACTGACGGTGCTCCGCCCACGGGAGATGCCTGTTGCCGCAACCTCTTTCTCCCAGACAACCGCGCCGTCAGCAAGGATCCGGGCCCGCACACACAGGTTAGTAAGCGGCGCCGGAAGGACAACAGCATCGATAAGGATTCCGTCGATGCTCGGCGTGAGAGTGACCGGGGAGTAGAGCTGTTTGACCGCCATGGCTGAGGGCTTGGGTGTGCGGTCGGCGAATAGGATTCCATCACAGGAGAACTCCCAGTCACAAGGACGATCCTCGAAATCGCCGCCGTATGCCAGGAATTCGCCATCCGAGCCAGCGGTCGGCTCATGGTAGAGAGCCTGGTCGATCAGGTCCCAGATGAAGCCGCCACCATAAGCGGGGTAGCGCTCCAGGTCCGTGTAGTGGCTAAGGCCACCAACAGAATTACCCATCGCATGCATGTACTCGCATGACAGATAGGGCTTCGCCGGGTTATCACGCAGGTACTCCTCGATCGCGTCAGGCAGCGCGTACATGCGTGACTCAATATCGGAGGCATCGTCGAACTCTCGATCCCACGTGACACCCTCGTAATGGACAGGGCGGGAATCGTCCAGCTCATGACTGCGCCGGTACATAGAGCGGAAAACCTCGCCGCCAAAAGACTCGTTACCCAGCGACCACATCAACACGGAGGCGTGATTGAGATCCTGGTGCACCATCGACTCGACGCGATCCACGCAGGCGCCCTCCCACTCCATCTTTGATCCCGGGATCGCCGTGGCTGGGGTGGGGATGTCGCCCGGCGTGCACCATGATCCGTGTGTCTCCAGGTTCGCCTCGTCAATGACGTACAGGCCGTACTCATCGCACAGGTCTAGGAAACGGGTGTCATTGGGGTAATGGCTTGTGCGGATTGCATTGATGTTGAGCTGTTTGCACAGGCGCACGTCCGTCACCATGTCCTCCATCGACATCGTTCGGCCCGTGCAGGGATTGAACTCGTGGCGGTTGACACCGCGGAAAATGAGGCGCTGGCCGTTGAGCATGAAGACAGAGTTGAGGATTTCGAAGCGGCGGAAGCCCACGCGCTGAGTCACGGTCTCGCAATCGTCTCCATCGGCGTCGTGAATCGTGAGGCTCAGCGTATACAGGGCCGGATCCTCCGCCGTCCACGGGCGTGTGCCGTCTAGTTCAGCCCGAAGCGTGATGCTGGGATCGTTCGCGGGCACGTGTTCACTCCACACAACAGTGCCGCTCGAATCGGTGAGCTGGGCGCTTGCGGTACTGTCGGCCTTGGTTCCCTTGAGGTCGACCGTGACATTGAGTATTCCCATGCCAGAGTTCGCGTCGTAGTCAGCGTTGGCTGCCAGGTGAGCGACGTGGCAGGCAGGCAGAGCTACCAGTGATACGGAACGGAAAATGCCGTGGAAACGCCAGGAGTCCTGTCCTTCCAGCCATGAGGCGCTGGAATGCTCGTAGCAGGCGACGACAATCTCGTGGTCCTGGGAGTGCGTCAGTGCTGACGTGATATCAAACTCGCTCGCCGTGTACCCGTCCTCGCAGTAGCCGACGAAAGTGCCGTCCACCCAGATGTAGAGAGCCGTTGCAAAACCCTCGAAGCGTAGGCGTGCATGTCCTTGCTTGCTCAAAGAATCCTGGAGAGAATCATGCAGGGTGAAGGTGCGCCGGTAGAGTGCAACTCGGCACTCCTCTGGTGGTTTGGGGGCCTGAGGGTTCTCGTGGCCGTCCCACGGCATCTGAATGTTGACGTACGCCGGGGGCCATAGTCCCTCAGCTTCGAGGGTTGAGGGAACGGGAAGGCTGTGTACTGCTTCCTGGTCGAATGTGATGGTGGGGGAATCGAGAGTCACGCGCGAACTTGACGTAAGTGCGACTTCCCAGGTTCCGTCAAGACTCTGTGTTGGGGCGTTCGTGCGGTGTGCGCTGTGCGCGGGAAGTCGATTGACAGCAAAGGTCTGCGGATCGCTAAGCCACGCTGATGTGGGGGTGGAGGCGGTGGGTGTGTGGAACATGGTGACCTTCTGAAAGTGCGACGTTGCGGTGGAGCGATCGTGCTCTGAGGTCAGAGTAGCCCGTTGATGACATGAATGCAATAAGGTTACTGAGAGATGTCGCTGTGATCTAAATATCGTTGGTATTTGCAAGTAAATGCGTTACCTTATAGGAGTCCAAGCAAGAGTTGCTTCGAAGGAGAAGGACCATGGCACACGAAGGCAACGCGCAGAAGAGCTGGGTATCGCGAATCTGCTACGCGATCGGCAATCTGGGGCAGGCTGCGTATTACAACGCGCTCTCAACATTCTTTGTCACCTACTATGCGGCGCAGACCATGTTCCGCGACTACGAGGACTCCGAGGCCAAGGCGATGATTGCGGTCATCACCGCCCTCGTCTTCATTATTCGGATCGCCGAGATCTTCATTGATCCACTGCTCGGGAACTTGGTGGACAATACAACCTCGCGCTTTGGGCGATTCAAGCCCTGTCAAGTCATTGGTGGCGTTGGATCATCCATCCTCCTTTTTGCGATCTTCACCGGACTCTTCGGCCTCGTCAACGTGAACAAAGGAGTGTTCATTGTTGTTTTTGTCATCGTCTTCGTGGTCCTTGACATCCTGTACTCCCTGCGTGACATCTCATACTGGGGCATGATTCCTGCGTTGTCCTCCTCCTCGCAGGAGCGAAGTGTGTACACCGCTCTCGGAACATTCACGGGCTCCATCGGCTACAACGGTGTCACCGCGATCGTCGTTCCCGTGGTTGGGTTCTTCGGTGCTCTTGCGGGAGCTGGTTCTGAGAGTCAGGAAGGATGGACGGGCTTCGGTGCAGTCATCGCTATCCTTGGCATCGTCACCTGCTTGGCTGTCGCGTTCGGAACGCGCGAGGAGGAGAGCGTCCTGCGCGATCCCTCGGATAAGTCCAACCCTCTGCAGGCGTTCCAGGCGATTGTGCGTAATGATCAGTTGCTGTGGGTCTCGCTATCCTACGTGCTCTACTCGATCGCGAACGTTGCGACGACGGGCTTCATGATCTACCTGTTCAAGTTTGTGCTTCAGAAGCCTGACATCTACTCGGTTGTCGGTATTATCGCCTTCGTCATCGGCCTGGCTGTCACGCCCCTGTATCCGTCTATCAATCGCCGTGTGCCGCGTCGCTACCTCTACCTTGGTGGCATGGTGCTCATGGCCAGCGCCTATATTCTGTTCATTCTCTTCTCGTCGAACCTGTTCGTTGTTTTTGTCGCCTTGGTTCTCTTCTACCTGCCCGCCACTTGCATCCAGATGACGGCGATCCTGACCATTACTGACTCTGTCGAATATGGCCAGTGGAAGACCGGCAAACGCAATGAGGCCGTCACTCTCTCGGTGCGCCCGATGCTTGATAAGATCGCCGGCGCCCTGTCGAACTCCATTGTCGGATTCGTCGCCATCGCGGCAGCTATGACCAACGACGTCGACCCTGCCCTGCTGACAAGCGGAAACATCGAGACCTTCAAGACCGCGGCCTTCTACGTGCCCTTGGCGATTATCATCCTGGCGTTCATCGTCTTTGTGCGAAAGGTTACCCTGACCGAGGCTAAGCACGGAGAGATCGTGTCCATCCTCGAGCAAAACCTGGCTCGCCCCGATGCTGCTGAAGACTGAATGAATAAGCGCCCGATGAAGAGGAGAGTCGGGTGAGAGGCGGGGGATGTGCGAGCGTCCCCCGCCTCGTTTTGGGCTCTCAGGGTTGTCTGATGAAATTCTGCGCAGGCTCCCCGATAGTTTTCAGGTAGCTTTCAGGGTTGTGGACTGTAATCTATACAGGCAGTGAGAACCATTGCCGATAAGCAGTCCTCAAGGAGTTTTCGATGAAGAATCGCGCACAGACGCGCGCCCTTGCCGTCATCGCCATCACCCTGGCGGCGGCCCTCAGCGCATGCGGATCGACCGGATCGTCCAGCTCGTCCGCGTCCAGCACCAAGAGCCCGAGCGCGGCGGCCACCAACGCGGCCAGCAACGACCCCAACCTGGTGTTCGCTCAGTGCATGCGCGAGAAGGGCTTCGACGTGCCGGACACGGGCCTGACTCCCGACAACTTGAAGGACACCTCTGACGCCTTCAACAACGCGCTCAACGAGTGCATGATGAAGGTCTCCGGCATGACCGGCGAGGACAACGTCGCCAACGACCCCGCCGCGCGCGAGGCCATGGTCAAGGCAGCGCAGTGCCTGCGTGAGGCCGGATACGACGTCAAGGACCCGCAGCCCGGCGAAGGCATCAGCGTCAAGGACATCCCCGAGGACGTGCTCAACAAGTGCTTCCAGCAGTCAGGGGCCGCCAAGTGAAGCGTCCGCGAACCCCACGCCCAGCGGCGCTCGCGATCCTGGCGATCGGCGCGCTGACCCTGTCCGCCTGCTCGGGCACCAACGCCGACGCCCAAGCCCCCCAGTCCTTTGACGGCGCGACCGCGACCGTCACGAAGGGCGACCTGGTGGGGGAGACCACCGTCCAGGGAACCCTCCACTACGCGGACTCCTACACCCTCAAGAGCGCCTTCGAAGGCGTCGTCACCGCCCTGCCCACGCCCGGCACGACCCTCACCCAGGGATCGCACGTGTACACGGTCGCCGGCAACAACACGTACCTGCTCCACGGCGCTACCCCCGCCTGGCGCGCGTTCGAGGAGGGCATGAGCGACGGCGAGGACGTCACCCAGCTGGAGACCGCGCTGTCCGAGCTCGGCTACTTCGAGGCCACCCCCAACGCCCATTTCGACTGGAACACGATCGCGGCGATCAAGAAGTGGCAGAAGGCCCTCACCCTGCCCCAGAGTGGCTCACTGCCGCTGGGCACCGTCCTCTTTGCCCCCGAGGACCTGCGCATCGGTGCGCTCAAAGCACGCGTCGGCGACAACGCCACGATGGAGACGGAACTGTTCACGGCCTCGTCCTCGCGTCAGGTCATCTCCGCGAACCTGAAGCTTTCCGACCAGGCCCTCGGCGTCGTCGGAAACTCTGTGACTGTGCGCCTGCCCGGCTCGGCTGCGACGACGACCGGAACGATCACCTCGGTTGAACCTCCGCGCGAGAAGGAAGGCGAGGAGGGATCCAAGGAGACGACCAAGGAGCGGATCATTCCGATCACCGTCACCCCCGATGACGCCTCCGCCCTCGAAGGGCTCCAGGAGGCCTCGGTCTCCCTGGGCCTGACCTCGCAGACCCGCACCGGTGTGCTGTCCGTGCCCCTCGGCGCGCTCGTGGCCCTGAGTACCGACCAGTTCGGCGTCGAGGTCGTGGATGAGAAGGGCGAGATTCGCCGGGTTCCCGTCACCGTCGGCCTGTTCGCGGGAGACCGCGTCGAAGTGAGCGGCGACGAGATCGCCGAAGGCCAGCGCGTGGTGGTGCCCAACCGATGAGCCACATCCTGCAACTGACCGACGTGCACCGGTCCTTCGGCAGCCCGCCCGTGCACGCCTGTAACGGAGTGTCCCTGGCCGTCGACGAGGGCGAATTCGTCGCCATCGTCGGGCCGTCCGGCTCCGGAAAATCGACCCTGCTCAACCTCATCGGAACGCTCGACCGGCCCACCTCGGGCAGCGTGTGCATCAACGGGACGGACGTGTCCTCCCTGCGTGACACCGAGCTGTCGGGGGTGCGCTCCTCGCTGATCGGCTTCGTCTTCCAGCAGTTTCACCTGACGGCCGGCGTCTCCGCCCTCGACAACGTCGCGGACGGTCTGCTCTACCGGGGCGTGCCGCGCGCGAAGCGCCGCGAGGCCGCGCGTGAGGCCCTGACCCGCGTGGGCCTCGGGCACCGCATGGACCACAAGCCCCACCAGATGTCGGGCGGCGAACGCCAGCGCGTCGCGATCGCTCGTGCCATCATCGGGCACCCGGCCCTGCTGCTGGCCGACGAACCCACCGGCAACCTTGACTCGCGCTCGGGTGCGTCCATCGTCGCCCTCCTGCGCGAGCTCAACGAGGCCGGCACCACCATCATCGTGATCACCCATGACAACGACCTGGCGGCATCGCTGCCCAGGCAGATCGCCATCCGCGATGGCGAGATCGTCTCCGACTCCGCACACCCGGGAGGTGGCCATGGCGAGTAAGAAGAACTCGGGTACCGGCCGCTCCGCGCTGCGTCTCTCGGACGTTGCTCGCCTTGGCCTGACGGGCCTGCGGGCCCGGCCCATGCGTGCCGTCCTCTCGGCCCTGGGCATCGCGATCGGCATCGCGGCCATGGTCGGCGTCGTCGGTGTCTCCGCCTCCTCGCAGGCTCGCCTGCAAGAACAGCTGCGGGCGCTGGGCACCAACATGCTGACCGCGCGCAGCGGCGCGGACCTGTCGGGAACGGACCTCATCCTGCCCGAGGACTCCGTGGGGCGCACCCTCATGATCCCGGGCGTCACCGACGCGGCCTCGACGTCGACGCTGAGCGGCGTCTCCGTGTACCGCTCGCGCCTGTCCGACCCGAACGCGACCGGCGGCATCATCACGATGGCGGCCGACACGAACCTCCTGAAGGTCGTCTCCGGGACCATGAAGAAGGGCGCGTGGCTCAACGATGCCACCGCGAAGTACCCGGGCGTCGTCCTGGGCTCGAAGGCCGCGCAGCTGCTCGGCGTCGTCGAGCCGGGCACCCAGGTGTGGCTGGGCGGCATGTCGTTCACCGTCCTGGGCATCATGGATCCGGCACCCCTGGCCGAGGAACTCGATAACGCTGCCCTCATCGGTGTGTCCGCCGCGGGCACGTACTTCGACTCGGGCAAGACGCCCACGACGATCTACGAGCGCTCCACCGAGGACCAGGTGGAGAACGTCCGCGGGCTCCTCGGACCCACGCTCGCCCCGCAGGGGGCCACCGGCCTGAAGGTTTCGCGTCCCTCCGACGCGCTGGCCGCCCAGAACGCGGCCGACCAGACGCTCACGACGCTGCTCGCTGGCGTCGGCTCGATCGCCCTGCTCGTCGGCGGCATCGGCGTGGCCAACACGATGATCATCTCCGTCCTGGAACGCCGCAAGGAGATCGGCCTGCGCCGGTCTCTGGGCGCGAAGAGGGGACACATCACCGTGCAGTTCCTGGCCGAAGCCCTGCTCCTGTCCTTCCTCGGAGGACTCGCCGGATGCCTCATCGGCGCCGGCGTCACCTGGGGCATGTGTTACGCGTACGGCTGGCCGCCCACCCTGCACTGGTGGGTGATCGCCGCAGGCCTCGGCGCCACTCTCCTCATCGGTGCTGTCGCCGGTCTCTACCCCGCGATCCGAGCGGCCCGCACGCCGCCCACAGCGGCGCTCGCCTCGCAGTAATTCGCCGGGCACGCACGAGGCCGTGGTCGACTCAGCAATCCCGATACCGATCGGGGGAGCGCGAGCCGGCCACGGCCTCGTTCGTGGGGGCGTCAGTTCTGCACGGGGCCGCCGTAGATCTCGTCAATGACGGGCGCGAGGCGGCGCGTGGCCTCCAGGCGCTTGACCTTCAGCGAGGGGGTCAGCAGGCCGTTCGCCTCCGTGAAGTCGGTTGTGAGGACCTTGATCTTGCGGATCGATTCGGCGCGCGAGACGTGCTCGTTCGCCGAGGCCACCGCCTTTTCCAGGGAGGCCAAGACCTCGACGTTCGTGGCCGCCTCCGCCACGCTCATCGGGGGCAGCGAGTGCGCGGCGAGCCAATCGGGCAGCATTTCCGCGTCCAGCGTGATGAGCGCGGCGACGAAGGGCCGCTGGTCGCCCACGACCAGGACTTGGGAGATGAGCGGGTGGGAGCGCATCGGGTTTTCGAGGGCGGCGGGGGCGACGTTCTTGCCGCCCGCCGTCACGATGATTTCCTTCGCGCGGCCCGTGATGGACACGTAGCCGTCGCGGTCCAGGGACCCCAGGTCGCCCGTGCGGAACCAGCCGTCGTCGGTGAAGCATGCGGCCGTGGCCTCGGGGTCGTTGTGGTAGCGCTGGAAGACGCTGGGGCCCTTGAGGAGGATTTCGCCCTCGTCGCTGATCTTGAAGGACATGGGCGGCAGGGCCGGGCCCACGGTGCCGATCTTGGACAGGCGTGGCGTGTTGACGGAGACTGGGCCGACCGTCTCGGTCAGGCCATAACCCTCCAGGACGGGGATGCCGACGCCGCGGTAGAAGTGCGCGAGCCAGGGAGCCAGGGGTGCGCCGCCTGAGACGATGTAGTCCGCGTTGCCGCCCACGAGGCGGATGATCTGCTGGTAGACGAGCTTGTCGGCGAGCGCGTGCTGGGCCTTGAGCGACGCCGACGGGCCGTCGTCGGTGTCCAGGGCCTGGGAGTAGGCGATCGCGACCTTGGCCGCCCAACGGAAGATCTTGCGCTTGGGGCCGGACGCCTTCGTATCCGCCGAGTTGTAGATCTTCTCCAGGACGCGCGGGACCACCAGGAGGTAGCTCGGCTTGAAGGACGCCAGGTCGCCCAGCAGGTTCTTGATGTTGGGCGCGTGGCCGAGGACGCCGTTGCCACTGATCTGGAAGACCTGCAGGAAACGCGCGAACACGTGGGCGAGGGGCAGGAAGAGGAGCAGGCGTGAGTTCTTGCCCGCCGCGATTTCCGGCATCCACGCGTGGGCGTTCAGGCACAGGTTCGTGAAGTTTTCGTGGCTCAGGACCGTGCCCTTGGGCGTGCCCGTCGTGCCCGACGTGTAGACGATGGTGGCGATGTCGTCCTTCGTGAGGGCGTCGGAGCGGGCGAGGACGCGCTCGCGCGGGGTGGCCGAGCCCTCCGCGATGAGGGTCTCGATGGCCTCCGAATCCAGGGAGAGGACGTGCGTGTTGTCGCGGTTTTCTCGTTCGGCGGCGGCGCGCACGATTTCCGCCATGGACACGGTCTCGGTGATGATGAGGTGGACGTCCGCGTCGACGAGGACGTGGGCGACCTGGTCGATGGAGCTGGTCTCGTAGATGGGCACGGGGACGAGGCCGGCCGCCCAGCACGCGAAGTCGAGGAGCGTCCACTCGTAGCGGGTGCGGCTCATGATGGCGACGCGGTCCCCGGGCTCCAGGCCCCGCGCGATGAGGCCGGCGGCCACCGACTGGACCTCGTCGTAGAACTCGCGGGCGCTGATCGAACGCCACGTGTCGCCGATGCCGATCTTGCGCAGGATGAGGGGGCGGGTGGCGCCGCGCTGCACGCGTTCTTTGAGCAGGTGGGGGATCGTCGTGTGCTCGTCGATGCGCACCAGGACGGGGGCGTGCCACTCGAGGGCTTCGGTGGTCGTCTGCACCTGCGTCTGCGCCTGCGTCTGCGCCGTCTTGTCGTCGTTCGACGAGGCCGGGGTTTCTTCGGCGGTCATGTCTGCTCCCTGGTCGCTGGGCGGTGTGCGCCGCGGGATGGGGCCAGCGGCGCTGCTACTTCTGTTCCTATCCTACGCGACCGTAGGGTGGGGGAGAGGAGCTGTCTTTAGGGGTGGTTGCCTGTGCCTGCTGTCGCTGGGTAGAGCAGACCTGCGTCGGTGCTAGTCCAGGCCGAGCTCGGCCTTCACCTCGTCGAGCGTGTACACATCGTCCGGGTTCGCCTCGTAGTCGCGAACGGCCTGCTTGAGCTGCTCGTGGAGCTGCTCGAACGGATGCCCAGGCGTGGGGTTGTCGGCGTAGCGCCTGAACTCTTCGAGGAACGAATCTTCTAACTCACCATTGTCGTCGTTCGGGTTGGTCGCGAGGTACTCATCAAGCGTCTTGATTGCCATGGCTTCACCCTAACAACGCCCATGCACATCTGCGGCACGCATGGTGATGGAAGCCTTAATCTTCGGCGCTGTAGCGCCACCTGATGCGCAAAAGGGGGCCGCCCGTGGTGTTCCACGGGCGGCCCCCAGCAGCCTAACGCTCAGCCCTTGCGCTTCGCAGGAGCCTCGCCCAGCTCGAAGGACTCGACAACGGCCTCGGTGGCCTCAGCGTCGTCGGAGGCGGCCACGGTCAGGGCGCCCACGGCCTTGGATGCGGCCTCCAGGTCGCCCTTCACGGACTCCAGGGCCTCCACCTGAGCCTGCGGGGCGCGCACCGTCACAGCCAGGAACGGCGTACGCGGCGACACCTTCGCCTCAGACTTCACGCGACGCAGCGCGATCAGAGCAGAGGACGCAGCCTCGAGCACCGAGGGATCGCCCTCGACACCAGCCAGGTCCGCCACCACCGGCCAGGGAGCGGTGTGCACGCTTCCCTCGCGGTACCAGCTCCACACCTCCTCCGTCACGTACGGCAGGTAGGGGGCCA
>ERZ1674093.118-NODE-119-length-16224-cov-7.482157_pt1 | contig 16224 bp, 15 predicted proteins | sample MGYA00581116_ERZ1674093 | MGnify/ENA primary metagenome ERZ1674093 (study PRJEB41354, sample SAMEA4873337) | human saliva metagenome | biome: human-associated habitat [ENVO:00009003]; feature: mouth environment [ENVO:08000002]; material: saliva material... | reverse complement strand
CGCTCGCGCCAGCTCTTGATGATGGGATAGAAGACCGTGACGCCCGAGCAGACGAGCATGAGGATCGTCAAGCCATCGAGGCGCAGGCCAGAGGAGATGATCCAGATGACCAGTGCCAGCCAGAGGATGGTGATGACGACCATCTGCGTCGGGGTCAGGGGACGGCGGTAGGCCATAGCGATCGGCTCTTAGCGGCGAAGAAGCTCTGCAGCTTCGCGTGCGAAGTAGGTGAGGATGAGGTCGGCACCAGCGCGCTTGATCGAGAGCAGGCTCTCCATCATAATGCGCTCGCGGTCGATCCAGCCATTGAGACCAGCAGCCTGGATCATGGCGTATTCGCCACTGACCTGATAGGCGGCCAAGGGCAGGTCGTAGCGGTCGCGTGCCCAGCGGATGACGTCGAGGTAGGGCATGGCGGGCTTGACCATGACGATGTCAGCACCTTCGGCGATATCGCCTTCGATCTCGCGCATGGCCTCACGGATGTTCGCAGGATCCATCTGGTAGCTACGGCGGTCACCGAAGCTGGGGGCGGAGTCGGCAGCATCACGGAAGGGGCCGTAGAAGGCGGAGCTGAACTTCGCAGCGTACGACATGATGGGGAGCTGCTCGTAGCCAGCTTCGTCGAGGGCCTGACGCATGGCGGCGATACGGCCGTCCATCATATCGGAGGGCGCGACGATGTCGGCACCTGCTTCGGCGAAGGAGACCGCCTGACGGCAGAGGTAGGGCAGGGTAGCGTCATTGTCCACGGTATAGTGGTCGTGGAGGATACCGCAGTGGCCGTGGTCGGTGTACTCGCACATACAGATATCTGCGATGACGATGAGGTCGGGCAGAGCGGCCTTGAGCGCGCGGATACCCTGCTGTACGATGCCGTTGTGTGAATAGGCTTCGCTACCGGTGTGGTCCTTATGCTCGGGGATACCGAAGAGCATCACCGAGAGTACGCCTACGCTATAGAGGCCTTCACACTCCTTGACGAGCTCATCGACCGAGAGGCGGTACTGCCCAGGCATGGTCTTGATCTCCTCGCGGATGCCACTGCCGTGGACGACGAAGAGGGGAGCGATGAAGTCAGCAGGCTCGAGAGCGGTCTCACGAACGAGCGCACGGAGGTTGGGAGTCATGCGTAGGCGACGCAGACGACTGATTGGATACATAGGGCTTATGGTTGATTAGGAATACTATCTGTGGTGTGTGCTGCCGTTCCGTCCACGAAGTAGGGGCTGAGGCGGATACTATCCTCGCGGGAGAAAGGCCCCGCAGAGCGTAGGACTGCCCAGCTAAGATGCTTGCCGTGGCGAAGGATGAGCTTGCGCAGGGTGGCACTCTGCTCTCGGGAGAGGTAGGGATGCCAGGGGAGGGAGTCGGCACGGAGCTGGGGGAGGGCAAAGCGCTTCGGGGGCGTCTTGATGACGAACCACGGACGCAGGGCGAGGAACTTATCCTCATCCATGCCGTAGACCTCCTGCAGCTGTAAGACGGTGTAGTAGCCACCGAGGCGCTCACGTAGAGCGAGGATGCGATGGGCATAGGCGGGGCCGATACCCGGGACACGCAGGAGCGTCATCGAGTCGATGCGGTTGAGGTCAAGGCTTACGTAGTGGGCGAACTTCTCCCCACGCACTGCTGCTCCTGCTGGCGGGCCTACATAGTGCGGGTCACGTATGAGGCTATCGCGGTGGGGCTGCTGTCCTTTGGGTGTGTTGCTCTCGGAGGTGCTTCCCGCTTCGGTCGCCTGCATAGGCTGTGGGGCGGGCGAGCTGTGCGGGGCGAAGGCGTAGAGTGCCAGCCCCGAGAGGGTGATGAGCGAGAGGATGAGTAAGAATAGGCGCTCACTGCGGCTCGTGGTGGTCTTCCTCTGACGCATCGCTGGGGTGGCTTAGCCGACGTGCTCCTCGGTGGGGGCTTCGGTGCGGGTGTGTATGGCCTCGATACGGCCGTCGCGCAGCACGATCATGCGGTCGGCTTGGGCGGCAAAGTCGGGGTCGTGGGTGACGATGACGAAGGTCTGGCCGAGTTCGTCGCGCAGATCAAAGAAGAGCTGGTGAAGGCTCTGCTTATTCGCCGTGTCAAGGCTCCCCGATGGTTCGTCGGCGAAGATGACCGCAGGCGAATTGATGAGGGCGCGGGCTACGGCGACACGCTGGCTCTCACCACCCGATAGCTCGGCAGGCTTGTGCGAGGCACGCTCCGCAAGGCCGAGACGCTCGAGGAGGCCGAGGGCACGCTCACGTACCTTCGAGCGGGACTCTCCAGCAATGAGGGCAGGGAGCATAACGTTCTCCAGTGCAGTGAACTCCGGCAGGAGCTGGTGCGCCTGGAAGATGAAGCCTATCTGGCGGTTGCGGAGCTCGGCTTGACGGCGGGCGCTGAGGCGGGTGACTTCCTCCCCGCAGATCTTCAGCGAAGCACCTTCGGCAGGGGCTTCGAGTGTGCCGAGGATCTGGAGTAGGGTCGTCTTCCCTGCACCGCTGGCTCCGACGATGGAGATGATCTCTCGGGGCGCGACGGTGAGGTCGATACCCTTGAGGACCTCGAGTGAGCCGAAGCTCTTATGGATATGCGTAGCCTCGATGATCATAGGCTGGTAGGCTCAGTGGTGGGGTGATGCTGGATATGCTGGATGACGTAGGCCGCCAGATGACAGCCGAAGAGCGCGGGCATATAGGAGACAGTGCCAGCGGTAGAGCGCTTACACTGCTCGCCCTCGATCTCCTTGACAGCGTCAGAGTCCGGTAGCTCCGTGGAGAAGACCACGGGGAGTCCCTTGTGGATGCCAAGCTTACGCAGGCGCTTGCGCAGGGCACGTGCCAGCGTACAGTTGTAGCTCTTATTCAGGTCGGCCTGATGGATCTGCGTCGGATCACTCTTGGCGCCTGCACCCATAGAGCTGATGATCGGCAGGCCGCGCTCTATGGACTTGGCGATGAGGTGCACCTTCGGGCTCAGCGAGTCGATGGCGTCGATGACGTAGTCGTAGCGGTGACGGTCGAGGAGCTCGATCATGTTCTCATCCTTGAGGAAGGTCTCGATGACCTCCAGCTGGATGTGGGGGTTGATGGCGCGAAGGCGTGCGGCCAGGACGCTGGCTTTCGCCTCGCCGATGGTCTCGGTGGTGGCTACGAGCTGGCGGTTGATGTTCGAGGGCTGCACGATGTCGGCGTCGACGATAGTCATACGGCCGATACCTGCACGGGCGATGAGTTCGGCTGCGAAGCCACCGACACCGCCGAGACCGACGATGAGGACGTGACACTGGGCGAGCTCGCTCACGCGATCGTCACCGAAGAGGAGGCGGGTACGCTCGGTCCACACCTCGGGAGGAGTCTGTTGCTGGGGTTGGTTCATTGGATGCCTCGGTCGTTGAGGGCTTGCTGGTAGCGCTTAGCATTCAGCATGTGTACGGCGAAGGAGGAGGCGAAGTTGTGGTAGCCTGAGAAGTCTTCCTTAGCACACATATAGAGGTAGTCGTGGCTCTCGGCAGCGAGGACGCTGTCGATGGTGCTCGTGCGGGGCTGGACGATGGGCGTCGGGGGCAGGCCCGTTACCTTGTAGGTATTGTAGGGGGAGTTCACCATGAGGTGCTCGCCGCGGATGCGCTTGAGGTCGAAGTTGCCGAGGGCGTACTTGACCGTGGGGTCAGACTGCAGGCGCATCTCCTTGCGTAGGCGGTTGAGATAGAGCCCGGCGATACGGCGGTACTCGTCGCGCTTGCCTGATTCGCTCTCGACGATGGAGGCGAGTGTCGTTACCTCGAGGGGATTCAGCCCGAGGCGCTCAGCCTCTTCGGTGCGCTTACCCTTCCAGAAGTGCTGGTAGTGGGCGTGAAGGCTGTCGAGGACTTCGCGCCCTGAGGCAGCCCAGCGCAGGGTGTGGGGCTCGCGGATGACCTCGGAGTAGAAGGCACCTGGCTTCGTGCCATACTGTGCCATGAGGGCGGAGTCAGCGAGGAGTGTGCGGAGCGTGTCGGCCTTCACCCAGAGGTGCTGGGCGAGGAAGTCCACGAGCTCAGAGTCCTTGCGTACGGAGGGAGGTGTGAGCTTCAGCGGGCTGTCCTTCCCTTCCTTGAGGAGGGTGATGAGCTCCTGCATCGTCGTGGAGCGGAGGACGGCATAGCGACCTGGGCGCAGGGCGTCGCCCGTCTCGCTAAGCCCCTGCACTGCCGCAAGGCGGTCAAAGACACGGGGGAAGCGCAGCCAGAGCTTCTTCTGCATCTGCTCACGTAGCTCGGCATAGTTGCTCCCAGGGGCTACGAGGAGGTAGGTCGTGTCGGTGACGGGGCGACCTGCAGGCGTGGTATATAGGTAGCCACCAGCGAGGGCTGCTGCGGCTACGATGATGAGGATCAGGATGACGAAGATGCGCGTGCCTCGGCCACGACTGCGGTGGGGCGAGGAGAAGGAGCGTCGGCCATTGAGCCGCTGGTAGTGGGCTACTGAATGCTTACTCATACGGAGTGGGATGTCGGATTAGCGGAAGATATCGGCGGGCTCAGCGAGGCGCTTCAGCTCGCTACCGCGGATAGCATAGAAGGAAGGCAGGCTCTGGGCATTGTAGTCCTGAGCTGCGGTATGGTTGAGGTCTTGGACGCAGATCCAGGGCAGAGCGCGTGAAGCATTCTTCCACAGATAGGCGTCTTGGTCTTCGGAGACTTCGAAGATGATGAGGTCGGGGTGGGCGGACTGCAGGGCGCGCAGCTCGGCGACGAGGGCGGGTGACCAGTCTCCAGCGTAGGCGGTGAAGCAGACGAGGACGGGGCGGCCCTTAGCGACCTCAGCAGTGAGGGAGCGCATCTGCCCCTTCTGGTCACGCAGGCGGATCTCGGGGAAGGCGACGACCTCCACGGGGGCTGCCGTCATCGTCGTGTCGGGATGGGCCTCACGCTGACGTGCACGTGCCATAGCGATGGAGCGCAGAGCAGCCTGCTTCAGGAGCGGCGTGTAGGGGGCATTGGGGTGGAAGGCATCGTAGGCCGTGGCGACAGCGGCGAAGGCACGGTCATCGCCAGGATGGTCGATGGAGAAGTACGTCCCGCCGAGGTAGCTCTGGAAGAGGGCGTAGTAGGCGGCAGCGCCCTTGGGGTCGCTGAAGATGTACTTGCTCGTGAGGGTGTTCTTCAGTTGCGTGGAGAGCGAGTCAATACGTGCCAGAGCTACGCCACGGTCGAGGGTGCCATTATTGAGCTGTGTGAGGATCGCCTCGATAGCCTTGTCGGTGGCGGTGCGTAGCTGACCGATCTCACGGATCTGCTTATTGGCCTCGTCGCCCGACTCGATCTTGTAGGTCGAGAAGAGATCCTTGCCCGAAGCCGAGAGGGTGAGGTGTGTGACGGAGTCGGCTGCGAAGGGGATGAAGCTCTCCCCGAGGCGCAGGCGGTAGAAGGCGGGGTAGCTATGTGCCTCGCGTCGGAAGCGGAAGCGACCCTTCTCGTCAAGGGTCACGGAGTCGATGAGCTGAGGTTCGTCGGTGTCGGTCGTCTCGAGGTAGAGCGTCTTGCCTGCGGCATCGGTGATGGTGCCTTCGGAGGTGAACTCATTGCCTCCGCTCTTGGAGCAGGAGCCGAGAGCGAGGGAGCCGAGGAGGAGAAGGAGGGAGAGGCGGAGCTTCGTCTTATTCATTGTCTGCCGTGTGAGGTATGTGATAGATGGGGCTATTAGAGTGTGGGGGCGTCCCAGTGCTCGCCGGTGGCGAGGAGCATCTCCTCGGCGCGGGCGACCTCGGCGAAGAGCTCTTCGCGTGTGGCAGCCTTGAGCATAGCGATGCGTACGGGGCGGAAGTTATCGATACCCTTGAAGATAGGGCTGGCGGCTATATGGCGGCGGCTGTGGAGGATGCCACGGCGCTCGTCGAGCTTGCGGATGTTGTTGTCGACGAGCTGACGGAGTACGTCGACGTAGAAGGCCTTGGGGTGGCGGGGAGCAGGCTCGCCCGTCTGGAGGTAGTGCTTCATCTCCTCGAAGATCCAGGGCTGGCCGATGGTGGCACGCCCGACCATCACAGCATCGACGCCGTAGGTGTCGAAGGCATGCTTCACCTCTTCGCCCGTGGTGACGTCACCATTGCCGATGATAGGGATGTGCATGCGGGGATTCTCCTTCACCTTACCGATGAGCGTCCAGTCGGCAGAGCCGGTGTACATCTGGGCGCGGGTACGGCCGTGGATGGTGAGGGCTTGGATGCCCACGTCCTGGAGGGCTTCGGCGAGCTCGACGATGATCTTACTATCGTTGTCCCAGCCGAGGCGGGTCTTTACGGTGACGGGGATCTTCACGGCCTTGACGATCTCGCTGACGATGCGGAGCATGACGTCGGGACAGCGAAGCATACCGCTACCAGCGCCCTTGCCAGCGACACGCTTGACGGGGCAACCGAAGTTCAGGTCCAGCACCTCGGGGCCAGCGGCCTCGGCGATACGGGCGGCCTCGACCATAGGCTCGACCTCGCGGCCGTAGATCTGGATGGCTACGGGGCGCTCTTCGGCGCTGATCTCGAGCTTGCGCGTCGTGCCAGCGACCTGACGGATGAGGGCGTCAGCACTGAGGAACTCGGTATAGACCATGTCTGCACCGAAGCGGCGACAGAGGAGACGGAAGGCGGCATCCGTCACATCCTCCATAGGGGCCAGTAGTAGGGGGCGCTCCCCGAGATCGACCGTACCTATTTTCATTCGCTTATCTGGGCTATGTATTGGGAGGCCGTCGTGAGGGCCTCGTGGATATTGGGGCAGATGTAGGTGTCGCCGATGAGGTCGGCGATACCTGTGGCACGCAGGGTCTCATGGACGCTGGGGCGCACACCCGAGAGGACGAGCTGGATACCCTCAGCCTGTGAGGTCTCGATGAGAATGCGGAGGTTGCGTACGGCCGTAGAGTCCATGAAGGGTACCTGACGCATACGCAGGATGCGCACCTTCGGGCGCGCCTTGGTGGCGAGGACGATCTCCTCGAAGCGGTTGGCGATACCGAAGAAGAAGGGGCCTTCGATCTCATAGACCTCGACACCCTTTGGCAGGTCGAGGGCTTCCTCACGACCTGCGAGCTGGCCGTCATCCTCGGAGCTGTGCACGTGGAGCTTGTCGCGGGAGACGACGATGCGCGTGGACTCGATGATACGGCGCATGAAGAGGAGCATGGAGAGTAGGAGACCCAGCTCAATAGCTATGGTGAGGTCGAAGAGTACCGTGAGGAAGAAGGTGACGGCAAGCACGGCGATATCGCTCTTCGGGCCACGCAGCGAAGCGCGTACCGAGCGCCATCCGCTCATGTTGTACGAGATGACGACGAGCACACCCGAGAGGCAGGCCATAGGGATGTAGGCCATCAGGGGCATGAGGAAGAGGAAGATCAGTAGGAGGACCAGAGCGTGGGTGATGCCTGCGATGGGCGTGCGGGCGCCGTTGTTGATGTTGGTCATCGTGCGGGCGATAGCTCCCGTGACGGGGATCCCGCCGAAGAAGGGCACGATGATGTTCGCTACCCCCTGGGCCATCAGCTCGGTATTCGAGCGGTGGCGCTCACCGATGACCCCGTCAGCGACGCTGGCTGAGAGGAGGGACTCGATAGCGCCAAGGAGGGCGATGGTGAAGGCTGGGCCGATGAGGTGCTGCATAGTCGCCCAGCTCAGCTCGGGCACGACGAGGTCGGGGATCTTCGAGGAGATCGTGTAGCGGTCGCCGATGGTGTCGAGGCCCGTGACGCCAGCATACTCCTTGAGGAGGTAGCAGACGATGGTCATCACGATGATGGCGACGAGGGAGCCAGGGACGACCTTCGTCAGGCGTGGGGTGAGCTGGATGAGGAGGATGCTCCCCAGGCCGATGGCGAGCGTAGGTAGGTGGACGGAGCCGAGCGAGGAGAGGAGGACGCCCCACTTCGGTACAAACTCCTTCGGTAGACCCGTCAGCCCGAGACCGAGGAGGTCATTGACCTGCGTGGTGAAGATGGTCACAGCGATACCAGCCGTGAAGCCTAAGATAATCGGATAGGGGATGAACTTGATGAGCGATCCGAGCTTCAGCGCGCCCATCAGTAGGAGGAGGATCCCCGCCATCAGCGTGGCGATGAGTAGTCCGCCCTGACCGTACTCGCCGATGATGCCGAGGACGATGATGATGAAGGCGCCCGTAGGTCCCCCGATCTGCACGGAGCTACCCCCGAGAGCCGAGACGATGAGCCCCCCGAGGACGGCGGTGATGAGCCCCACTTCGGGCGATACCCCGCTGGCGATAGCGAAGGCGATGGCCATAGGTAGGGCGACGATCCCCACGATGAGCCCCGCTAAGAGGTCACGAGTGAGGCCCTGCCGCGTGTAGCCCTTGAGGCTATCAATGAGCATGGGGCGGAAGTTCAAGCGCTGCATGTCGAGTAAAAAGTAGGTTTTCTTCCTATACGATTAAATAGCTGTTAGGTTACAAAGATAAGGAAAAGCCCCCGTGCCTCTGGGGGCGCTGACCTTGTCGGCAAGGCTTTCGCATCGAAATCCCCCCGTGCCGTTGGCATCCATACGTCACATTGTCTGCACGTCGACTCCTCTTGCTCATCGTGACCTCTACATATCCTATTACTCGCCCAGTGAGGGTAGAGCCAAAGACAAGACAGGAGAAGGCGATTGCGATTGCCTTTTCCTGCTATTCCGATAGAGGTAGCCCCCGTGTCAAGGTGGGCTTCCGTATGCTTTGTATAAGGAGCTTTCCCTACTTCTTCACGCGTCGTAGTGTACAGACCTCAGCGTCATACGGGACAGAGAGATAATCAGGCACGATCACAGGGCGATCGATCCCGATCATGCTCCTTCGGCGGACTACTATCGTATCATGTGCCGCATTCAAGTAGAGATACAGAGTGGCAAGTCCCTGATAGGGCTTGTCTGCTTTACCATATGCGAAAGGTACTTTGCAAACGTCGGGTTGTACGGAGTTCTTTTCTTCGTCCCAGGCAAACTCCCAGCCTTGGATAAAGGAGGTCCCTGATAGCAAGCCTTTCGTAGGGGTAATACATGCCTTACCATCCTTTGTGATTGAGAGTTCCAGCCCAAGAGCATCTGACCAATAAGAGTGGTAATAGTTCGCCTTTTTCAGCACCACGATACGTACGCTCCACTGATGTCCAACAAAGCCCGTGCCTTCCCACTCTCCAGCGAACTTATCGAGGTCGTGGTGTCGGTCCTCAAAGTAGAAGCCCCGGGGATTATCGTGGTTACTATCCCACACTTGCCTGAAATCGCGCAAGGCTTCGACTTGCGTCTGAGCAGAGGAGGTGTCCGAAAGGACGAGTAAGGCTGGTAGGACGAGTAAGGCGAGCCTAATAATAGTAGAGGTGATGAATCGGAGCATAGGTATAGAGCGGATGTTGCTTATGTGATGTGATCTCCCTATTTCACTACACGTCGTAGCGTGCAGACCTCAGCCAGATAGCCCCCAGGGGGAATATAATCAGGGATGTTTGCACTGTGCTCTATCTCGATAGTATATCCTCGCCGTATCACGATCGTGTCGTGGGTAGCATTGATATAGAGACGCAGTTCGACACTCTCCTGATAAGGCTTGTCAGCTTCCCCATAAGAGAAGAGGACCTTATAGATATTAGGGTCAACAGCCCCCTTCTCTCTCTCCCATCTAAGTCCAAATCCTTTGACAAAAGAAGTTCCAGGGATTAGATCTCCAGTCGGCGTGATAGCAGCCTTACCATCCTTCTTGATTGATAGCTCTAAGCCGAGGGCATCAGACCAATAGGAATTGTGGCAGTTCGCTTTCTTTTGCACTGCGATACGGGTACGCCACTGATAGCCACCAAAGCCAGCGCCCTCCCATTCACCTGCGAACTTGTCGAGGTCGTGGTGCTGGTCCTCAAAGTAGAAGCCTCGGGGATCGCCTCGATTATCTCCTGACACTTGATGGTAGTCGCGTAAGGCTGCGACTTGTGTCTGAGCATGTCCTTCATTAGAGGGGAGAAAGAGTGCGAAAAATAATAAGACCGAGAGCGCTCTTACGGCCGAGGTGATCGGATTGGTGGGCGTCTTGAGTTGGCGTCCGACTTGTCGGGTCGCTTTGATCGTGTATTCTCCGAGAGTAAAGAGAGCTATAGAGTAGCTGTAAGTGTTAGATGACTCAAAGGTAATAAGTTTTCCCTTGGATTTTAGGGGAGAAAAAGGGGTGACGAGTAGCGGGATAATTTCATCCGAGTGCGGGGAGGAGTTGCGGACGAGTAATAGAAAAGCTTTGTCTACGTGCGTGGCTCTAAAATCTACGTACGTGGATCATAGAGATTACGTGCCGAGCCCTTAGGACTACGTACGTGGACAGAGGAAATGCCGTAGAGGAAGGGGCTTTTTCTTCGTGGAGGAGGCTTTTCCTCCCGCTGGATGAGAAAAATCCCCGCGATAGGCGAAGGGCTCGGACTATGGCAGGGAAGAGGGATGCAGCGCTGGGGCGGGCGGGTGTGTCGTGGCTTAGCTCGGTGTCGTGCCTTCGCCTGTCTGGAGCTTCTTGCGGTACTCGGTGGGCGTGAGGCCCGTCTGCTGCTTGACGAACTTGCCGAAGAAGGCGAGGCTCGAGAAGCCCTGCTGGCAGGCGATCTCCTTAGCTGTCTTCGTTGAGTAGCGTAGCTCCTGCGTGATGACACGCATCATATACTGATGGATGAAGTGGATGGGCGTCTCTCCCGTCTGCTCCTTGATGATGCGTGAGAGGTGCTTCGGCGTGAGGTTCATCAGAGCAGCGACCTCCGAGACGGAGCGTATGCGCCCGCGTCGCATACCCAGCAGGTCGAAGAAGAGACGTGCCTGCTGGCTGGCACGTGTCAGGTCTTGCGGGGTCGCTTGGCGGAGCTCTTCGCTGACCTCACGGATGAAGGAGTAGAGGAGTGCCTGGATATGGATGTGCAGGAGTTCGTCACGGAAGAGGGGATTCTCCGAGTGACAGAGCTTGTAAATCTGCTGGTGGTAGATCTTGCTGAGCTCTATCGCATCCTCGCTCAGCGTGTAGATGGGCGACCTGCGCACATAGTCCGCGATGCTCCATACCACGGTATTCAGCGCTTCGGTCGCCCCGATGAGCTCCCAGGAGAGTCCCATGAGGACCAGATCGGCATCGCTCGAGGCGAGGCATTCCTCGATGAGAGAGCCCTCTTGGTAGCTAAGCCTCTGCCCTTGCTCAAGGCGATACTGCCGGCCGTCAATGGCGATCTGTATCGTCCCCTGACGGCAGTAGATCGCCATGCCGAAGTGCATGCGAGCCCCTATCATCCGCTCGGGGAGCATGTGCAGGCTATGGGCAAAGAGGAACTTGTCATGGCAGTAGTCTATGCCAGGATCTCCCTTGAAATCATTGATCGTCCACTCGTGTAGCTGCATGCTGTCTTGCTGATGTATCTTGGGGCTGTACTTATGGGTGTAAAGGTAGGGGATATATGTGATACTCGGGTGTTGTCTAAATGTCGCATGGGGCAGGCAAAGTTTTTCCTTTCTTCGCATTGAGGGGAAGGTGGGGGAGAAAAAGCGACTATTTGCCCCCTCCGTGCAAAGGTGTAGCGCTCCTTCCCCGCGCGAGTGCGCACGCATACAGCTTGCATATATGGGCGAAAATGACGAAAATTGTAGTCTAAAAGCAGGCTATGCGAGGTAGGGTGAAGAGGTCCTTTGCCCTACCTCCCATTGCACCCCATAGCAAGACAAATAAGATGATAGAAGAGAAGTTCCAGGCCGTCGTCCTGGGCGCTGGCGAAAGCGGTGTCGGCGCAGCCCTATTATACCAGAGTCGTGGTATATCCGTCATGGTCTCGGACTACGGGCATATTGCCCCGAAGTACAAGCAGGAGCTCGAAGCCAATGGCATCCCTTACGAAGAGGGTAGCCACACCACCGAGCTCATCCTGCGTGCCGAGGAGATCGTCAAGAGCCCTGGTATCCCCGAGAAGGCGCCTATCATGGTGGCTATCCGTGAGCGTGGCATCCCCGTCATCTCCGAGATCGAGCTGGCAGGTCGCTACCTCAAGGGTAAGGTCATCGGTATCACGGGGAGCAATGGGAAGACCACGACGACCATGTGGCTGCACCACATCCTCACCGAGGCGGGTATGAAGCCCGCACTGGCTGGGAACGTAGGCTTCAGCCTCGCCCGTCAGGTGATCCCCGACGAGCAGCCCGACTACTTCGTCGTCGAGCTGAGTAGCTTCCAGCTGGATGATATGTACAAGTTCCGCGTGCATATCGCCCTCCTGATGAATATCACCCCCGACCACCTCGACCGCTATCACTACAACTTCGAGGAGTATGCTATGGCGAAGATGCGCATCCTGCAGAACCAGACCGCAGAGGATGCCTTCATCTATTGGGGTGAAGATGAGTTCGTCTCTCGCTATGTCATGAGCCACCAGCCCATGCCGATGCAGACGCTCTCCTTCCTGACCTATCCGCAGGTAGGCTCTGCTGCCGACAAGTCGGACGACAATATGATGCGCCTGCACTTCGACGGGAAGAGCTTTGAGTTCCCCATCGATCAGCTCGCACTCCAGGGGCCGCACAACCTGCAGAATGCTATGGCCGCCTCGATCGCAGCCCTGCGTCTCGGCGTCTCGCATGACGTCCTGAGACGTGCGCTCAGCGACTTCGTGAACGTCCCCCACCGCCTCGAGAAGGTCGGGGTACTCGATGGCGTGCGCTATATCAACGACTCCAAGGCCACCAACGTCAGCTCCACCTACTATGCTCTCCGGACGATGACCACGCCCTACGTGCTCATCCTCGGTGGCGAAGACAAGGGGAATGACTACATGGATATCACCGAGCTCATCACCTCTGGGGCGCGTGGGCTCGTCTTCCTCACGACCGACGTGCTGAAGCTGTACAAGAGCTTCCACGGCAAGGTGCCTCAGATCGCCTCGGCACTCTCCATGGAGGAGGCTATCGCCCACGCTCGTGAGATGGCTCAGCCAGGCGACACCGTCCTGCTCTCTCCCGCCTGTGCGAGCTTCGACCTCTTCACCAGCTACATCCATCGAGGCGACCGCTTCCGCGAAGTGGTACAGGGCCTGATCCAAGCTGAGGAGAAGCATGCCTAACGATCAGACGACCTCCCTCCAGCCGAAGGACTCGTGGCTGCGCCGCATCTTCGCGGGTAACGGCCTCATGTGGGCACTCTACTTCGTGCTCGTCTTGGTCTCGCTCTACACCGTATCGAGCGCGCTGAGCTCGGAGATCTATAAGAGCCTCTCCGTCGGGCGACTGAATCCCATCCTCAAGCATGCGCTCATGCTCGCTATCGGTATCTGCTCGGCTATCTTGCTGAGCCGATGCTCCGGGCGCTTCTATCGCTATACCCTGCCACCGCTCTCGGCGCTCCTCATGGTGGGGCTCTTCTTCGCGCAGCTCCTCTTAGGGCAGAGCACCAATGGGGCAGAGCGCTGGATCGACTTGGGCTTCATCACCATCCAGCCCGCCGAATTCCTGCGTGTCTATATCGTCATCTGGGGCGCGTATGTAGCGGGTAAGGATGTCGTGGAAGACCCGAGGAAGGAGCCTCGCTACTGGGCCTACTGGGGATGGATCTTCATCCTCTCGATCATGGTGCTCTTGAGCAACCTGTCGACCTTCCTCATCATCTTCTCTTTCCTCTATCTCTACTCGTGGGTACTCAAGGCGCCTAAGCGCTTCATGTACCGCATCACGGCTATCGGTGCCATAGCGGTGGTCTTGGGTGGCGCCTACCTTTACTTAGCGCCCGAGAGCATGCTGCCTGGTCGTGCTGTCACGTGGCACAACCGTCTGCATGGCGCCGTCAAGGAGCGCGAAGACCGCTTCGCTATCACCGACGAGAACCGTCAGGAGCAGATGGGCCGCATGGCTATCGCCAACTCCAAGCTCGTCGGTCGTGGCCCTGGGAATAGCAAGCTGCGTGACTCCCTCTCGCAGGCCTACTCCGACTACCTCTACGCCATCATCATCGAGGAGTACGGCATCCTCGGTCTGCTCTTCATCCCGTCGCTCTATCTGGTGTGGATGCTCATCGGCTATCGTGAGGCACGCAAGCAGACGAACGTCTTCCGTAGCAACCTCATCAAGGGCTTTGGCATCCTCTATCCGCTGCAGGCGCTGGTGAATATGATCGTCGCCTCGGGGATCATCACCACAGGGCAGACGCTCCCGCTCATCAGCTACGGGGGGTCGTCGATCCTGGCGACAAGCATGGCCTTCGGCATCATGATCGGGGCCTCGCGCGTCGATAAGCCCAAGCGTGAGCCCCACACGGAGGAGGCAGAGTTCACTGAGGTCGCCGCGACCGAGGAGGTCGTGGAAGAGCCTCTCCCCGATACCGACACACAAGACTACGTATAGAAATATGATCCAGCGAGCTATCATCAGCGGCGGTGGCACAGGGGGGCATATCTTCCCTGCTGTATCCATCGCCGAAGCCCTTCGCCGGCGCTACCCCGAGATCGATATCCTCTTCATCGGTGCCGAAGGGCGCATGGAGATGGAGCGTGTGCCCCAGGCGGGCTTCCCCATCCGCGGTCTGAAGATCCGCGGCCTTGACCGCAAGCGCCCTTGGCGTAATATCGGAGTCATCCGTGACTTCCTGCGTGCGCTCATCACGGCACGCGATATCATCCGTGACTTCCGCCCCGAGATCGTCATCGGCGTCGGGGGCTATGCCAGTGCACCTACGCTGAAGGCTGCACAGAGCCTCGGCATCCCCACGCTCATCCAGGAGCAGAACTCTTATGCTGGCGTGACGAATAAGTTCCTCGCTCGTCGTGCCGACCGCATCTGCGTAGCGTACCCCGAGATGGAGCGCTTCTTCCCGAAGGATAAGATCGTGCTGACGGGGAATCCTCTGCGTCCTGCTATCGAGTATATGCAGGACGGGCTACGCGAAGAGGCGCTGCGTCACTTCGGCTTGCCAGCTGATACGAAGCGCGTCGTCGTCGTCATCGGCGGGAGTCTCGGTGCTCTGAGTATCAACGAGAGTATCGGTTCGCGCCTCGCTGAGTGGGCTCAGTCGGGCGTCGCCCTCATCTGGCAGACGGGTAAGGGCTTCGAAGCTAAGGCGCAGGAGCTCCTGAAGGCGTATGACTTCCCCGTCTACTCCTCGGCCTTCATCCAGCGTATGGATCTGGCTTATGCTGTGGCAGACGTCGTGGTGTCGCGTGCTGGTGCCAGCTCGATCTCCGAGCTGTGCTTCCTCGGCAAGCCTACCATCCTGGTCCCTTCGCCCAACGTAGCCGAAGACCATCAGACGAAGAACGCGCTGGCGCTCTCGACGCGCTCGGCCGCGCTCCTCATCCCCGACGACAAGGCACGCGAAGAACTGACGCCCCGCGCCATCGCCCTCGTGCAGGACGCTGCGCAGTGCGCTTCGCTCTCCGAAGAGATCCGCAAGCTCGCCCTCACGGAGGCAGCTGACCGCATCGTCGACGAGGCTGAGCGCCTCGTGGCCTTCGCCCCCAAGCGATAGACCTCGTACTATAATAGCATATAAAAGAGCAGCGGCTGCGACCACCGAGAGGTCGCAGCCGCTACTGTATTTGTGAGCCTTACAGCTCGGGGACTTCAATTAGAGCTTGAAGGTAACACCGAGGTTCAGGTTGTAGAAGCCGTAGCCGAGTTCAGCGAAGCCACCGATCTTCTCCGTGAAGAAGTAGCGACCACCGAGGAAGATAGTCCAGTTGATACCGCTGGTAGCAGCAGATGCAACTACGTAGTCTGAGCTAGAGGATGCCGATGAGATATCGTAAGATAGCGTCAGACCTGCGTAGGTGTCGAGCTTAGGAGCAAACTGATAGTGGAAAGCACCACGACCACCGAGGGAAATGTAAGAGTACGTGGTCTTATAGACACCGGAGGAGTAGCTACTTGCAGCATAACCTGCGAAGCCCCCGACAGAGATCGAACCGTTGTTGCCGTTGATGAGGTTGTCAGCGACACCGTAGTCAAGGCTAACTGAGAGGGGAGGAATGGAGAGGCTGTTGTAGTAAGAGCCGAGACCGACACCTACGTTGATAGCCGTGGTACCCTTGTGGAATACTTCCTGTGCGTTAGCGAGGCTGACACTACCGATGAGAGCGAGTGCAGCAAGGAATACTTTCTTGAACATTAGCTTATAGGGATAAGTGAATTGTGAAATCGCGAGAGGAACTCTGGTGAATCCAGAGGCTCTGCGACGCAAAGATAGTGGTAAACCTTCAGAGAAGCAACTACACTCGTTTATAATTGAGTGCGTTGCGT
>ERZ1674093.116-NODE-117-length-16285-cov-20.427788_pt1 | contig 16285 bp, 18 predicted proteins | sample MGYA00581116_ERZ1674093 | MGnify/ENA primary metagenome ERZ1674093 (study PRJEB41354, sample SAMEA4873337) | human saliva metagenome | biome: human-associated habitat [ENVO:00009003]; feature: mouth environment [ENVO:08000002]; material: saliva material... | reverse complement strand
TATACTAAAGTTTCTACTTTTTTGCAAATAGATTTTTAAATTTTTGACCAATGGTTTGAATCAGGGTTGGAAGTTTGACGACCTTGTCATTGCCCAGTTTTTCACGAGCAATTTTGAGAATGGCACCTGAGTCTTTTGAGGCAAAGAGGAATTTTCCTCTGTCTGTAAAGACTTCGAAGTGGCGACTGATTTTGCGACCAGAGACATTAGCTCCAATCTGGTTGATATGGCTCCAAGGAATCTGGATAAATTGTTCGACATTGACATCTGGGTAAAATTCCAGAGCCTGATCTCCGACAAGGAATTTCCCAACTTTCCCAGCTATAGAGAGATAGGAAGTTCCTGTTGTATTGAGGAGCACTGTTTTGTTAAGTGATTGGGCCATGGTTAGTCTTCCTTACTTTCACCGAAAAAGGCATTGTAAAGGGCTTTAATAGCTGCTTTTTCTTGGTCCTTATTGACAACAAACATGATAGATACTTCACTAGAACCTTGAGACATCATCTGGATATTAATCTTGTTTTCAGATAGAGCACGTGTTGCAGTAGCTGTTACACCGATATGACTCTTCATCTTTTCTCCAACAATCATAATGATAGAAAGGTCGTGTTCGATTTCTGCATGGTCTACTTCAGCCTTTTGAACCAACTGACGAAGAATTTCTTCTTCCTTGATAGGAGTTAGTTCACGAGAACGGAGGATGATTGAAAGATCGTCGATACCAGTTGGCATATGTTCCCAACCGATGTTGAGGTCTTCAAGGATTTGCAGAACCTTGCGACCAAATCCAACCTCGCGGTTCATGAGGTATTTAGACATGTTAATGCTGACAAAACCTGAATCACCAGCAATTCCCACAACTGGAAATTCATCACTACTGTGTTTTAGAACGATACGAGTACCTGGATGATTAGGGTTGTTGGTATTCTTGATAACGAGAGGAATTTTTCCACGGTAGGCAGGTAGAAGGGCTTCGTCATGAAGAACTGAGAATCCTGCATAGGCCAATTCACGCATTTCACGGTAAGTCAACTCAGGAATCGAGTGTGGTTGGTGGATAATTCCTGGGTGAGCTGCAAAGATACCATCAACATCCGTAAAGTTTTCATAGAGATCAGCTTTAACCCCTGCAGCAATGATAGAACCTGTAATGTCTGAGCCTCCACGTGAGAAGGTACAAATTTGATTTTCCTTGGTAACTCCAAAGAAACCAGGAATGACAAGGACTTCATTTGTATTTGTCAATTCCTCAATCTTGTCATAACTTGATGGAATGATGCGAGCGTGGCCAGGTTCACTCGTTACCACAATCCCAGCTTCTCTAGGATGAACATAGCGTGCATCGATACCGTTTTGGTTAAAATAGGCAGCGATCAATTTGGCATTGTTATTTTCACCCGCTGCGAGGAAAGTATCGTAGAGAAATTCATTTTCATCAATAGGAAGAGTGGCTAAGGCGCGAATACTTTTTGAAATTTTTTCTAGAACGGCTGGTTTCAGTCCCAATTCACTAACCATAGCGGCATAGCGGTCGATAATCCAGTTTTGACTCTTGCTAATATCGTTACCAGCAACATAGTCGCGGTAGTATTTAATCAAGGCATCCGTAACCTTAGTATCTTCAGCATTGCGTTTACCAGGCGCAGAAACGACTACAAAACGGCGCTCTGAATCACTTTTTACGATGTTCAAAACTTTTTCTAATTGACTAGCAGAGGCAAGAGAGCTACCTCCAAATTTAACAACTTTCATAAGAACTCCTAAAGTAAGTATTTTATACGATTATAGCAGAAAGAAAGCCTTTTTTCAATGAAGAAAATAAGCTATTTTACAGGAAAAGATAAGGAATCTAAAATCGGCTGAGACACTTATTACATTCTTATTCTTGCTTTTTTAGAATAAAAAAGATATACTTTGAAAACAAAATAATTTAACTTGCTTATAAAAATAAAAAAGGAGTCCAGATGGAACATATTATTTATCAGCTTGAAGAGGATTTGGCAATTATTACCTTGAATCGTCCTGAGGTCGCAAATGGTTTCCATATTCCCATGTGTGAGGAAATTTTAGAAGCCTTGACTCTGGCGGAAGAGGATTCAGCTGTGCATTTTATCTTGATCAATGCGAATGGCAAAGTCTTCTCAGTTGGGGGAGATTTAGTAGAGATGAAGCGGGCAGTGGATGAGGATGATATTCCATCATTGACGAAAATCGCAGAACTGGTCAATACTATTTCTTATAAAATCAAGCAAATTGCAAAGCCTGTTTTGATGGAAGTTGATGGGGCTGTTGCAGGCGCTGCAGCTAATATGGCTGTTGCTGCAGATTTCTGTTTAGCGACCGATAAGGCTAAATTTATCCAAGCCTTTGTTGGAGTTGGTTTGGCTCCAGATGCAGGAGGAATTTATCTCTTGAGCCGCAGTATCGGTGTGACGCGTGCTGCTCAACTAGCTATGACAGGAGAAGCTTTAACAGCAGAAAAAGCTCTAGAGTGGGGTGTGGTTTACCGTATTTCGGAAGCTGATAAGTTAGAAAAAAACAGAGAACAGCTTCTTAAAAAATTAAGACGTGGGTCAGTTAATTCCTATGCTGCCATCAAGAAGTTGGTTTGGGAGAGCCAATTTAAAGATTGGCAAGATTATGCTGTTTTAGAACTGCATCTACAGGAATCACTGGCCAAAACAGAGGATTTCAAAGAGGGAGTTCGAGCTCATTCGGAGAGAAGAAGACCTAAATTTACAGGAAAATAAAAAAATACTTGCGCCATTCTTTGAAGTTTGATATAATTCTTTTGTCAAATGTTTTGATTGTAAAAGTTTTTTGAGAAGGAGGGAAAGAAAGATTGGACTACCAACGAATTAATGAATATTTAACATCTATATTTAACAATGTCCTCGTCATTGAGGAAGTTAGCTTGAGAGGTAGTCGTTTCAAGGATGTCTCCATCAAAGAAATGCATACGATTGATGTGATTGGGAGATTCCCAGATGTAACACCAAGTAAAGTGTCGAAAGAGTTGATGGTGACTCTTGGGACAGTTACGACTAGTTTGAATAATCTCGAACGCAAGGGTTATATTGAACGCATTCGTTCAGAACATGATCGACGTGTGGTGCATCTGCATTTGACAAAGAAAGGTCGCTTGGTTCATAGACTACATAAACGCTTCCACAAGGCCATGGTTGAAAAAATCATCGATGGTATGAGTAAGCAAGAAATTGAGGTTATGAGCAAAGGTTTGACTAATCTTTATCAATTTTTGGAGGATTTGAGATAATGGCTTTTGCAAAAATAAGCCAGGTTGCTCATTATGTGCCAGAGCAAGTGGTTACAAATCATGATTTGGCCCAGATTATGGATACCAATGATGAGTGGATTTCAAGTCGAACGGGAATACGACAAAGGCATATTTCAAGAACAGAATCTACCAGTGATTTGGCTACAGAAGTTGCGAAGAAACTGATGATAAAAGCTGGAATCACAGGAGAAGAGCTGGATTTTATCATTCTAGCTACTATTACTCCAGATTCGATGATGCCCTCTACAGCTGCTCGTGTCCAAGATAATATTGGTGCTAATAAAGCCTTTGCTTTTGACCTAACTGCTGCTTGTAGTGGATTTGTATTTGCTCTTTCAACTGCTGAAAAGTTTATCGCTTCTGGTCGCTTTCAAAAAGGTTTAGTGATTGGTAGTGAAACCCTCTCTAAGGCAGTCGATTGGTCGGATCGATCAACAGCTGTTTTGTTTGGAGATGGTGCTGGTGGTGTCTTGCTAGAAGCTAGCGAGCAAGAGCATTTCTTGGCTGAGAGTCTCAATAGCGATGGAAGTCGTAGCGAGTGTCTAACTTATGGGCATTCAGGTCTACATTCTCCATTTTCCGATCAAGAAAATGCAGATTCATTTTTGAAGATGGATGGGCGCGCAGTCTTTGATTTTGCAATTCGAGATGTAGCCAAGTCTATCAAGCAGACTATTGACGAATCTCCTATAGAGGCGACAGACTTGGATTATCTTCTACTTCATCAGGCCAATGACCGTATCTTGGATAAGATGGCTAGAAAAATCGGTGTCGACCGAGCTAAACTTCCAGCCAATATGATGGAATATGGCAATACCAGTGCAGCAAGTATCCCGATTTTACTTTCAGAGTGTGTAGAACAAGGTCTCATCCATTTAGATGGTAGCCAGACTGTTCTTTTATCAGGCTTCGGTGGAGGCTTGACCTGGGGCACGCTCATTCTTACAATTTAGGTAATCATGTGGTGAACACATTGTTATAAAAAACTATTTATTTTAAAGGAGTCCTATTATGGCAGTATTTGAAAAAGTACAAGAAATTATCGTTGAAGAACTTGGAAAAGACGCATCAGAAGTAACACTTGAATCTACTTTTGATGATTTGGATGCAGATTCATTGGACTTGTTCCAAGTAATCTCAGAAATCGAAGATGCTTTTGATATCCAAATCGAAGCAGAAGATGACTTGAAAACAGTTGGTGACTTGGTTGCCTACGTTGAAGAGCAAACAAAATAAACAGAATATAGATAGAAGGAGTAGGGAAACCCGCTCCCTCTTGTTTAGGCAATAGTTTGATTGTCAAATTATGACGATATCGAACTATTACGTAAGCAAGAAACGATGGAGGCACTATGAAAACGCGTATTACAGAATTATTGAACATTGATTATCCTATCTTTCAAGGAGGAATGGCTTGGGTTGCTGATGGTGATTTGGCAGGGGCTGTTTCCAAGGCTGGAGGACTAGGCATTATCGGTGGGGGAAATGCCCCTAAAGAAGTTGTCAAGGCAAATATTGATAAAATTAAATCATTGACTGATAAACCCTTTGGTGTCAACATCATGCTCTTGTCTCCCTTTGTGGAAGATATTGTAGACCTCGTTATAGAGGAAGGTGTTAAGGTAGTGACAACAGGCGCAGGAAATCCAAGCAAATACATGGAACGTTTCCATGCTGCGGGTATTACAGTTATTCCTGTTGTACCAAGTGTTGCCCTAGCTAAACGCATGGAAAAAATCGGTGCGGATGCTGTTATTGCAGAAGGAATGGAAGCTGGGGGACATATTGGGAAATTAACAACCATGACCTTGGTGCGCCAGGTTGCTGCTGCTGTATCTATTCCTGTTATTGCTGCAGGAGGGATTGCGGATGGTGAAGGTGCTGCGGCTGGCTTTATGCTAGGTGCAGAGGCTGTTCAGGTTGGAACTCGTTTTGTCGTTGCAAAAGAGTCTAATGCCCATCCAAATTATAAGGCGAAAATTTTAAAAGCTCGAGATATTGATACTACGATTTCAGCTCAACACTTTGGACATGCTGTTCGTGCTATTAAAAATCAGTTGACTCGTGATTTTGAACAGGCTGAGAAAGATGCCTTTAAACAAGAAAATCCAGATTTGGAAATTTTTGAGCAAATGGGAGCAGGTGCCCTAGCCAAAGCGGTTGTCCACGGAGATGTGGATGGTGGATCTGTTATGGCAGGTCAGATCGCAGGGCTTGTTTCCAAAGAAGAAACCGTTGAAGAAATCCTAAAAGATTTGTATTACGGAGCAGCTAAGAAAATTCAAGAAGAAGCCTCTCGTTGGGCAGGAGTTGTAAGAAATGACTAAAACAGCCTTTTTATTTGCTGGTCAAGGTGCCCAGTATCTAGGGATGGGACGGGATCTCTATGATCAGTATTCGATTGTCAAAGAAACAATTGATCAAGCGAGTCAGATACTCGGTTATGATTTGCGTCATCTCATCGATACGGAAGAAGACAAACTCAATCAGACTCGCTATACGCAACCAGCCATTTTAGCGACTTCAGTTGCTATTTACCGTTTATTGCAAGAAAAGGGTTATCAGCCTGATATGGTTGCTGGTTTGTCCCTCGGAGAATATTCTGCCTTGGTGGCCAGCGGTGCCTTGGATTTTGCAGATGCGGTAGCCTTGGTAGCTAAGCGTGGAGCCTATATGGAAGAAGCAGCTCCTGCTGGCTCTGGCAAGATGGTGGCTGTTCTCAATACGCCAGTAGAGGTCATTGAGGAAGCCTGTCAAAAAGCTTCTGAACTTGGCGTAGTTACCCCAGCCAACTATAATACACCTGCACAAATCGTGATTGGTGGAGAAGTAGTTGCGGTTGACCGAGCTGTCGAACTCTTGCAGGAAGCAGGCGCGAAAAGATTGATTCCTCTCAAGGTTTCAGGCCCTTTTCATACCGCTCTCCTTGAACCTGCTAGCCAGAAATTAGTTGAAACTCTAGCTCAAGTAAGTTTTTCAGATTTTACTTGTCCCCTAGTCGGCAATACAGAAGCTGCTGTCATGCAAAAAGAAGACATTGCTCAACTTTTGACGCGTCAGGTCAAGGAACCAGTTCGTTTCTATGAAAGTATTGCAGTTATGCAAGAAGCAGGCGTAACCAACTTTATCGAGATTGGGCCAGGGAAAGTCTTGTCAGGCTTTGTTAAAAAGATTGATAAGACGGCTAAACTAGCCAATGTTGAAGATCAGGCTAGCCTGGAAGCTCTTCTAGGAAACTAGTAATCCCTTCTCCCATAAATACAGGAGGAAACAGGAGAAAAGAATGCAACTAAAAAATAAAAATATCTTTATTACAGGTTCGAGTCGTGGAATTGGTCTTGCCATCGCCCACAAGTTTGCTCAAGCTGGAGCTAATATCGTATTAAACAGTCGTGGGCCTATCTCTGAAGAATTACTCGCTGAGTTTGCAGACTACGGTGTCAAGGTGGTTCCTATTTCAGGAGACGTATCCGATTTTGCAGACGCTAAGCGTATGGTTGAGCAAGCTATTGCAGAGCTGGGTTCAGTAGATGTTTTGGTCAACAATGCAGGAATTACCCAAGATACCCTCATGCTCAAGATGACAGAAGCAGATTTTGAAAAAGTGCTCAAGGTTAATCTGACTGGTGCCTTTAACATGACACAATCAGTCTTGAAACCGATGATGAAAGCCAGAGAAGGTGCTATCATTAATATGTCTAGTGTTGTTGGTTTGATGGGAAATATCGGTCAAGCTAACTATGCAGCTTCTAAGGCTGGTTTGATTGGTTTTACCAAGTCTGTGGCGCGTGAAGTGGCCAATCGCAATATCAGGGTTAATGCTATCGCACCTGGAATGATTGAGTCCGATATGACAGCAGTCCTATCAGACAAGGTAAAAGATGCCATGCTGGCGCAAATTCCTATGAAAGAATTTGGACAGGCAGAGCAGGTTGCAGATTTGACAGTATTTTTAGCAGGCCAAGATTATCTAACTGGTCAAGTGGTTGCCATTGATGGTGGCTTAAGTATGTAGCAGAAGCTAGAGGTAAAAAAGATGAAACTAAATCGCGTAGTAGTAACAGGTTATGGAGTAACATCTCCGATTGGAAATACACCAGAAGAATTTTGGAATAGTTTGACAACTGGAAAAATCGGAATTGGTCCAATTACAAAATTTGATCACAGTGACTTTGATGTGCATAATGCAGCAGAAATTCAAGATTTTCCTTTTGATAAATACTTTGTTAAGAAAGATACCAATCGTTTTGATGACTATTCTTTGTATGCCTTGTATGCAGCCCAAGAAGCTGTTAATCATGCCAATTTGGATGTAGAGGCTATTGACAAGGATCGTTTTGGTGTTATTGTTGCCTCTGGTATTGGTGGAATCAAGGAAATTGAAGATCAAGTGCTTCGCCTCCATGATAAAGGACCAAAACGTGTGAAACCATTGACCCTTCCAAAAGCCTTGCCAAATATGGCTTCAGGAAATGTTGCTATGCGTTTTGGAGCAAACGGTGTTTGTAAATCCATCAATACTGCCTGCGCTTCATCAAATGATGCGATTGGGGATGCCTTCCGCTCAATTAAGTTTGGTTTCCAAGATGTTATGTTGGTAGGTGGTTCAGAAGCCTCTATCACACCTTTTGCTATCGCAGGTTTCCAAGCCCTAACAGCTCTCTCTACTACAGAGGATCCAAGTCGTGCTTCTATTCCATTTGATAAGGACCGTAACGGTTTTGTTATGGGGGAAGGTTCAGGGATGTTGGTTCTTGAAAGCCTTGAACACGCGGAAAAACGTGGGGCGACAATCCTTGCTGAAGTGGTTGGTTATGGACATACCTGTGATGCCTACCACATGACTTCTCCTCATCCAGAAGGTCAGGGAGCTATCAAGGCCATCAAATTAGCCTTGGAAGAAGCTGAGATTTCCCCAGAGCAAGTAGCCTATGTCAATGCTCACGGAACATCAACTCCTGCCAATGAAAAAGGAGAAAGTGGTGCTATCGTAGCTGCTCTTGGTAAGGAAGTGCCTGTATCATCAACCAAGTCCTTCACAGGACATTTGCTGGGGGCTGCAGGTGCAGTAGAAGCTATCGTCACAATCGAAGCTATGCGTCATAACTTTGTACCAATGACAGCTGGAACAAGTGAAGTATCAGATTATATCGAAGCCAATGTCGTTTATGGACAAGGCTTGGAGCAAGAAATTCCTTACGCTATTTCAAATACCTTTGGTTTTGGTGGCCACAATGCCGTTCTTGCTTTCAAACGTTGGGAGAATAAATAAGTATGAATTTAAACGATATTAAAGACTTGATGGCTCAATTTGACCAGTCAAGTTTGAGAGAGTTTTCTTATAAAAATGGGACGGATGAGTTACAGTTTAGCAAAAATGAAGCTAGACTGGTATCTGAAGTTGCAGCTCAAGTCGCTCCAGCGCCAGTTCTAGCAACACCAAGTCCAGTAGCTCCTACATCTGCTCCAGCAGAGACTGTAGTGGAAGAAACTTCGGCACCAGCTGAAACCAGTGTAGTTGCTGAGGGAGATCTTGTAGAGAGTCCACTTGTTGGGGTGGCTTACTTGGCTGCTGGTCCTGATAAACCTGCCTTCGTCACAGTTGGCGATAGTGTCAAAAAAGGTCAAACACTGGTAATCATCGAAGCCATGAAAGTCATGAATGAAATTCCAGCACCTAAGGATGGTGTGGTAACGGAAATTCTCGTTTCTAACGAAGAAATGGTTGAGTTTGGTAAAGGATTGGTACGTATCAAATGATCGATATTCAAGGAATCAAAGAAGCCCTTCCCCACCGTTATCCTATGCTCTTAGTGGATCGTGTGTTGGAAGTGAGCGAGGATACCATTGTTGCTATCAAAAATGTGACCATCAATGAACCCTTCTTTAACGGTCATTTCCCTCAATATCCAGTTATGCCAGGTGTTCTTATCATGGAAGCCTTGGCGCAAACAGCTGGTGTCTTGGAGTTGTCAAAACCTGAAAATAAAGGAAAACTGGTCTTTTACGCTGGTATGGACAAGGTTAAATTCAAGAAGCAAGTTGTACCAGGCGATCAATTGGTTATGACAGCGACTTTTGTAAAACGCCGTGGCACTATTGCCGTGGTTGAAGCCAAGGCTGAAGTGGATGGCAAGCTTGCAGCCAGTGGTACTCTTACCTTTGCAATTGGGAGCTAAGGAGGTTCTCCATGTTTCGAAAAATTTTAATTGCCAATCGTGGTGAAATTGCGGTCCGTATTATCCGTGCAGCGCGTGAATTGGGGATTGCGACGGTGGCGGTTTATTCAACTGCTGATAAGGAAGCCCTTCATACGCTTTTGGCAGATGAAGCGGTTTGTATCGGCCCTGGTAAGGCAACTGAGTCTTATCTCAATATTAATGCGGTTTTATCAGCTGCAGTCTTGACTGAGGCAGAAGCAATTCACCCTGGTTTTGGATTTCTCAGTGAAAATTCCAAATTTGCAACTATGTGTGAAGAGGTTGGCATCAAGTTTATCGGTCCATCTGGTCATGTAATGGATATGATGGGAGACAAGATAAATGCGCGTGCTCAGATGATCAAGGCAGGTGTACCTGTCATTCCAGGTTCAGATGGAGAAGTGCATAACTCTGAGGAAGCCTTGATTGTTGCTGAAAAAATTGGCTATCCTGTTATGCTCAAGGCTTCAGCAGGTGGTGGTGGTAAAGGGATTCGTAAGGTTGAAAAACCAGAAGACCTCGTTTCCGCCTTTGAAACAGCCTCTAGTGAAGCCAAGGCCAATTATGGCAATGGTGCCATGTACATAGAACGGGTTATTTATCCAGCTCGTCACATCGAGGTTCAAATCCTAGGAGATGAGCATGGACATGTGATTCATTTAGGTGAACGGGATTGTTCTCTTCAACGGAATAATCAAAAGGTTTTGGAAGAAAGTCCTTCGATTGCAATCGGGAAAACGTTGCGCCATGAAATCGGTGCTGCTGCTGTTCGAGCGGCAGAGTCTGTTGGCTATGAGAATGCAGGGACCATTGAGTTTCTTCTTGATGAAGCCAGCGGTAAATTCTATTTTATGGAGATGAATACTCGTGTACAAGTAGAACATCCAGTAACAGAATTTGTTTCAGGTGTGGATATCGTTAAGGAACAGATTCGCATTGCGGCAGGTCAACCTCTGTCTGTGAAGCAAGAAGATATTGTCCTACGTGGCCATGCCATCGAGTGTCGTATCAATGCAGAAAATCCAGCTTTTAACTTTGCTCCAAGTCCAGGTAAGATTACCAATCTCTATCTTCCAAGTGGGGGAGTTGGCTTGCGCGTGGATTCAGCAGTTTACCCAGGTTATACTATTCCGCCTTATTATGATAGTATGATTGCCAAAGTCATCGTTCATGGCGAAAATCGTTTTGATGCCTTGATGAAAATGCAACGTGCCCTCTATGAACTAGAGATAGAGGGAGTGCAGACCAATGCAGATTTCCAGCTTGACCTCATTTCAGATCGCAATGTCATTGCTGGAGATTATGATACTTCCTTCTTGATGGAAACCTTCTTACCTAAATATCAAGAAAAAGAATAAAATGACTTTAAGAGTTTAAACCGAAAAGGGGAATCAATGGCTCTATTTAGTAAAAAAGATAAGTATATTCGAATCAATCCCAATCGTTCGGTTAGGGAAAAACCTCAAGCCAAGCCAGAGGTTCCAGATGAATTATTTTCTAAGTGTCCAGGTTGTAAGCATACCATCTATCAGAAGGATCTGGGAAGTGAGCGTATCTGTCCGCACTGTAGCTATACTTTTCGTATTTCTGCCCAAGAACGCTTGGCTTTGACGATTGATATGGGAACCTTCAAGGAATTGTTTACAGGGATTGAAAGCAAGGATCCCTTGCATTTCCCTGGTTATCAGAAAAAACTAGCAACCATGCGTGAAAAAACAGGTCTGGATGAAGCCGTTGTGACAGGAACTGCTCTTATTAAAGGTCAGACTGTGGCTCTTGGGATTATGGATTCCAACTTTATCATGGCTTCTATGGGTACAGTTGTAGGGGAAAAAATTACTTGCTTGTTTGAGTATGCGACTGTTGAACAATTGCCAGTTGTTCTCTTTACAGCCTCTGGTGGAGCCCGTATGCAGGAAGGAATCATGAGTCTCATGCAGATGGCCAAGATTTCTGCAGCGGTTAAACGTCATTCAAATGCTGGCCTCTTTTACCTGACTATTTTGACAGATCCAACGACGGGTGGTGTAACAGCTTCTTTCGCTATGGAAGGAGATATCATTCTGGCTGAACCACAGAGCTTGGTCGGTTTTGCTGGGCGTCGTGTGATTGAAAATACGGTTCGTGAAAGCTTGCCTGAGGGGTTCCAAAAGGCAGAATTCCTATTGGAACATGGTTTTGTGGATGCTATTGTCAAAAGAAGAGACTTGCCAGATACGATTGCTAGTCTAGTCAGATTGCACGGAGGGGGTCCTAGATGAATATTGCAAAAATAGTCAGAGAAGCGCGTGAGCAGAGTCGCTTGACAACCTTGGACTTTGCGACAGGCATTTTTGATGAATTTATCCAATTACACGGAGACCGTTCTTTTCGTGACGATGGTGCAGTTGTTGGTGGTATCGGCTGGCTTGGAGACCAAGCTGTAACAGTGGTTGGTATCCAAAAAGGCAAAAGTTTACAAGACAACCTCAAACGGAATTTTGGACAACCGCATCCAGAAGGCTACCGCAAGGCCCTACGGTTGATGAAACAGGCTGAAAAGTTTGGTCGTCCAGTAGTGACCTTTATCAACACTGCTGGAGCCTATCCTGGTGTCGGAGCGGAAGAACGTGGACAGGGAGAAGCTATTGCTCGCAATCTCATGGAAATGAGTGATCTAAAAGTTCCGATTATCGCCATCATTATCGGTGAAGGTGGTTCAGGTGGAGCTCTGGCTCTAGCTGTCGCGGACCGTGTTTGGATGCTGGAAAATTCTATCTATGCCATTCTCAGTCCAGAAGGCTTTGCTTCCATTCTATGGAAGGACGGCAGTCGTGCCATGGAAGCGGCAGAACTGATGAAAATCACTTCGCATGAACTGTTAGAAATGGACGTGGTGGACAAGGTGATTTCTGAAGCAGGACTTTCTAGTAAAGAACTGATTAAGAGTGTCAAGAAAGAACTTCAAGCTGAGCTAGCTAGACTTTCGCAAAAACCGCTATCAGAGTTGTTGGAAGAACGCTATCAACGATTTAGAAAATACTAATTCTTCAATGGAATACACAAAAACTAGAGCTGATCATCAGTTCTAGTTTTTATGTATTCTTACTGAGTGTCGAAAACAAAAGATGTCTGGAAGACCAAACACCTTTTCGATTATTCATTTTCTTCTGTTACAAATTGACTAAGCAGTCCGTTGATAAAGCGGGCTGATTTTTGATCTGAAAAATTCTTAGCAAGTTCAATAGCTTCATTGACTGCTACCAGCTGAGGTGTATCAAATGATGTGATTTCAAAGATTCCCAAGCGTAGTAAGTTTTTTTCGACCAAGGTCAATCGTTCAACTGTCCAGCCTGACTTGAGGTGCTGGTTGATTTGTTTATCCAACTCGTCTTTTTGAGCTTGAACGCCAGAAACCAAGTTTAGAAGAAAGGCAGGGATTTGCACATCTGCATCTTCACGGTCATGTGTATATGCAAAGTGACAAGCTGTTTCTATATCTGTACCGAATTCAAGGCTCATAAGAGCTTGAAAAGCGCATTTTCGAAGTTCGCGTCTAGATTCTAATAATGGACTAGTCATTGAGGAAGTCCTCGTTAAATAGATCTTTCAACTCAGGTTTTGGTGTTTTATCTGGAACGATTCCTGCAACATGGATGTTGACAGCAGAAAGTTCCACATCAGCCATATCAAGGACAGCGTCTTTGACAGCTTTTTGAATAGTAAGAGCCACTTTTGGTACTTTTACACCGTACTCAAGGTAGAGATAGATGTCAGCAGTTAGCTCTTCATTGCTTTCTTTTAAGTAGACGCCACGACCAAGAGAGAGTTTTGATAGGGTATCAGATACGGATTTATTTGAAAATGAGTGGACATCCTCAACTTTTGCAGTTGCGATGGCAATGATTTTTTCAAGTACACGTGGAGCGATAACGATTTCGCCAAATTGTTCTTCAATTCCCATAGAATGACCTCTTTCTAGAGATTAGGCACGAGAAACGTAAGTTCCTTCTGCAGTGTTGATAACGAGTTTTTGTCCTGCTTCGATGAAGTCTGGAACGTTTACGACAAGTCCAGTTTCCATCGTTGCTGGTTTACCAGAACCTGTAACAGTAGCACCTTTGATAGATGGTTGTGTTTCAGCAACTGTCAATTCAACAGTAGTTGGTACAGTTACACCGATCACTTCAGTTCCGTAGAATTGGATTTTCACATCAGAGTTTTCAAGGATGTAAAGCAATTCATTTTCAACGTTTACGACTGGAATTTCGTATTGGTCGTAAGTTTCAGTGTTCATGAAGTAGGCAGTTTCATCCATTTTGTACAAGTATTGAGCTGGAACAGTTTCGATAATAGCTTGTTCGAATTTTTCTTCTGGACGGTAGCTTGTGTCAAATGTAGAACCAGTACGGACATCACGCAATTTCATACGCATGATCGTGTTTCCTTTACCTGGTTTGTGGTGGCTAGCTTCCAAAACGCGGATTAATTTTCCGTCTGCAGTTTCAAATGTCATACCAGCTTTCAATTTGCTTGCTTCAATCATGTTTTTACCTCTTTAATAAATATTATTACTCTTCATTTTACCATAAAATCTTCTGGAAATAAAGCCAAAATAGTTAACGGGATTTGGTAGGAGCGAAAAGGAGCGAAAAAACCAACCTCAGGGCTGGTTTCTTTTACATGTTAATCTTCTTTCAACTTCGCCAATTCCTGTGCAAGTAGTTTAAGGGCGACTTGTGGGTTGGCTTGGCCTTTGGTTGCTTTCATAAGGAAGCCTGTGAAGGCCTTGTCTGCGTTACGTTTACCTGACTTGAAGTCGGCAACGGCTGCTTCGTTATCCGCAAAGACTTGGTGGATGATTGGAATCAAGACATCTGGATCTGAGATTTGCACCAAGCCTGCTTTTTCCACGTATTCACGCGCGCCACCGCCATTTTTAGCCAGGTGGACAAAGACTTTCTTGGCAATCTTAGAAGAGATCGTGCCGTCTTCAATGATGGCAATCATTTCAACCAAGTTTTCTGGTGTCAACTCGATTTGTTCCAGCGTCTTGCCTTCAGCGTTCAAGAACTGAGCGACTTCACCTTGGAGCCAGTTAGAGACCTGTTTGGCATCGCCACCGAGGGCAACAGCTTTTTCAAAGAAATCAGAAGTGACTTTGTTTGCGGTCAACTGGCTGGCATCATAGTCTGACAAGCCAAGGTCAGATACATAACGCGCACGGCGTTCTTTTGGAAACTCTGGTAATTCTGTCCGCATTTCTTCGATCCACTCGTCTGAGATTTCAAAGAGGGGTAAGTCTGGTTCTGGGAAGTAGCGGTAGTCTGCAGCACCTTCCTTGACACGCATGAGTATGGTTGCTTTATTCGCTTCATCGTAACGGCGTGTTTCTTGACGAATTTGTCCACCTGAGCGAAGGATTTCAGCTTGACGTTGGACTTCGTATTCAAGACCTTTACGAACGTTTGAGAAGGAGTTGAGGTTTTTCAACTCAGTCTTGGTACCGAATTTTTCTTGACCATAAGGGCGAAGAGAAATGTTGGCATCCACACGCATAGAACCTTCTTCCATCTTAACGTCAGAAATACCAGCGTATTGGATGACTTCCTTGAGGGCTGTCAGATAAGCATAGGCTTCTTCTGGCGAGCGCATGTCGGCTTCAGATACAATCTCAATCAAAGGCACCCCTTGGCGGTTGAGGTCTACATAAGAGTATCCATCTGTACCGTGGGTGTTTTTACCAGCATCTTCTTCCAAGTGAGCACGTTCGATACCGATTTTCTTGGTCGTACCGTCTTCTAGCTCCACTTCAATCCAGCCGTTGTAGCCAATTGGCTCATCAAACTGAGAAATTTGGTAGGCTTTTGGATTGTCAGGATAGAAGTAGTTCTTGCGGTCAAAGTGCATGTGCTTGTGGATGTCCATGTTGAGGGCAAGAGCAGCCTTGATACCGGCATCAACAACACCTTTATTGAGAACTGGCAGAACTCCTGGGAAAGACCAGTCAATCACGTTAGTGTTGGCATTTTGGTCATTTCCAAAGTGGGCAGAAGTAGGTGAGAAGATTTTTGAATTGGTGTTGAGCTCTACGTGGACTTCAAGTCCAATGACTGTTTCAAAGTTCATTAGTTATCACCTCCAAAAATCACGGGTTGTTGTTTGTGGTAGTCTGTTGTTGCTTCAAAGGCAGCAGCAGCTTGGTAAATGGTCTCTTCTGAGTACTTAGGACCAATCAATTGCAGTCCGACAGGTAGACCTTGAGAGAATCCAGCAGGAATCGAAATCCCTGGGAGACCTGCCAAGTTGACTGGGATGGTCAAAAGGTCAGCTAAGTACATGGCAACTGGGTCGTGGTTAAGTGAGTCCAAGTCATAAGCAACACTTGGTGCAGTTGGACCAAGGATTAGATCATAATCTGCAAATACTTTTTCAAAATCTTGGATGATGAGGGTACGGACCTGTCCAGCTTTCTTGTAGTAGGCATCGTAGTAACCTGATGAAAGGCTGAAAGTACCTAACATGATACGGCGTTTCACTTCTTCACCGAAACCTTGGCTACGGCTGTTTACATAGATTTCATCAAGGTTGGTTGCATCTTCTGCGCGGTAGCCGTAACGGATACCGTCAAAACGTTGCAAGTTTGATGAAGCTTCAGATGAAGCGATGATGTAGTAAACGGCAACACCGTATTTAGAGTGAGGAAGGCTAACTTCTTCAACGATAGCACCGAGTTTTTCAAAGTGTTTGGCTGCGTTCAGGATAGTTTCCTTAACCTCTGGGTCAATCCCTTCACCAAGGTATTCCT
>ERZ1674093.113-NODE-114-length-16393-cov-12.079141_pt1 | contig 16393 bp, 14 predicted proteins | sample MGYA00581116_ERZ1674093 | MGnify/ENA primary metagenome ERZ1674093 (study PRJEB41354, sample SAMEA4873337) | human saliva metagenome | biome: human-associated habitat [ENVO:00009003]; feature: mouth environment [ENVO:08000002]; material: saliva material... | reverse complement strand
ACCCGCAACCCCCGACCAACACCCGGTCACCCACACTCAACTCGGAAGAGCCAGATTACCTCTTACGAGGAGAAGCTTCACCACCTTGCCGACCAGATGATAAAGATCGACCTGGATGACGGCGTAAAGCATAACTACGCCCTCTTCCAAGACGTCCTCGCAAAGATCAAGTAGGAACATGCATGGATGAAACGAAAGCAATCGACCAATTGAAAGAAGCATTCGCGCAACCGTTGGATGATGGCTGCGCGCGGCGCATCGTGTTCTGGCATGACGTGGAAGGTTCGTTTGGAAATGACTTCGCTGAATTGCAGACGTCGGGCCTACAAGGTGATTTCGCTAGGCTAATCCATTACGCGAACGCGGATGAAGGTTCGCTTTTCAACTTGAAGCAAATGGTGCTTCGCGAACATGTCGATGACGATTTCCTTATCTACACGCGCAGATCACGCGATTTCTCTCAAGGGGGACTCGAAGGCAACTGGCTGGCAGACATTGAGCTCATCTCCGAGCACTTCCAGGCAGATAAAGCTTCCATGCTCCTAGGAGAGCTAAATGCCGCCGGTGCAGCGCGTGATGCCATAGCGGCCTTCGGTAAGTTCTTCGGTTCTGCGGAACGCAAAGCCGCGTACATAAAGATGGTTCCGGAGACGCTTACGCCGCAAGATGTCGCCCTTGGCGTCATCGCTGTGCTTCTGAAATCTCCTACCGGGAAAGTGGAGGATATCGTCAAAGCCTGCCTCATCGCACTGCACGACGGGCGCGATGAGAAAATGATCCAGGCATTCGAGAAATACGATGCGCTGGGTGCGTTCGCAAACTTACTGCAGAAGCGAGTCGGATACGACGGAGACATAACGGATGTGCTTGCCCTATCCAGCCATCTCCTGCTCTCCGCTGCCTCCTGCACGCTTCCAGATGGTGTTCTTCGCGGTTATGAGGCGCATGTATCTGCATCTTATGCGCATTTTTGCCTGAGCATCGTGCGCGATTGGTTGAACGACCAGGGCAAGCGAGCCGAGCTGTATGAGATTAGTCGCAAGGTCGAGAGCGAGCTGAATCTTGCCGAACGTCTTTCTGATTTGAGTGTGGAAGAACTTGCCGATACCGACGTATTGCCGTGCACCAACGAGATCATCCTGGCCGACCTCATGGGAAGTCTCGCAGATGGGGCAGACCGCACTTCCGAGGCACTCTCTGTTCGCCAGAGGCGCAAGGACCTGAAATGGTTCAAGCGCGTGGGTTGTTACTACGACTTGCTAGCTGCAGCCGCAGAGATGCAGGCCTTCTATCTCGGACATTCCCAAGGGTTCCATGCTGCTAGCGCGATTGATGCTTGGAAGGAGTACACCCAAGACTGGTATGCGATGGACACCGCCTATCGTGCATTCTGCGATGCGTTGGATGCGTGCCAGCTGAAAGCCGGTGATGCCCCTGAATACGTGCGAGACGCGGCCGAGATGCTGGCCGAGCGCACGGAGAACCTCTATACGAACTGGTTCTTGCCCCAGATGAACACCTGCTGGGTGAACAACGCCGAGACCGATTGGATGGAATGTGGGTATGTGCGCGGACTTCCGCGACAGCGTGACTTCTTCCGCTCCACGGTGAGCGCGCGCTCCAAGGAGTATAAGCGCACGATGGTCATCGTCTCCGACGGCCTGCGCTATGAGGTGGGGCTTGAGATAGCGCGAAGGCTCGAGCAGAATACGAAGGGTACGGTAGATGTCTCCGCCATGCAGGCCATCTTCCCGTCGGTTACCGAATTCGGCATGGCTGCGCTGCTCCCACATAATGAACTTGAATTCAATTGGGACAGCGATGTCGTGTTCATCGATGGCATGCAGACCAACTCGACTACCGCAAGGCAGGCAGTGCTTGACGCCACAGTTCCCGGGGCGCGAGCAGTACTCGCAGGTGATATGCGCAGCGGCAACCGGGCGTCGAGGCGCGAGCTCGTGGGAGATGCTTCGCTCGTGTATGTCTACCAGGACAAGATCGACTCAACGGGCGAGAAACTCAAGCTTGAGAACGACGTGTTCGCCGCATGCGCCTCAACGGTCGAGGAAATTGTGGCGCTTGCCAAGATCGCCATCAACGATTTGGCCATCGGCAGAGTGCTGATAACGGCAGACCACGGATTCATCTACACGAGAGGCCCGCTTAATGAGCAAGACAAGATATCCAAGGCAGATATCGGAAACCCAGATGTGAAGCTCCGCCGCAGGCATATCCTCTCGCGAGAGGGTTTGGATAACAGCGTGCTCGTCAAGGTGGACATGCATGACATTCAGGGTGGTGAGTATTACGGGCTTGCACTGCGCGAGTGCATCCGCATGAAGAGCGTTCCGGGCAACAAGAATTACGCGCATGGAGGCGTGAGCCTGGAGGAGATGTGCGTGCCGGTGATAGAGCTTCGCAACAAACGCACGGGATCTAAGGGCCGCACCGACCAGACGAAGGCCGAGATGGTACTCGTGTCCACGTCACGGCGCATCACCAGCTCCATGTTCCACGTTGATCTCTACCAGCGCGATCCGGTAGCGGGCAAGGTGCTCCCTGCGGAGTACGAGCTCTGTTTGACGGATGATGCGGGCAATGCTGTGACGGATATGCAGAAAGCCCGTGCCGACATGACGACGCCCGATGAGCGTGCCCGCGTGTCGCGTCCGATGTTCACGCTCCGCGCTGGCAGGGACTACCCAGCTGGCGAGAAGTATTACCTTGTTTGCCGCGATAAGGAGACAGGTGACATCGCCTGGAAGGAAGAGTTCACCATCGACATGGCCTTTGCGCCCACTGTTGACTTCGGGTTCTAGGAGATTCGCATGGAAGACACACAAAGCAATGCTGTTCCCGTGCTCGAGCTCGATGAGCTCGACAGGAAGGTCGTCGACTCGTTTCCGGGAAAGATCGTCCGCAAGGATCTGACCGCGCTCATGAAGCGTGGTGCGAACGTGCCCACATTCGTACTCGAATACCTGCTTGGCATGTATTGCTCCACCGAAGATGACGAATTGGTTGCGCAGGGGCTCGACCGCATCCGCAAGATCCTTGCGCAGAACTACGTGCGCCCGGATGAGTCCGAGCGCATCAAGTCGAAGATCCGCGAGTTACGCACCTACACCATCATCGATAAGGTGACGGCAAAGGTGGACGAGTATCGCGACATGCACGTGGCAGCGTTCTCGAACCTCGCCATCGACCCCATCGTGATGCCAGACGAGTACGTGCGCGAGTATCCCAAGATGCTCTCTGGCGGTATGTGGTGCATCGCGCAAATGGAATATTTCCGCCTGGAAGACGAGCTCGAAGACGAGCTGGCAGACATCTTTTGCGAGCCCAAGAAGCCGAAATCCATGCCGAAGCGCAATGCGGGACCGGAGGACAATCCCTTCCGCATCACGAATCTTACGCCCATCCAGATGCCTCGCTTGGATTTGGCTTCCATCATCGGACAGCGTGCCAATTTCACTACCGGCGAGTGGATTGACCTCATCCTGCGCAGCGCGGGCTACGAGCCGAGCGGCCTGGACCTGCGCACCAAGCTCCACTTCCTTGAGCGCATGGTGCCCTTGATCGAGCGCAACTACAATCTGTGCGAGCTGGGGCCGCGCGGCACCGGCAAGAGCCACGTCTACAACGAGGTGAGTCCCTATGCCATCCTACTCTCTGGCGGCCAGACCACCACGGCGAACCTGTTCGGCCGCTTGAACGCAAGCGCACGCAAGGCTACGAGCCTGGATCGCACGGGTCTTGTGGGCAACTGGGATTGCGTCACCTTCGACGAGGTGGCGGGCATGCACTTCAAGGACATGAACGCCATCCAGATCCTCAAAGGTTACATGGCCGGTGGCACCTATGCGCGTGGACGCGAATCGTTCACGGCTGACGCCTCCATGGTCTTCGAGGGCAATATCAATGACAGCGTGCACAACGTGCTAAAAACCACGCACCTGTTCGATCCGTTCCCGCCTGAGTTCAACGACGACTCGGCCTTCTTTGACCGCATCCATTGCTACCTTCCCGGCTGGGAAGTGCCTAAGATGCGAAGCGACCTTCTGACCGAGCACTACGGCTTGATCACAGACTGCTTGGGCGAGTTTTGCAAGGAGATGCGCCGCCGTGACTACACGCACCATATCGACGATTACTTCCGTTTGAACAGCGAGTTCAACACACGCGACGAGATAGGCGTGCGCAAGACGTTCAGCGGCCTTATGAAGCTTATCTTCCCTGACGAGGTAATGGACAAGGAAGATGCTCGCATAATCCTCGATTATGCGGTAGAAGGCAGACGTCGTGTGAAGGAGCAGCTGAAGATTATGGCCGGAGTTGAGTTCATGGATGTAAACTTGGGCTACGTTGACGCCGAGAACCCTGCCGATGCCCGGACGATAACCGTGCCGGAGCAATCTGATGGCACACTCGTGCCCGAAGCTCCGCTGCAGCCCGGCCACGTGTTCGCTGTCGGGCGCAGCGTGGATGACGAATACGCTATCTATAAGCTGGAAAACAAGGCCGTCGCCGGTTCCTTCCGCTTCGAGAACGAGGGCATCGGCGGCAATCGTGTGGCACGCGAGAGCATCGAGGCTGCATGGCGATGCTTCGAGAACAATGGAGACAAGGTTGCCACAGGCATGCACATGCAACTGAAGGACTATCTTTTGTTCGTGAATGATATGCAAGCCAAAGGCCCTAGCGACGAGGTGGGCTTGGCCGAGTTCATTGGCTTATGTTCAGCCGCATGCAATCGCCCTGTGGCGGCTTCTCTGGTGATTCCAGGCGTCGTACGCCTCTCAGGCACCATGGACGAACTCAAGGGCTTAGAGGACATCCTACGCGTTGCAAAGCACGCAGGAGCCAAGCGAATCCTGCTGCCATTCAGCACCATCAAGGACTTCCAAGACGTTCCCATGGAGCTGGCGAGCAGCGTAAGCCCCGACTTCTACCAAGACGGTGACGTAGTAAACGCTGCCCGTAAGGCGCTAGGGATTTAGCGAGTTCGAATGATTAGCAATATCGAAAAAGGTTTATTCCTGTCCCTGTTTAATCGAGGAGGTTATGTTCTCGATTTCAGCACCGCTGATTTTGATGTGTTCACCATGCGAAGCGTTGGGAGGCCCTTATGCGAGCACTATGGACTGTCAAAAGGAAAATCGCTCAACTCCTTCGTTACTGAGGCTAGTGAAGCTGATTCACAAAAACTCTTACTTGATCTATTCGCATATTACGAGGCGTATTACCCTGCCGAATACGATGAAACGCAAGACTCTAGCTGTTCAACGAGATCTAATCCTGAAATGCGAGCCCTATATCTTAAATGCAAAGACATAAGCATGCGTGAGAAATCGCTTCAAGCCCCTCTGGATAATTCTGCCACCTATTTAAAAGTCGTCTTCAATAGTGAATACATAAGCAATCAAATCGGTCTATTAATGGAAATGCGCACCAAAAGCCCTGCGGATGCTATCGGCAAATCGAAAGATCTAATTGAAAGCTGCTGTAAAACAATCCTTGAACGCCAGGGTGAAGATTGGAGCAGTGACGACAGCGTTGCGCAACTTGCTAAGCGCGCTGCAAAAGTATTAGCCATTGATGCAAACGAAATTGATGGAAGCACGGAGGTGGGCAAGCTCACGAAGCAAGTTTTAGGAAGTTTGCAAGGTATCACTTCCGGAGTAGCCGAATATAGAAACAAATTCGGTACCGGTCACGGCAAAGAAGCATCTTTCCAAGAATTACCAATTCGCCATGCAAAACTGATTGTTGGCGCGACAATTACTCTCGTTGAATACTATTGGGAAACTTATGAATGGCGAAAAGAGCAGGGGTAATTTAAATAATGCGTCGGGACATGGAGTTAGTCAGATCCATATTGTTTTCAGTTGCAGACTCTGTTGATGGGGTTCGTATAGAACAACTTATTAATGAAACATTTGATAAGAAACTGGTTGGGTACCACATTAGACTCATGGAAGAAGCTGGTTTGATTCATGCATCCATACAAGCAGCTGACAATGATCCATATTATTACTGTGCTATTAGCTCGTTGACCTGGGAAGGTAATGACTATCTTGATGCTGTCGCTAGTGAGAATGTATGGAATAGAGTCAGAAAGGCATTATCCAATTCTATTGGTTCAACGTCATTTGATGTAATAAAGTCAGTTGCGTCCAAAGTAGGGCAATCGTTATTACTAGCACAGCTGGGAATTAACTGACATAATATCAAGGGCCGCGATTGCGGCACTTCGTTTTGAGGCTATTCGTGCTCCGTGCCGGCGATCATGTCGTCTTCTTCATCAAGCGGGCTCTTGTAGTCTTCGCCAGCTATTCCCATGAACAAATCGGATAAAAGGATCAACCGGTTACTGAGTCATTCGTTGATCTCAGATCCATCCCTCAACCGACAAATCTCCTGATAGACCGCTCGGAATTCATCATGCAGGAGCTTGTGGGTGCGAATGCCGGGAACCACCGTGAACTTCTTGTTCTCAAGCTTTATCATGATGCATTCCTGCTGGGTGACGCCTGCCGCTTTGAAGAGAAGTTCGATGCGCTCGTTCTCCTCGCGACTCACTCTGAAGGCTTTGGAAATTGTGCCCTTACGCCTGTAGTTCGGACAGGGCATTACAGACGACCTCGCTCGTTATCGAGCTCGTTTGCTTTATCATCCTGCACGGATGGAAAAGTGTGCGCATAGCGATAGGTGATATCCGACTCTTCAGAGTTGAGTGTGGGTGAGTGGGTGTTGGTCGGGGGTTGCGGGTAGAGGTCGAGGTCCTTGATGGTGAGCGGTCTTCTATCCCCGCTGTCTTCGAGGACCTTGGGCTGTCTCTCAGCTTGCTTGTTGCTGTTCCCTGTCGCAGAGCGCTGCCAGCGCGGTGATCTGCTCGTCGACTTGGAAGGCTTCCACCTGATCGCTGTCACTGGGCGCGAATGTAGTGTGGTCTTGGTTCTAAAGTCCTGCCGGACGGTGACATTCCTGGAGCACAGCGAGAAGGTGTGCGCACCCCTGGCATGTCTGGGTGTGCGGGCGATCCGCTGGGCGATCCGACAGTTGCGCTTCGAGGGAGCCACTATCTTGGGGCTGGCCCGCCAGCGAGGAACCACATGGAATACCGTGTGGTCCCATATCAAGCCGTGTCTGCAAGCCGCATCTGATGACCCCACCCGCTTGGCAGGCGTGCGGGTACCCAGAGTCGATGAGAGGCGTGTGGCACCACCAAGACCGACGCCGCCGGGGCCCACGTGAACTCACCGGCATCGTGGACCAGTCGCGGGAAGGATCATCCGACGGCCCGCTTGAGTGGACCTGGTGCCGGGAAGGTCTGGCACCGTGTACAAGAACTGGCTGGCCGAGCGTGGAAGAGACTTCCGCGCGGGGGTGCGAATCGCAACGCTGGATCCCTTGCAGGGACAGCAAGAAGGCCATTGACGACCAGCTCCAAGACGCAGCCAGCGTGCCAGGCGCCTTTCACATCGTCACACAAGCTGGCGATGCCCCAGGTGAGGTGCGCCGTCGCGTCCAGCAAGACACGCTCACCCAAGGAAGACTCCTCGCGGCCCGACTCATCGAGCGCCTATAAACGTGTCCCATTCCCGAGATCGCACGTCTGGGCCGGGCCCTACGACGATGGAAGGACGCGCTCGACGCCTCCTGCAACACCGGCGCAGCCAGCAAGCACCGCACCGAAGCCATCAACAACACCAGCCTAAGCTCAGATCGTCCAACGCGAACTAAGGCAGGGCACTCGCCTTGACCTTCGGGGATGGAAGTTCAAAGACAATGCTCTTGCATTCTTAACATGGCTAATCAATGGGAATCGGGATGTTAAGGGGCAGATCTTCCCCTACCTCGTCTAACGAGAGATTGTCAGGAAGCGGGTGCCCCAATGCTCCCACGGCAATGAAAGTTTTCTGTGCGTGAGGTTCGATATCGAATCGATCATCTAGATCGATTCGTAAAAACTGATCACGATTCCTCACGCGTTCAATCGATAATGGCTCGTCTCGATTGTTCACGAGCGCAAACGTAGACCGACTACGCTTTTCGAGACTGGGGTGCTGAGATATGGTAAATCCGATATCTGCCACAAGCGTGCCAGCTCCCAGTGCCTTAGCAATAGCCTCCAGCTGAGAAGCTTGCTCTCGGAAAATTGCTGTTTGCTTATCGATAGCTTCCAAGTGAAGTTTTGCGGCCTCCGCGACATCGATAGCACGTTGTTCTGCTCGTTCAGCCATCTCCCGTTCTTGAGCAGCATCATTCTTAGCTTTCTTTGAAAACTGGGCTTGATAGTAGGCAAAGCCTCCACCTAACGCGGACAAGACCGCTGCGCCAGCTGAAATCCAAGAACTCCAGTCCACTTTGGCACCTCACATCAAGGATTTGGATAGTACGGATGAGAATAGGTCGCGAGTTCATCATTTGAACTATGGCCAACAGGCATGAACCACTCACGCCGCCAGCTCATATAACCCGCCAGATTGTATCCAATCTGGCAGAGAAGTTTCGATGATCGAGACCCCGGGTTCCCCGAGGCTCTACCCAAAGGCCGTGCGCATCGTGTTGTCCGCGCTGCAGATGATGAAGTTCACTACCTCGATGGGCGTGAAGACGATCCCTAGGCGCTCGCTCATCCGTGGAAAGGGCTGTGAGAAGAAGTGATCATAGAGCGTGCGCATGATCTCCTGCTTACCCGCCAGGGTGTGCACGGCCTCGAAGTGCTGGACTGTCGCCCGGTTGAAGGAATCCAGCTCGCGGTGCTCGTTCTTGAACACCGAGTGCGACGCCAGCATCTCACAATCGCATATATTGCACGGCTCACAGGGTGCTGCTGTGAGAACGAATGATCTGGGAATATCGGCTCAAACGGCGGAGTGGTGGAATCTGCTTCCATACCGGGAAATGCCATGAAATCATCGTCGCGCGCAGCAGACATTCGACCAACAATAGGGGGTAATCTGCGACATATCAGCAGGTTTGATGCTGTGGTGCGACTACAAGGTGATTGCTCCGAGCAAAGGTCGGACCCCGTTTCATGTCTGTTCCACGGCTGCGGGACGCAGATGAGCATGCCCCTCCTTACGGTGTCGTTTGTCGACCATGGCGGTCGATAGTGTGACCCAGAGGAGGGGACAGGATGTCTCAGAAAATTGCCAACAAGGGAGATGGCAACCAGATCGCTCAGTTCGCTGGGGACCTGAACGGAACACTCAATCAGATCAACGGAACACGGACATTGGCATCCCTGACACTGCCCGAACTAGGCGAGGAGTATCTGTTGGCCAGTTCGATTGTGTCGAGGGAGCGGAAGTCAAGACTCAAGACGTCAGCGATCGCGGCGTTGGTGTGCCTCCTGTGTTGTGGCATCGCTGTCGTCATGTATTGGCTGTTCGGAAAGCCGTCTCTCTCGGAAATCGTCTTCAGACCGGCAGAAGGATCGAAACTCGAGTTGAGCACGAATCTTACGCTAGTCATCCCTGTGATTGCGGCTGCTTTTTCGGGCGCAGGGGCATATGGCAGGCTGATGAACCCAAGCGAACTCGAGGTGGATCGCCAGGAGCATCAAAGGGCAGCTTATATGGTGGCCCGCCAGAGGGGCCTCAGTGAGCGAGAGTGGTACAAGGTCGTCGAAGCCGCCAAGCAGAGCTAGGCATTCGTAGCTGCGGGAGGATGTGCGCGCCCGCGCCCTGCACATCCTCCCGCGCCCGTGCACAGAATCGCGCAAATGTGCAGTTGTGATGCGCATTACCGCACGAGTGTGCGCCGCTCCAGCTAGCAATAGTGCGGTTCATGGCAGTCCATCTTGGACAGTATTTGTCTGGACTAACGCCCCCGCCCACACGTCAGACAAATCAGCCCAAAACCGCCGCAACCACACCCCAAAAGCCCGCCCCGGCCTCGTCCCAGATGGACCCGGAAAGTGAACGCCACCACCCGTGTGGCCTAGGATTGGGGCACGCCGACGCGCCCCCAAGGACGGGAGCACCCGGCACGCAGCAGCACCGCACACGCGGCACCGCAGGGCAGGTCCAGCAACGAAGACGGACACGCCAGGCACCACCGCGCCCCAGCAGAGCCGCCGCACAACCACAACCTCAACACCGATGTTGACCCACACAGAGGAGACTCCTATGAAGCCCCGCCTCGCAGCTACAGCCCTCGTCGCCGCATCCGCATGCGCGCTCGCCCTCGGCGCCTGCACACCTGGCGACACCGCCCAATCCTCGTCCAGCCCCGCCGCGAAGGGCGGCGGAGACGGCAACTACACGATCGCCGTCGTCCCCAAGGACGCCACCAACCCCTGGTTCGTCCGCATGGAAACCGGCGTCAAGAAGTACGCCGAAGACACCGGCATGAACGCCTTCCAGAAGGGCCCCGCTGAAACCGACGCCACCATGCAGGCCCAGGTCATCCAAGACCTGATCGCCCAAGGCGTCGACGCCATCTGCGTCGTCCCCGTCGACCCTGGCGCCATCGAACCCGTCCTCAAGCAGGCCATGGACGCAGGCATCGTCGTCGTCACCCACGAAGGCGCCTCACAGCAGAACACGATGTACGACATCGAAGCCTTCAACAACAGCGAATACGGTGCGTTCATCATGGACAACCTCGCCCAAGCGATGGGTGAAGAAGGCGTCTACACCACCATGGTCGGCCACGTCACCAACGCCTCCCACAACGAATGGGCAGACGGCGCCGTCGCCCACCAGAAGGAGAAGTACCCCAAGATGACGCTGCTCGAAGCCGAGCCCCGCGTCGAATCCCAGGACAACGGTGAAACCGCCTACCAGACCGCCAAGGAAGTCCTCAAGAAGTACCCCGAAGTCAAGGGCATCCTCGGCACCTCCTCCTTCGACGCGCCCGGCACCGCCCGCGCCATTGAAGAACTCGGCCTCAAGGGCAAGGTCTTCACCGCTGGCACGGGCATGCCCGCAGCCAACGCCCAGATCCTCAAGGACGGCTCCGTATCCACCCTGACCCTCTGGGACCCCGCGGACGCCGGCTACGCCATGGCATCCCTGGCCACCAAGATCCTCAACGGTGAAAAGATCGAAGACGGCGTCAACCTCGGCGTCAAGGGCTACGAATCCATGCACTTCTCGCAAGGCTCCACCAAGGTCCTCGAAGGCAACGGCTGGATACAGATCACCAAGGACAACGTCGACTCCCTCGGCTTCTAAGCGATTCACCGCACACGACCACCCGCGCGCCACGGCCTCGTCCCAATGAACGAGGCCGTGGCCGGGCCACCCCAGCGTGCACTGACGCTCGCGCACGAACAAACCTCCACGAGCGCACGGCACCGCGTGAGGGGCCCCGGGTCGGCACCACGCGTCGGAAAGGACACCACATGGACACCCCAGTGCTGGCGGTACGACACGTCAGCAAATCCTTCGCAGGCGTGCGAGCCCTGGTCGACATCGACCTCGACATCGCGCCCGGAGAAATCCACTGCCTCGCCGGAGAAAACGGGTCGGGCAAATCCACCCTCATCAAAGTCATCTCCGGAGTCCACACCCCCGAACAGGGCACGGTCTCCATCGGGGGCCGCGACTTCACGCGACTGACACCCGCCGACGCCATCGACGCGGGCGTACGCGTCATCTACCAGGACTTCTCCATCTTCCCCAACCTCTCCGTCATGGAGAACATCGCGCTCGGCAGCGAAGTCGCCGCCGGACGCCGCCTCGTCAACCGCTCGCGCATGCGCGAAGTCGCCCGCGAAGCCGTCGCCAAAATCGGCTTCCAGGTCGACCTCGACGAACTCGTCGGCAACCTCTCCGTCGCCGACAAACAGCTCGTCGCCATCAGCCGCGCACTCATGGGCGACGCGAAACTCATCATCATGGACGAGCCCACGACCGCCCTCACCAAGAAGGAAGTGCGCGCCCTCTTCGACATCGTCGCCGACCTGCAATCGCGCGGCATCGCGATCCTCTTCGTGTCCCACAAGCTCGAAGAAGTCTTCGAAATCGCGCAACGCTTCACCATCCTGCGCAGCGGACACAAGGTCATCACCTGCCCGAAGGAAGAGCTCGACCGCGCCAGCTTCGCCCGCCACATGACCGGGCGCGACTTCGACGAGGAGCGATACCAGCCCGGCGACATCACCGACACGCCGATCCTCCAGGTCGAGGGCGCAACCGTTGCCGGCGCCTTCGCCGACGCCTCCCTGAGCGTGCGGCCCGGCGAAATCCTCGGCATCACCGGCCTGCTGGGCTCCGGACGCACCGAACTCGCCATGTCGCTCTTCGGGATGCTCCCCCTCGACTCCGGGCGCATCCGAGTCAAAGGCCAAGACGTCACCCTGCGCGGCGTGCGCGACGCGATCGCAGCCGGCATCGCCTACGTCCCCGAAGACCGACTCACCGAGGGGCTCTTCCTGTCGCGCTCCATCGGCGACAACATCACGATCTCGGAGATGGACGCCTTCACGCACTACCTCGGCTTCATCGACAAGCAAGCCATCCGTGCCGAAGAGAAACGGTGGGTTGAGCGCCTCGGCGTTCTTACCCCCGACCCCGACAACGCCGTCAATACCCTGTCCGGCGGCAACCAGCAAAAGGTCGTCCTAGCCAAGTGGCTCGCCACCAACCCCTCCGTGCTCATCCTCAACGGGCCCACCGTCGGAGTCGACATCGGAAGCAAGTTCACGATCCACTCCATCCTGCGCGAACTCGCCGCGCAGGGAATGGCCATCATCATCATCTCCGACGACATCGCCGAAGTACTCACCAACTGCTCGACGATCGCCATCATGCGCTCCGGACACCTCAGCGAGCCCATCAGCCCCGACACCCTCACCGAGGCCGAGCTGACCCGGCTCCTGTCCGAAGAAGGTGCCCCGGCCTCGTCGACCGAAGGGGGAGAAAGCTAATGCCCCGACTCACCACGAAAGTCCTGCGCGCCAACGAATTCTGGGTCTTCCTCGTCATCGTGGCGCTCACCCTCGTCATCCAGGTACGCTCCGGACAGTTCTACACGGCGAACAACCTCGTCGACCTGGCGGGTGCCATGGTCGTTCCAGGCCTCTTCGCCGTCGCCGCGCACCTGGTCCTCGTCTCGGGTGGCATCGACGTGTCATTCCCGGCGCTGGCCTCCCTCGGGGTCTACGTGACGACGAAGGTCCTCGTCGACAGCGGGTGGAACGGGTCCGTCATCGTGCCCTTCCTGATGGCGGCAGCCCTCGGCGCGGTTCTCGGGGCATTCAACGGCATCTTCACGTCGAGGCTGACCGTCCCCACGCTGATCATCACCCTGGGCACAGCCAACGTCTTCAACGGCGTCATGCAGGGAGCGCTCAAGTCCGTGCAGATCAACATGATCCCCGAATCCATGCGCTCCTTCGGATCAGCCTCCCTGTTCGTCGCCCGCAACGAAAGCTCCGGGCTGCAATCGTCCATGCCGGTGTCCTTCCTCATCCTCGTCGCCGTCGTCGCAGTCGCCTTCTTCATCACCCGCTACACGATGTTCGGACGCTCCCTCTTCGCCATCGGCGGCGACGAAAGCGCGGCTGCCCGAGTCGGCTTCAAGGTACGCGCCACCAAGTTCTGGCTCTACGTCATCGTCGGCATCATCGCCGCCCTGGCCGGCATGGTCCGCACCTGCTCCATGGGACAGATGCACCCCACCAACCTGCTCGGCATGGAAATGATGGTCATCGCAGCCGTCGTCCTGGGCGGCACCGCGATCACCGGCGGCAAGGGCTCCCTCACCGGCGTCATGCTCGGCACGCTGCTCATCGTCATCGTCCAAAACTCCATGATCCTCATGGGAATCCCGACGTTCTGGCAGGGCTTCGCCCTGGGCCTGCTCATCATCGTGGGAACCGGCGTCTCCGCGCTTCAGGTCATGCGCGCCCGCCGCACCGCAGACTAGGAGGACCACATGTCAACGCTTCTCGCCTCCCCGCGCCTCGCTTTCCTCAAAAAGGACAGCTACATGACGCGACTGATCATCGTCTTCCTCCTCCTGCTCATCTTCTTCGCCGCCGTGCGCCCCGGCCCCTTCTTCGCCGTGCGCACCTGGCAGTCGATGGCCGTCCAGTTCCCCGAATTCGGCCTCATGAGTCTGGGCGTCATGTTCACCATGTTCACCGCCGGCATCGACCTGTCCGTCGTCGCCATCGCCAACGTCACCTCGATCTGCGCGGCCCTGACGCTGCGGGCCATGCTTACTGACACCGTCACCCCCTCGTCCATGGGGCTCGCCGTCGCTATCGCCCTGGGAGTCGCCCTGGTGGTCGGGGTCGTGTGCGGCCTCATCAACGGCACGCTCGTCGCGGTCCTGAAGATCCCACCCATTCTCGCCACCCTCGGCACCCTCGAGCTCTTCGGCGGCGTTGCCCTCATCCTCACCCAGGGCAAGCCCGTCTCCGGCGTCCCCGCAGCCTTCGGCGCCGCGTTCACGGGGAAGGTGGCCGGCCTCGTCCCCATCCCCCTCGTCGTGTTCCTCGTATGCGCGGCCGTCGCCGGTGCCATCGTCGCCTTCACGGGCTTTGGGACGACGATCCTCATGCTTGGCACCAACGACACGGCGGCGCGATTCTCCGGCTTGAAAGTCAAGAGCCTGCTGATCCGCACCTACGTGCTCTCCGGCGTCATGGCCGCCATGGCCGGCATCGTCATGCTCGCGAACTACAACTCCGCGAAAGCCGACTACGGCGCCTCCTACACGCTGCTCACAGTCCTCATCGTCGTCCTCGGCGGCGTCAACCCCAACGGCGGATCCGGGCGCCTGAGCGGCGTGCTCCTGTCCATCCTTATGCTCCAGGTCCTCTCCTCCGGCCTGAACATGTTCCCCAACATCTCCAACTTCTACAGGCCACTCATCTGGGGAGGCGTCCTCCTGCTCGTCATCTGCATGAACGAGGGCGTCTTCTCCTTCACCAAACTGCGCAGAATCACGAAAGGACGCTCCCATGCTGACAGTTAAAGACAAGCACGTCGTCGTCGGCGCCGACTTCGCCGGGCACCCCCTCAAGGAAGCCGTCAAAGCCCACCTCGAGGAGCGTGGCTGGACGGTCACCGACCTGACACCCGACGCCGACACCGCCCCCATGTACCACCGCGTCGGCTTCGCGCTCGGCGCCCAAATCGCCGAAGGCAAGTTTGAGCGCGCCCTCGCGTTCTGCGGCACCGGCATGGGCATCCACATCGCCGCCTCCAAGTGCCCCCACGTGCACGCCGCCGTGTGCGAGTCCGTTCCCGCCGCGCGCCGCTGCGCCGCCGCCAACAACGCGAACCTGCTCGCCATGGGCGCCTTCTACGTCGCCCCGCGCACCGCGATGGCCATGGCGGACGCGTTCCTCGAGTCGTCGCTCGGGTCCGGGTACGAGGCCTGGGAGGGCTTCTACGAGTACCACCGCATCGGGTACGACGAATGCGAAAACTTCGACTACGAGGCGTACAAGGCCAACGGCTTCGAGGTCGTTGATCCGGCAAGCGCGGTGCTGGCCGAGCAACCGAAGGGGTTGGCGTACTGAGGTTGTGATGCTGTGACAGGGGTGGGGGCTCCCGTTTGGGAGCCCCCACCCCTGTGTGAATGGGTTGTCACTCGTGACCTGGGTGAGAACTCAGGCAACGCCGAGGCCGGAGGCGCGGCCATGTCCTTACTCGTGTGATTGTTTTTCGAGAGCGTTGAACCAGGCTGTGAAGAGACGCATCGCCGTATCTGCAAGGTCATCGATCTCGGAGATTGGTTTGGAGTGTGCTCGGACGCCCATGGCCGTATAGATGTATCCTTTAGCGAGCCAAGGAACATCTTCCAGATATGTCATCGTAAGTTCGTGTCGGTGTTTGCCCAGTTGACTATCTACGAAGCGAGGCTTGTGCGTACTGATTCCGAAAGCGTGGGGATCCTTTTCCAGCACCGACTCATAGAGAACTCGAGCGTTGTTGATCCATGACGGAGGGGGGCTCGAATCCGCGGGTGGATAATACTTATCGACATCGTCCACATAGGTTCCAGCGTAGAAATTGAGACGTACTTCGTTTAGAGTACTTTTCATTGAGTCATGTGTTACCTCGATCTGTCCAATGAGCTGATCTTCGTTAGGAAGCTCTGGGGACTTGACAGTGATCCCCGGCCTTCCTGATGCTCCGCGCTCAATTCTGAGGTCCCACCCGTCTGGGATCGTCATATTTCTCAGCGTCTTGCGCAGCACCCGCTCCACCTGGACTTTTATTGTGCAAAGAGACTCGACGTCTGACAGTAGAATGCGAGGCTCGGGGAACTTGGAGAGTGTTTTATCCCAGGTCAGAACTCGGGCGACCATGTGTTGGTAATCCGCTGCATCGTCGACGTCAAGGACGAGTAGCATCAGGTAATCGGGCTCTTCCGAGTTGAGTGTGGGTGACCGGGTGTTGGTCGGGGGTTGCGGGTA
>ERZ1674093.105-NODE-106-length-16888-cov-11.891820_pt1 | contig 16888 bp, 19 predicted proteins | sample MGYA00581116_ERZ1674093 | MGnify/ENA primary metagenome ERZ1674093 (study PRJEB41354, sample SAMEA4873337) | human saliva metagenome | biome: human-associated habitat [ENVO:00009003]; feature: mouth environment [ENVO:08000002]; material: saliva material... | reverse complement strand
TCAGCGCGACCGTGCCCAGGAATGCGGTCGGGATGCGCGTCGTCGGGTTGAGCGCGGGGATGCCGAAGCCGATCAGGTAGAGGACGACCAGGAAGGGGACGCCTCGGAAAATGTCCGTGTACGCGGCCGCCAGGAAGCGGATCGGGAAGAACACGGGACCGGCCAGCGTGCGCGCGGCCGCCAGCAGAGTCGCAAAGACGGCGACGCCCAGCACCGCGATCAGCAGGATCCGGATGTTCAGCCACAGGCCGGAGAGGACCTGGGGGAAGGCCTCGACGAAGTATTTGCCGTTGAAGAAGGTGTTGCGGGTGGCCTCCCACCCGTCGGAGTTGACGACCACGGCGATGAGGATTCCCGCGACCACGACCGTGGAGGCCAGGGAGATGAGAATCGACCGAACCGTCTGCTTGCGCCGATATGCGCGACGGCCACGCTCCACCGCCGAAACGGGGGGCGTGGCCAGCGCGTCATTCGAGTAGTCACTCATGAATGAGGCCTCACTTGAGGGAGGGCACGTTCTGCGCCTCGTTCAGCCACTTCTCCTGCAGCTCAGCAAGCTTGCCGGACGAGGCCAGGCGATCGACCGCGGCCGAGACCGTGGGGGTCAGCTTGGAGCCCTTGGGCAGGACGATGCCGTACTCCTCGCCGCCCGTCGTGTCATCGAACTGGCCGATGATGACGCCGTCATCGATCTGCGCGGAGACCATGTAGAACGCGGTCGGCAGGTCGACGACGATCGCGTCCACGCGGCCCGTCTGCAGGGCCAGGACCGTGTCGTCGGAGGAGTTGAACATCTGCAGCTTCTGGGTCAGTCCGGGCTCAAGGTTCTCGGAGGCGAACTGCTGCGACGTCGTGCCGGCCTGGACGCCGATGAGGACGTCCTTGAGGTCAGCGATGGACTTCGCGTTGGCGGCCGGGGTGCCGGCCTTGGTGATGATCGCCGAGGTGGTCGTGTAGTACGGGGAGGTGAAGTCGACGGCGTTCTTGCGCTCGTCGGTGATGGAGAACTGCTGAATGTTCAGGTCCCAGTCCTTGGCGCCGGGGGTGATCGACGAATCGAAGGTGGCGCGCACCCACTGGACGTTGTCGGCGCTGTAGCCGAGTTCCTCGGCCAGGGCGTAGATGACGGCCGACTCGTAGCCTTCGCCCGAGGCCGGGTCGTTGTCCAGGATCCACGGCGAGTAGGCGGGATCGGAGGTGGCGACGGTGAGCTTGCCTTCCGTCACGGTCGGCAGCGCGCCGGGGCCGTAGGTCTGCTCGGCGTCGGCGGAAGAAGAGGAGCTCGTGCCGCCCGTGCAGGCGGCCAGGCCGAGGGCCGCGACGGCGGCAACGGCAGCGAGGGAACGGACAGAGCGGCGCATGGGGCCTCCCAGTGACGTGAGGAAATCCGCCGGTGAGGGCGGGTCTGACTCGATGAGAGTATCGGTGCCCCGAAAAACGCGCTGACGTCATTTCGCTGCACGAAACAATGGAACGAGGCCTGGGCTGGGAAAACGTTGGGATCGTTGGGGTTTCGTGGGGGTGGGGGATGGGACACAGTGCCGCGTGGGCGCGCGAAAGGGCCGGGCCGCATCAGCCCGGCCCTCCCGTCAGGTCACTTCTGGAACTTGTCCTTCAGATCGGAGACGACCTCGCTCGCCTTGTCCTTGGCGGCCTCGACGGCCTTCTCGACGTTCTCCTCGCCGAAGGTTTCCTTGGCCTTCTCGATGCCCTCTTCAGCCTGCTTCTTCAGATCTTCCAGACCCATGTTTCCTCCTTGGAACGAGCCGCTCGTATTGGTCGAGCGGATGGTCTCACCCTATGCCCGACACGTGGTGCTCGCGCGTTCAAGGCGTTCCGCGGCGCGTTCGTTCCCTGTGCGTTCGAGGCGTGGGACAGTGGCCGTCGGGCTTAGGCCCCCTCGGCGAGCTTCCAGTCGTCGAAGGTGAACTCGGGGGAGACGACGCAGGTGGCCAGCGCGTAGTCGCTGCGGGCGAAGGTGCGCTGCCAGGTGCCGGCGGGCACGAGGATCTGCACGGGGTTGCTCGCATCGGAGGCCTGCGTTCCGGCCGGAGAACCCAACGTCACGATGCGCGGGTCGGCCTCGGGGGCGTCCCCGCTGCCTCCCAGGTGCACCTCGAGGGCACCGGGCCCCGACCAGATCCACAGTTCGTCGGAGTGAACGAGGTGCCAGCGGGCCTCCTTGTCGCGGTCGAGGAGGAAGATGATCGCGGAGGCGCTGTGGCGGCTCCCGCGCGGCGTGTCCACCTGCGCGGGCGCGGTCCACGTACGGCGGTAGTGGCCGCCCTCGGGGTGGGGCGCGAGGCCCATGGCATCAATCAGCGGGGACACATCGGTCATGCGAAGCTCCAAACGAAGGGAAAGGGAGGCTGAGCGAAAGGGAAACGAAGGAGTCAGCGCGAGGCAGAGTAGCGCACGCGCCCGGACACGACGGTTTCGACGATGCGACCGGCACCGTGGCGGGCGACGGTGTCGATGGTCTCCACGATCGAGGTGACGGGCACGTCGACGACGCACATGTCGGCGACGGCACCCGACTGGAGCTGACCGAGGCGGTCGGGGCCGGTCGCCAGGCCCATCGCGGTGGCACCGCCCAGGGTTGCGGCCTGCAGGAGGCGGCGCGCCAGGTCCTGGTCCTCGTAGCCCTGAGATCGCGCCAGGTCGAAGAGGAGGGCGACGTCCTCGAGCAGGTCGAGGGAGGGGGAGGAGGACAGGGAGTCCGTGCCCACGGCGATCATGTTGCCCTCGGTGAGGTAGGCGGCGACGGGAGGCGCGTCCAGGCCGATCACACGATTCGAGCGCGGGCACAGCGCCACGGCCGTCTGGCGGGCGCGCAGTCGCCGGCGGTCGTCGGCGCGCATGTACACGCCGTGGGCGACGTGGCAGTCGGGTCCGAGGACGCCCAGCTGATCGACGAACTGCGTCGAGGAGAAGCCGCCGCCGCGCGAGCGCATCGCCGTGAACGACGAGGAGTGCTCGCTCTTCCACAGGTCGGCCAGGGTGGTCGTGCGCGTTTCGGACCATTCGGCCTCGGAGTGGGACTCACCCAGGTGGATGTGGATGCGCATGCCGCGGCGCCTGGCCATGTCCGGCAGGTCCAGCAGCGGCTCGGCGTCGAGGGAGTAGGGGGCGTGTGGGGAGATGCCCACGGCCGGAGGGATCGGCATGGCGTCGAGGGATGCGGAGACCTCGCGTTCGCCTCGGGCCCGCCACTCCTCGTTCGACCAGCTCATGACCTCCCAGTAGGCGACGCCGTGCAACCCGGCGTCGTGCAGGGCCGAGGCCGCATCCGCGTCCGTCACCACGTCGGCGGCGGCGGTCGTGCCGCTGGCCAGGAGCAGGCGCGCGCCCGCGGCCGCGTCGCCTCCCCAGTCCAGGCCGCCCGCGTCGTAGACCTCGTCGAAGGCGCGCGCCCAATCGTCGAAACCGCGGTACTGCCCCGCGCCCACGGACGCCATGCCCGTGTACTGCAGGTGCGTGTGCGCATTGACGAGGCCGGGGAGCAGCACGCCGTCAAAGTGGCGTTCGGTGAAGGACAGGCCGCGCTGCGTGAGCGTTTCGACGACCCAGTCGCGCGCGCCCACGTGCTCGATGCGCCCGTCGCGCACGGCAACAGCGCCGTCGAGGATCGAGGGGGCGGTGATTGGGATGACCATGCCGGCGGACCAGACGACCACGTCGCTCATGGGGGACCTTTCAGTGGGGGACGCTGACTGACAGTGTAGAAGTGGGGCGGGCACACCCGCCCACCGGTGGACGTGAGCTGCGACTATGACAGGGACAGGGCGCTCAGCGCTGCCGCGGCCACCGCGTCGTCGGCCTCGCGCGGCAGGTCGTGCAGGCCGGGGGATAGCTCGCCTTCGTGGGTGAGGAGCTCGCGCAGGGATGCCAGCTGCACGCCGAAGCTCATGTCCATGATCTCGATGGGGTTTCCCTCGCCCGCCGTGTAGTTGATGCCCTCCCCGCGCTCGAGGACGCGCAGCGTCTTGCCGGAGGGGCTAGTCAGGGTCTGCACGTGGGGATCGCCCGACTCGGCCATGACCCAGGAGGCGGCCACGGCCTCGTCAATGGATACTTCCCCGTCGACCCCGCCGGCGACCGTGACGATCGCGCCGTCGGGTGCCGCCTCCAGCGCGCTCAGCGGGATCGTCGAGCGCTCGCCCGTCGCGGAGATCAGCATGCCGGCGCTCGCAGCTGCCTCCTGAAGCGAGGCCACGGCGAACCCGTCCATCGACGCCTGCAGGGCGCGCACGGGGTCCAGCTCCACGACGGTCACGTGGGCGCCGAGCGCCGCGCCGAAGCGCGCGCAGCCGCGGCCCACGTCGCCGTAGCCGATGACGACGACGCTCATCCCTGCCACGGGCCCGCCGACGCCGCGCGGGTCGATCAGGTCGAGGATCGTCGTCCAGCACGACTGGCCCGTCCCGTAGGCGTTGTCGAACAGGGTCTTCGAACGCGCATCGTTCGAGGCCAGGACCGGAATGCGCAGGTCGAAAGAACGCAGGGGGCGCAGCCCCGAGGTGGTCTCCTCCGCCGCGCCGACCAGCGCGTCCAGGACGCCCGGGCAGGCAACCGTATCGTGGGCCAGGCGGATCAGGTGGGAACCGTCGTCCAGGAGGAATTCGCTGCGCTGGGCCAAAAACTCGCGCGCGAGCTCCCACTCGCGCTCGCGGGAGGCTGCCGAGTCCGCGAAGACGGGGATGCCGGCGTCGCGCAGGCGGGCCGCGACGTCCTCGCGGGTCTCGGCCGCCCAGCCGAAGACGCTCACGCGCGCCCCGGCCTCGGAGAGCATGAGGGCCAGGGCGGCTGTTTTCGGCTCCAGGACGAGGGACAGCCCCACGCGTCGGCCCGCCACCAGGGGAGCCAGGGCGCGTGCCGCCGCCTCGGTGACGGGCATGTGGGCGCGCGCCCACTCGATGCGCCCCTCATCGCCGGGGCCCGTGATGGTGCGCCCGTCGGGGGCGACGACGGCGCGGAAGACGCCTTGCGGTGCCAGGACCGTGATTGCGCCGGGCCTCGGGGCCGCGTCCTCCTCGAGCGAGAAGACGACCTGGGGCGAGGTCGGGGTCCCCTCGGCGTCCGACAGCGGGCGTACGTGGGCGCCGAACGCGTACAGCAGGGAGGCCAGCGTCGGGTCGTCCGTCGCGAAGGATCGCCCCGCGATGAGCATGTTTGTAGCCCGCGCGTAGGCGCGTAGCAGCAGCTGGGCGGCGAGGGGATCCAGGGCGCGATTCATGCGTCAAACGTAGCAACTGCGGCGTCGATGTCGGGGGATTCTCAGGGGGTGACCAGGGCAGCCCCTCATAGAAACGCGCGGGGCTGCGGGCCTATCGTTCACACATGACACACGACACGGCGGGTCTGGTGACCCGAGCACTGACGAAGACATACATGCGTGGGAACACGCCCGTCCACGCGCTGGCAGGCGTCGACCTGACCCTCCCGCAGGGCACGCAGGTGGCGATCATGGGCCCCTCGGGCTCCGGTAAGACGACGCTCCTGCACTGCCTGGCCGGCGTGCTGCGCCCCAGCTCCGGGTCAATCATGCTCGACGGCGAGGAGATGACGACCATGTCGGAGCGGGTGCTCTCCGACCTGCGCCTGCGCCGCTTCGGCTTCGTGTTCCAGGACGGCCAGCTCCTGCCCGAGCTGCCCACGGAAGAAAACATCGCGATGCCCCTCATGCTCGCGGGAACGTCGAAATCGCAGGCAATCGCTCGCGCACGCGAGATCCTGACGAACCTCGGCCTCGACGGCGCCGGCCCCTACCGCCCCGGCCAGCTCTCGGGCGGCCAGGCCCAACGCGTCGCGATCGGTCGCGCGCTTGCCACCAATCCCTCGGTGATCTTCGCGGATGAGCCCACGGGTGCTCTCGACCAGGCGACCGGCGGCGAGGTCATGTCCCTCCTGACGAGTGCCTGCGCCTCCACGGGTGCCTCCCTCGTCCTCGTCACCCACGACCCGGCTGTTGCCGCGCGCCTGCCGCACACGATCCACGTGCGCGACGGTCGCGTCTCCCTCGAGGCCCGAGGCAGTGGCACCCCTAACCAGGGGGTGACCCGATGAGCGCGGTGCGTACCGCCGCCGGGGCGCTCCTGCGGTCGCGCGACCGGGCGACGAGTGTCCTGACGGTCGCCGCTTTCGCCCTGCCGCACGCGTTCCTGCTCGCGGTGACGGGCGGCGTCATGGCCTTTGGGGCGAGAGCCGCTGTCGCGGCCACGTCCGCAACGGCCGACGATCCCTCAAGCCTCGACGGGATGGCGTCCTTCTATGTGATGCTTGCGTACTTCGCGGCCACTCTGCTCGTCGTCCCCATCATCTCGATGGGGGCAGCGGCCGCGCGCCTGGGTATGAGTCGGCGTGAGCGTGACCTCGCGGTCCTGCGCCTCGTCGGCCTCGCGCCGGGCAAGACGAAGCTCGCCTGCATCCTTGAAACCTGCGTGTTTGCGGTTGTCGGTGTCGTCGTCGGCTCGATCCTGTACGCCGTGACGCTGCCCGCGTGGGGTGCGCTGTCCTTCCAGGGCCGCCCGATGGGGGCCAGTGAGATGTGGGTGGGGGTTGTGGCCCTCCTCGTCGAGGGGCTCGCCATGATCCTTCTGGCCGCCCTGTCCTCGTGGCTGGCCATGCGCAAGGTCGCGATCACGCCCCTGGGCGTCGCTCGCCGCAGCCAGGCGGGCCGTGTGAGCGCGGTCGGCCCCGTCCTTGGACTGGTCCTCCTCGTCCTCTGGCTGAGCGTCGGCACCCTCGCGATGAACCTGGGAACCGCTATCGGCATGGCCGTGTTCATGGGCTTCATGGGCGCGATCTTCCTGATCGTCAACCTGGTGGGCGTCTGGTCGATCAGCCTCATGGGGCGCATCATGGCTCGGGCCTCGCGCAGCCCCCAGATGATGGTGGCTGGGCGTCGCATGGCCGACGACCCGCGCGCCGTGTGGCGCTCCTTCGGGGCGGTTGCCCTCGTCGGGTTCCTCGTGGGCATCATGTACCCGGCGAGTGATTCGATCTCGATGAGTGGGGACAGGACCGACGAGATCGCGCTTATCGTCATCGGTGACATCAACCGGGGCATGCTGCTGACCTTCGCGATCACCCTCGCCCTGGGCGCCGTGTCGACCGCGGTCAACCAGTCGATCCGCGTCCTCGACTCCGCCGACCAGGTGCGCGCCCTGTCCTACATGGGGTCGCCGCGCGGCTTCATGGACCGCAGCCGCCGCCTCGAGGTCGCGATCCCCGCGTTCGTGATGATCGTCGGCTCGATGCTGCTCGGCATGGTGTTCATGTCACCAATGCTTGCGTCGGGTGCCGGAAAGGGCTTCCTCATTGCGCTCACCTCAGCGATCGTCGGCGTTGTTCTCATCGTCGTGGCCTCCGAGGCGACCGTCCCGCTGCGCCGCCGAATCCTCGCGAGCGTGCGCGAGGGACGGGAGTAGAGCGCTCGTCGCCAGTCGCGTGGTCCGAGCTACGGGGAATGTAAAACCGTCGGGGGCGCGAGTGCATGGAGAAGGGGGGGCGAACCGCTTGGTTCGCCCCCCTTCTGGTAGCTCACTTCTCGAGCTTGTCCTTGACGTCCTCTGCCTTGTCCTTGGCGTCCTCGGCGATCTCCTCTGCCTTGTCCTTGGCGTCCTCGGCGGCCTCTTCGACCTTGTCCTTGGCGTCTTCTGCCTTGTCCTTGGCGTCGCCAGAGAGCTCGGCGAGCTTGTCCTTGGCTTCTTCAGCCTTCTCCTTGGCCGCGTCAACGACCTTCTCGAAGCCTTCTTCAGCCTTCTTGGCCAGATCTTCCAGACTCATGATTCCTCCTCGAAGTAGGGTCGTTCGGTGTTTTGAGCGAACATGACCAGCCTAACATGTTGTGTGATGGGCGGCTCATTTTGAGAGGGGGTTCAAGCCGTTTGTTGGTTTGCGGCTCCGATCAAATTATTTGAAATTAAAGAAATCAAATGCATGTGATGCACGCCTCATGGATGCTAGGATTGCGCCATTTACACCGCAATAGTCGATGGAGACATCGTGTATCGCTCGCCTTCCCAGTACTCGCACGCGGAGGGGGTCGGTGGGGCCGCGCGAGGAGCGCAGGTCACCAGGCCAGCCGCGCGTCGCCGGCGCCCCGCGCCGCCCTCGTATCCGCCCGCCGTGCGCCCGAGCGTGCGTGCGCGAGCCGACCTCGACGAGGAGATCTTTTCCCTATCCGCCTCGACCCAATACCCGCTGTCCGTGGGTACGCGGCGCTTTTCGCGCCTCGGGGCTTTCATTGCCGCTGTGCTGACCCCTGCTGCGGCTGCGCTATGGTGGTGGTGCTGAGACGATCTCGACTCCCCGAATGGAACGGAGGGTCGTGACGGCCTCGGTTCCATCATCTGGAGGTGTTGTGTTCCTCGTCGGATTTCTTCTGCTTGCTGCCCCCGTCCTATTTGTTGCCGTCCTGGCGCTGGCTGTCGACGTCACGGCAGCAAAAAGTCGTGAAAGAAAGGCCGCCGATGAGGTGGCGAGGGCCAATCTAGCCGATGGATCTGCGGACAACGCGGGCGAGTTGATCCGCGAGAAACAGCGCCGGGGTTCGAGCGTGGTGCGCGTCTGCGTCATCCTGGGTTTCGTCCTCACCGGAAGTATGCTGTACCTGCCGCCATTGGCCTGGCTCGTCAGCTATTTTGGTGTGGATAGTAACCCGCCCGCAGTCTCCATGAACTTGTCCTTCCTCTTCGCTCTGCTCTTTATCGCTCCGTTCGGCCTTCTTGCATTCCTATGTGCCCTCCTCGTGCGCCTCTTCGAAAAGGACAAGGAGGGGGATCAGGAGCGCTCAGAGTGACCATTGCCGTGCCGCGCGAGGCGCCGTGAGGTTGCCCCGGCCTCGTCGTAGGTTGCGAGCACCCATGCCCCCCGTCGGGCACAATGGACCCATGACGACCCCCACTGACCCCGCGCGTTACGCGGGCGCTGACCTGCGCCTGGCCGCCGTCGACATGGACGGCACCCTCCTGGACGACGACAAGAACTTCCCGCCCGGCATGGACGAGCTGCTCGACCAGATGGACGCGCGCGGCGTCACCTTCGCGCCCGCGTCCGGCCGCCAGGTGTGGACCCTCATCGACATGTTCCCCGGGCGACCCGGCATGACCGTCATCGGGGAAAACGGTGGAATCGTCATGCGCGACGGCGTCGAGGTCTCCTCCCATCCGGTGGACACCCCCACGGTGCGCGAGGTCGTCCGCCTCGTCCGCGAGGCCACCACCGGCCCCGATGGGATCGACGGCGGCCTGGTCATGTGCGGCAAGCAATTCGCCTACGTCGAGCGCACCGACGACCGCTTCGTCGACGGCGTCATGCCCTACTATCACCGCACCAAGCGCGTGGATGACCAGATCGCCATCATCGACGCCATCGAGGCCGGCGACATCGACGACGCGGTCGTCAAGCTAGCGGTCTTCGTCCTCGGCCCGGTTGAGGCGCTCGCGGAGGCCACCCTGGCCAACTTCGCCGACACACACCAGTACGCGATTTCCGGCGCGAACTGGGCGGACCTGCAGATCCGAGGCGTTGACAAGGGGAGCGCCGTGCGCGACCTGCAGCGCTTCCTCGGCGTGGATCGTTCTCAGACCGCCGTCTTCGGCGATGCTGGTAACGACCTGTCGATGATGAGCGAGGGCGACCTGTCCTTCGCGATGGCCAACGCCTCGCAGGACGTCGTTGAGGCCTCGCGCTTTATCGCCCCCTCCAACAACGAGGCTGGGGTCGCGCAGGTGCTGCGCACCCTCCTCGGGTAACGGCCTTGCGTGACGCATAGGAGTAATGAGATGAGTACGCCTTACCCTCAGCAGCCTAAGCAACAGCCTTCGGGCCCCTACGTGCCCGCACAGCCCACGCCTCAGGGATATGCGGCGGTTCCGCAGGGATTTGCGCCGGGCTATGCCCGCGCGGTTCAGGGGCCTGTGGTTCAGAAGGTGAATCGAGTGTCGATCATCCTCGGTATTGTTGGATGGGCGCTCATTGGTCTGACGATACTGGTCATGGTGCTCGCTATCCAAGCCTCTGCGTCCGATCCTGACCCGAGCGGCAAGGAAGTGATCGGTTTCTTGCCCCTCTTTGCCCTGATGTTCATCGGTCCGGTGAACCTCGCTGGCGGGGTTATCGGAATCGTGGGAGCTGTCGGGAAGCCCAAGACTCTCAAGCTTAACTGGTTGGGAATCCTCCTCAATGCGAGCCCGTACGTCATTTTTACAGTCCTCCCGTTCTTGCTGCCGGCACTCTTTGGCCGCTGAGCTGTGAGTCGTCGCACACGTCGATGACGATTGTTGGTGCACGCCCAATGATGGCGTGTGCTCGTTCTTGACGTGACCGCCGCTGCGATCACTAGGAGGAGAATGCTATGAACGACTGCAGCGTTCCCGTAGGTGGGCCTCGTGAACGTATGTCGCGACGGATGTACGGGCTTTCCCTGTTCTGCGTATTCGCCGGACTTGCGGTGCTGATCGGGGGTTTCATCGTCCTGTCGACCTCGGTTTTTGACGAGATGAACGCCCGTGCTCACCTCGTCATTCCCGGCGGCTCTGCGGTGATGAGCGACGATGAGTTCATCCGTTCTGTCCTGCCCGTAGCCGGTGTGGCGGGGATTATTCATCTGGCGGGTGTCGTTGCCGGGTTCGTGGGGCGAAGGTACGCCGAGGAGCGCGCGGAGCTTGGGCGCTGCGCGCTGGGAGTGGGTGTGAATGCTTTCTTCCTTGGCTGCGCCGGCATCATCCCTGCCGCGGGCCTTTCTGCCTACCCGGGCAGTCTCGCTGTTCTCCTCGCTGTGTGCGGCGGTGCGGTCCTATCTGCGTGTTTCTCCCTGTTCGAGGGTTTCTTTAGCAGCGCGGGCGCGAAATCGGTTGGGGTGGGCGTCGCGGGCTTGCTGATGATGGGTGGAGCGATGCTTGTTGGCCTGGTTGCGGAGCTCCACGACGTCGCTACGGCGCTGGAAGACCCGTTCTTGCCCGGCCTGCTTGTCGTGGGTGTCTTCGTCTTCGTGTTCGTCCCCGTGGGTATTGCCCAGCTGACGGGCGTGATCATGGGAATGCGGGCGCATCGACGCGCCGACAGTGAGGGTGAGCGGCGACTCGCTACGTGGGGAATCATCCTGAATGGACCCCTGTGCTTGTGTGTTCTGTTCCTTCCTCTGGCGGTTCTTGCCTCGTTCGCGTAGAACGTTTTTTCGACGAACGAGGCCGGGGTCGCGCAGGTGCTGCGCACCCTCCTCGGGTAACGGCCTTGCGTGACGCATAGGAGTAATGAGATGAGTACGCCTTACCCTCAGCAGCCTAAGCAACAGCCTTCGGGCCCCTACGTGCCCGCACAGCCCACGCCTCAGGGATATGCGGCGGTTCCGCAGGGATTTGCGCCGGGCTATGCCCGCGCGGTTCAGGGGCCTGTGGTTCAGAAGGTGAATCGAGTCTCGATCATCCTCGGTATTGTTGGATGGGCGCTCATCGGTCTGACGATACTGGTCATGGTGCTCGCTATCCAAGCCTCCGCGTCCGATGCTGACCCGAGCGGTGCTGACATCGTCGGCTTTATCCCTTTCCTCGGCTTGCCATTCATCGGCTCGGTGAACCTCGCTGGCGGTGTTATCGGAATCGTGGGAGCTGTCGGAAAGCCCAAAACGCAGAAGCTTAACTGGCTGGGAATCCTCCTTAATGTGAGTCCGTACGTCGTTTTCATCGGCCTCATGACCGTTCCGATGTTCGTCAAGTAGGTCGTTGACGTGTCGGAAGAGTATCGTCGCGAACGAAGCGCTTCCGCTCATCCCCTTGTGATAACGCCCCCTTTCCATTAATCTCAAGTTTTGAAATACTTGTCGGAGGGAGGGGCATGGAGGCTCTGGATCTTGAACGCGGTGGAGTACAGCCGTATCCCGGCACGCCCCGCACAAGGTGGACGCCCGTCAGATGTGGCGTCGGTGCCTGGATCGTCACCGCTATCTCCATCGCCGCTGTGATCATCGTCGAGATAGTCGTCCTGCTCGGCCCAGGCATCCGTCAGGTTAACGGCATCGTCTACAACCGCGTCATTGCGATGATCGGCGGCGGCCTCACCGCTTGTCTGAGTCTCACCGGCCTCGTTATTGCCAGGGCAGAGCTGGGTGAATCAGATGTGTCGAGTAAACAGCGCAGCGCCGCCCTGTGTGGAGTGATCCTGTGTCTGAGCCCCGTCCTCGTCATTGTCATGGCATCCATCGTGCTAGGAGCCGGCGCCGCTGAGTGGCTATTTGGATGGAAATAACACCCTTTTGCAACAAAGGAGGCGACCGATGAGTGCTTTGCATGAATCTCCTGCGCAGGGTGCCGCGGCGCAGCCTGTGACCGATCCTCAGTTCGTGGCCGTCGTCGCTCCCGGAGGCGACGTTCATCAAGCACGTCCTCCGGTTCGCAGACGAGGCACGTGGATGCTGTCGCTGGTGGCTGGCCTCGGTGGTTGGGTCGTGATCCTCTTGACCATTGTCCTCACGATCATCTATTGCATCGAAACGGCAAACGCGGACGAGATGGTGCGCAAATACGGATTCGGCGCCGGCTTGTTCTGGTTATTCGGCCTGTTAGCCCTTTTCGTCATCAATGTCCTCGGGGGAATCTTCGGTCTCATCGAGTTGTTGCGGTGCAACAACTTTCAGGAAGTGAGAAGAGCGTGTTACGTCCTCCTGCTCAACGCGTTGCCGTGGATCATCCTCGGGGTGCTGTACTGGGTGTACGTGTCTGACTAAGAGAGTCGCTCCGAGGCCTTGTGACTGTCGATGCGTGGTGTGAACATATGCTCGTTTAGGATTGTGATCGCAGCCCGCATGGGCGCACCGATCAACACGTGAAGGACCGACCGTGACAACCCCGAACCCGTACCTCCCGGACTCGCATCCCGCTCCGGGGTATCCTCCGGAGAACGCGGCTCCCACTCAATGGGGCGCGCAGCCTATGAACGGTGCGATGGGCCAGGGGTATGTGCCTGCCGCACAGCCCGGCTATCCGGGCCAGGAACCCGCGCCTCGCGCGAAGAAGAAGCGGAGCATCGGCGGTATCATCCTGCTCGTCTTCGGTGCAGTCATCGTCATGGCGTCGATTGCTGGCTGTCTCGCGATTGATCTCATCCCCGGAGACCATGGGGATAGCGGGGACGGGCTCGCCTGGGCCGGCGTTGCACTTCTTCTGTACGTGGTCCCCTTCGGCCTGATGTTGATGGTCTCTGGCCTCATCCTCGTGTTTGCGGCCCGGAGCCGCTCGCGGTGACCCCGTCCGGTGGGCACTCAGACGCAACGATCAACGAGTGAAGGACCGATGATGACAATGCCTCATTCTCTCGGTTCCGGGATGCCCGGAAACCCCGGAAACGTGCCGGTCTACCCCGGAAACGTGGCGGGCAATCCCTACACCGACATGCAGCCGGCACCGCAGGCTGTGGCTCCTCCCAGCCATGGCCTCGCCGTGGCCTCCAAATGCCTCGGAGTCATTGGGATCATCCTCTGCGCTATCGGGTTGTTCGCAGGAGTGGTTTCCGTACTTGCCTCGGCAGACGACTCCGTTGAGTGGACTCTTGCTCCGATTAGCTTCATTCTCGTCGTCGCGATGTTCTACATCCTGGGTGGGATTATGAACATCATCGGCCTTGTCCTTGGCAAGACCGGGCGCAAGCGGGCGCAGGATCCGCGTCAAGCGAAGGCGTGCATGGTGGGGATTTGGCTGAATGCAGCCCCGATGCTTGTGTTTCTGGTTGCCGAGATCCTGGCCGTCCTCTGGATGATGGGGACTAGCCTATAGCGGATGCCTCTGTCCCATTGCCCTCGACGAAAGAAGGACTACCTGTGACGACTCCATATTCGACCGGTCCCGGCTTGAATGGGTATCCGGCCCAGGCTCCTCAGCAGCCCGCCGCTCCTGGAAGCAGCCGAGGCAAAGCCTTAGGGGCAGCGTGTCGCGGATTCGGTATCACCGGACTCGTTGTCTTTGCGCTGGTCATCCTCGGGACGCTGGTGTACGTGCTGATTCCGAGAGGTGAGCACGGGCTGGACCTGGCTCCGATTAGCTTCATTTTCGTGGCCGGATTCTTCTCCATCCCCGTCGTCGCGGTGAACATTATCGGTCTGGTTCTCGGCTTCGTTGCGCTCAAACAGACGAAGAACCGCTCTGAGCGCGGCTACATCGCCCGAGGCCTGCTCATGAACGCTGCGCCGCTTACGGTTGTCGGCCTCGTAGTTCTTCTGATCCTCTTAATCTACGGGTTCTTCTATCTCATCTCGCTGTTCTAGAATCTTCTAATTCGACGACCTCCGCTTCTCCATCAGCAACCCCCAAGGAATACCAGTGACCGTACCGAATCCCCAGGTCCCCGACCCGAACGCTATCCCGGGATACGTTGGCCAACAAGTGCCCAGCCCCCCGCAGGCGGAGTATCTGCCGCAGGGGGCTATGCAGCAGAGCTGGGGGCAGATGCCCGGGGAAGCTGGGATGCAAGCAGGCTTCCCGCAGCCAGGGCCTGGGGTCAACGGACCTGCGGTGCCTGCTCGTCGTCGCACGTCATACAAGCTGGCGGTTATTCTGCTCGTAGTTGGCTTGTTGTTTGCGGTTTCACCCTTCATTGCCTGGGGTGTCATTGACCTTATTCCCGGCAATCATGGTGATGGTGGAGACGGCTTGTACTGGCTCTCAGTCGCCATGTTGTTCTACCTCACGCCGCTCGGCATCATCCTTATCCTGGTCTCCGCCATCGTAGCGATTGTGGTTGCTGCGATGAACTCTTCGTCGAAGAGCTGATCCCGAGAGACGAAAGACCCCGCGTCGAACCACCAAACGGCGGCGACGCGGGGCCTTTTCTGTCCTACTTGGCGTGGTAGCGGGGGCTGGTGCCCAGGTGGATAGGTACGCCGGCGTCAGTGTTGCTGATGACGCTTTCGTCGGTCCCGCGGTAGGTGTAGGAGTCGTCGAAGGCGATGTCGCGAGGGTCGACGAGGCCGTTCATGTACTGCTGGATTTCGTCCACGGTGGGACCCCTGTGCATGGTGGGGTCCATCAATGGGTTCTCGTCGGAATACTGGGACGGATCGGTGTTCATCATGGCACCGAGATCAGCAACCCCATACCCCGTGTATTTGTTCCAGCGTCCCTCGTTGTTCAACGCCGTCTTGGTGAGCAATTGGAGGAGTTGGTTGTTGGTGGCGTTGGGCCACTTCTGCTTGGCCAGGGCCAGGAAACCTGCGATGAGGGGCGTGGAGTACGATGTGCCGTCTGTGGTGGCTTTGTTGCCTGTTTCGTAGTTGCGGACGATGATAGGGCCACCCACTGCTGCGGTGGTGGTTCCCTGCCCCGATGAGGAGTAGGGGGCTACGTTGCCGGTGGTGTCGATGGCACCGACGCCGACGACGCCGGACCACTTCGCAAGACCTGTGTCCGTTTCGTCCTTCGCTGTGTTACCCATGGCGGTGACGACGATGACGCCGCGGGCATTGGCGCGGGCAATTGTCCACTTGGTTGCTTCATCGAAATCTTCGTCGGACGAGGAGATGCTGATGATCTGAGCCCCGTCGCTGATGGCGCGATTGATGAGAGAGTTGTTTTCTTCGATGCCATTACCGTTGCGGACCGCACATCCGGCAGCGGCATCTTCACCCTCATCCTCAAACCTGGTTCGGTAGGTCAGGAGTGTTGCGTCGGGGGCGACGCCGTACTCTTTGGAGACCAGGAGCGAGGCGAGGGCTGTCGCGTGGCTCTTGGATTGTGTGCTCGAATGGACGGTGCAGGGGCTCTTGTCGATGATGGTGGCGCCTGCCAGCTCGGGCGCGCTGGTGTCGACCTCGCCGTCGATGAGGGCGATGGTCACTCCCTTACCCGTGTAGCCCTTGGCCCTGGCCTGATCGAGCTTGTAGTAAGCGAAGTAGGACTGGTCGGCTGCCGTGATCGGGTCGGCGGCGTGTGCGGGAGCGGCGGGCAGGGCGATGGCCCCGGCCGCCAGGGCCAGGGTCATCGCACACGCACCCGCGAGTCGCAGCCGCCGGCGTCTCGTTGGGTTAGTCGTCATTTGGCGTGGTAGCGGGGGCTGGTACCCAGGTGAATTGGTGTGGGGATATCCGTGTCTTTCAGGATGCTTTCGTCGAGGCCTCGGTAGGTGTAGGTGGGGTCTCCAGCGATGTCTCGGGGGTCGACGAGGCCGGCGAGGTACTGCTGGGATTCCTCGGTGGTGGGGCCGAGGCGGTCGTTGCCCTTGTCCATGATCGGGTTCTCGTCGGGGTACTGGGAGGGATCGGTGTTGACCATGGCTCCGGGGTCTGCGCCGCCGTATCCGATGTACTTGTTCCACCCGCTTTGGTCAGTGCGGGCTGTGTGCGTGAGCAGTTGGAGGAGTTGGTTGCTGGTGGCGTTGGGCCACTTCTGTTTGGCCAGGGCCAGGAATCCAGCGACCAGGGGTGTGGCGTTGGAGGTGCCCCTCGTGCTGATGTTGGTGTTGGTGCCGTAGTTGTGTGCGATCATGGGGCCGCCCACGGCTGCAACGGTCACGCCTTTGCCCCACGAGGAATACTCGGCTCGCTTGCCGGAGGTGTCGATGGCGCTGACGCTCACCACCCCGGACCACTTGCCGAAGGTGTCAATAGTATCTTCCTCGTTGTCGTTTCCCGCGCCGCTCACCACGATGACACCCAGCGCGTTGGCGCGGGCGATCGCCCACTTCACCGCGTCGCTCGTGTCATCACTTGTTGCAGAGATACTGATGATTTGGGCACCGTCGGTGATCGCCTGGTTGATCAGCCACTCGGGCTCGTAGAGACTGTTGCCGTGGTGGCCTCGGCAATCGGACTCCGCCTTGTCTCCGTCCTTGGGGAAGGAGGTTCGGTAGGCAAGGAGTGTTGCGTCGGGGGCGACGCCGTACTCTTTGGAGACCAGGA